>ERZ1673737.1170-NODE-1170-length-27210-cov-8.215540_pt1 | contig 27210 bp, 19 predicted proteins | sample MGYA00580211_ERZ1673737 | MGnify/ENA primary metagenome ERZ1673737 (study PRJEB41218, sample SAMN15661789) | gut metagenome | host: Homo sapiens | place: Canada: London | collected 2015-08-20/2019-03-30 | study: EMG produced TPA metagenomics assembly of... | reverse complement strand
CCTATAGAGTAGACCTTTTTATTAGCTGTCTACTCTATAGGGTACATTTTAATATTATATTTATAAAGTAGCCTTTTTTATATATAGCTTGTCAACTAGTACAAAAATATGCACAGGTAGATCTCATTCAAAACTACAAAAAAGACTATAATACAATAAGGAATATAAGAAGTAATAACAAAACTTAAACAAAGTAATTTAAACTTATATGACTACTTCAACACTTGAAATATATAGAAGATAAATTGATTTTATGTTAGATTATAATATATAGAAAAATATGTATATAAAATTTAAAATAAATTAGGAGTAACAAATGAAGTTAAGTAGAAAAAATATAACAATGCAAGTACTATCAAAATTCATAGAAAATAACTTAGAAAAATAGAAAATGTAGAAACAAAGTCAAATCAAATAATTTTCAAAACAACAGAAGGAATTAAAAAAGTAAAGATAAGAACAAGTAAAGACTATAGTGAAGGTGATGACCCTAATACATACTTATGGGCAAGTTTTGCTAGTAAAGAACCAGATGATGACTACGATTATATGACTATAATATGTAGTGATGATATAGAAAAAGCTATAATATTTACAAAAGAAGAGTTAAAACAACATTATGCATTAGAAGCTAAGAAGAAGAAAAATGGAGATATTGACTTTGAGTTATATCCTCATTTTATAGGAAGAAAATATATAGATGCTAGAGTCCATTCCAATAAAGCACCAATAGATATAACTAAGTATGTAAATAATTATATATTTTAATAATAATATATAAACCACTATGTATACTTGTTATAGATTTTTAGTTATACTTTATATGTTATAATTAAAATTAAGAAATATGCCAAAAATAAAATGAAGTGGTATAAATTGAGAAAAATAGATGATAGTATAAAAAAAATTATAATAAGTGTATTAAACTGTCAAGAAACTGATGCTATATATATTTTTGGAAGCTACGGAACAAAATACTTTACAGAAGAAAGTGATATAGATATAGCCTGGTTTACAAATTCACATATAGATTTAGTAATAAGAGGAAAGTTTGAAAAATTTTTAGAAGATGTATTAAATATGCCTGTAGATTTAGTAGTTGTAAATAGGGATTCTAGTCCATATCTTTTATGTAATATCTTTGAATTTGGAGAGATAATCTTTGAATATGGAGAAAATTTTTCAAATTGGTTTGATAAGTTTTATGATGAAACTTTAATAGATAGAGAGTTGTATTTTATTTATATGGAGGAAAAAAATAGATATGTACAATATTAATAGATTAAAAGATATGCTTGTTGTTATGGAAGATTGTGTATTGAAACTAGAGAATTTTAACAATGTGTATAATAGTATTGATAATGTAGAAGCTAAAATATACATGGAAGAAGGATTTAGAGGATATATAAGGGCATTTCAAGAACAACTTATAAAATATTTAGCACATACATCTAAAGGGTTATACGATAGAAAAGATAAAATACATAAATACAAATTTAAGGTAACTAAGTACTTTTGCTAAGAATCACTTTAAGAGAGGTATTGTAAAAACTAAAAATAGAAATGATAGACTAATTAATGAAATTTTAACTAATAATAATTTCCCAAATTACATGATTCATTATTTAGCTGAAAAGATATATGCAGAGGCAAATAAATAAAATAAAAAATACCTGTAGATAGTTAAATTACCAAATCTACAGGTATTTTAATATGTGAAAATTTTAATTACAATGGAAAAATAATCCTAATGAAATACAATAATAATTAGTTTATAAATAGACAAAAATAGACTATAATATAGATATTAGTAAAACCAAAGGAGGAGATTTTTATGGAAAGTAAAATACTAGAAATTTTACAGTCATTACAAGATGGCCAAAAAAGAATGGAAATTAGATTAGACTCAATGGAAAATAAAATGGGTTTAATGGAAAACAAAATGGATTTAATGGAAAACAAAATGGATTTAATGGAAAACAAAATTGGTTCAATAGAAACTAGGATAGATTCAATTGAAAGTCAAATAAATGAGAATACTCAAATACTAAAGGCTTTAGAACATAAAGTAGATGTAATAAAAGCAGAACAAGAAAACATAAAACATGATATAGCACATATAAAAGGTGATGTTGAAGCAGTAAAAAAAGATATAACAAATGTGGAAGTAATAACAGCAAGCAACTGGGCAGATATAGCAAAATTAAAAGCAGTTAAGTAAATTAAAGCCCTGACAATTTGTCAGGGCGAATTACTTTAAAGGAGACTACTTTCTCTCCCAAGCTATAAGGACAAAGTCTTTGCCAGTTTCGGCTTTTAATGTACGTTCAGCTTTTTCTATTGCTTCCCTTTCACTTTCCTTTACTTTGGCTATTTCAAATGATGTATTTTCCATTGATGATATACCTCCTATAAAGTAAATTCACTATATTTTGTGTTTATATAATTATTTTTATACACTAAGTATTTATAAATTATATAAATAAAAACATCCTTAAAAATTCATAATAATCATTAGTAACAAATTTTATAGTTTGAGAATCTAACTTTTCAACACCTGGATAAAAAGATGCTCTATAAGCTTTAAAATGATTTCTAAACTTTATTTCAATTTCAAATTTTTCTGGTAATTTTATCATATGTCTAGATAAATCACCAGATAAAGCCTCTTTAACACCTTCATTTATTCTTTTTACAGCTAAATTTGGATGAATTGATACAGAACCATTACCAATGCCCTTTGAAACGGCAACTGTAACTATATTAGGGAAAATTTTCTTTGCATTTTCACAAAGCATTTCATCACCACTTAAAAATGCTACAGGTATGCCATAATATATAGAAGTATAAGCATTCATAATAAATTCAGAAAGTATCATACCATTTAATTTTATATAATCATATTCAACACTATTCATAGTATGTGCTAGTGGATTGCCATCTTCCGAAGCAGCACTATGATACCCTATAAACATTGAAGCATCAAAACCTTCATCAATACCAGCCATCATCATGTGTGGATTTCTAGCCCACCCACGAAGTATTCTTGTATTTTCAGGTAACATTGATGGATTTATACTTCTTGCACTTCCATGTGCATCCTTTACAAATATATCCTCACAACCTAAATCATTTGCACCTAAACAAGCTGCATTAACTTCCTTAGTCATTTGTTCCTTATGATATGTAGCTTGAGGGTCATGTAAATTAGTTTCCTCCCAATCAACAATTCCACAAGTACCTTCAATATCTGCACTAATATAAACTTTCATAAATCTACCCCCTAAATAAATTTTAAGTGTTTTTTATTGATATTTTTCGATATTTATAACCCTTGAAAAAAGAAAATATACAAGCTAAACCTACATTTTAAGCAACGGATATATCCAAAGTGTTTCGCCAACACGTTGCTCAAAGCGGTAGCAAGGATATATCGTTGGCGCTATGAGCAAAGCGAATTTTAAGCAACGGATGTATCTGAAGTGTTTTGCCAATATATTGCTCGCAAGTATATTTCGTTATAATCCATTTTACTCGAGCGGACTGTATCTTAAGAATTACTATAGCTTTGCAAAAGACAATGTATTCAACACATGAAGCATAACCCCTATCTCTAAGCAATCCTCATCTATATCAAAATCAGCAGTATGCAAAGGCGATAAAATATTTTTCTCTTGATTTCTACACCCCAAATGATAAAAAGCTCCTTTTGAATGTTCTAAGAAAAATGAAAAATCTTCTGCACCTAAAGAAGGATGCTTTCTAAATACTACATTATCCTTTCCTAATAAGTTTATCGCATTTTCTTTTACTATATCTACAACAAAGTTATCATTAACAAGTGGTGCATAGCCTTCCTCAATATCAACACTACCTTTAGCACCAAGGCCTTTACAAGTAAAGTCTACTATTTCTTTTATTCTTTCTTTAGCATATCTTCTCGTATCAGGATTTAAAGTTCTTAAAGTACCGCCAATTGTAACTGTTGGGCATATAACATTTTCTTTTATACCACCATTTATAACCCCAAGAGATAATACTACAGAATCTACAGGATCTATATTTCTACTAACAATGCTTTGAAGAGAACATATAACATGGCCTGCTGCTACTATTGCATCAACTCCTTGGTGAGGATAAGCTCCGTGACATTGTTTACCTTCTATAGTTATACTAACTGTATCAGTTGAAGCATTCATAGAATCATACTGAAGCTCAACCATACCTGTATTTATATGTGGCATTACATGAAGTCCTATAGTGTAGTCAACCTTAGGATTTTCCATGCAACCATCTTTTATTAGAAGTTTTGCACCTCCAACTGTTTCCTCTGCTGGTTGGAATAAAAATTTAACATTTACATCTAGTTCATCTCTCATATCATATAAAACTTTACAGCTTCCAAGAAGTATTGCAGTATGAGCATCATGACCACAAGCATGCATTTTACCACTATGTATAGATTTATAACTTTTATTATTAGTTTCTAGAATAGGTAAGGCATCTATATCAGCCCTAATAGCAACTGTATTTTTAGCATTTTTATTAATGTAAGCCATAACCCCTGTATGATCAGGGTAGGTAATATAATCTATACCTATTTCTTCTAAGTATTTTATAATTTTTTCTTTAGTTAAAAATTCCTCAAGACCAAGTTCTGGAGTTTTATGTAAATCACGTCTTACATCTATTAACCATGACTTTAAATTCTTAATTTTGTTTGTTAAACTGTTCATTTAATCACCCCTATTTAATGATAATTTAATTATATCAATATTGTATTTATAAAAATGGAATAAATTATATATGGCATTTTTTGCAATATGATAAGCATTATTTTCAAAAAAAATATCTAAAAATGATATATAATAAAAAAGTTAAAGGGAATAAATGGGGATTTAGATTGATAAAAATTAAGTAATATTAGGGGGATATAATATGAGATTATTAAGACCTACATACGTTGAAGTAGATTTAGATATTATAAAACACAATATAAATGAAATAAAAAAAGTTATAGATAAAAATACTAAGTTAGGGGCAGTTGTAAAAGCAAATGCTTATGGTCATGGAGCAATTGAAGTTGCAAAAGTTTTAGAAGAAGAAAATGTTGACTATATATGCGTTGCTGGTCTTAATGAAGCTATCGAACTTAGAAATAACAATATAAAATTACCCATATTAGTAATGGGATACACTCCAGATGATTGTCTTGATATAGCAATTCAACACAATATAACATTGACGATATTTTCAAAAGAACAAGCTGAAATTTTATCAAATAAATCTAAAAAAACAACCCAAAAAGCTAACATACATATAAAGATAGATACAGGATTTAATAGATTAGGATTTAAGATAGACGAAAGTTTACCATCTACAATCAATTATATATACAATTTAGCAAATATAAATGTAGAAGGAATATTTTCGCATCTAGCACTTAAAGATGAGAAAAGTGATTATGAGCAATTTAATAAATTTATTAATCTATTAGATAAAGTAAAACGTATTAATATACCTATAAAGCATATATGCGATAGTATAGGCATGGTTGCTTATAAAGATTTTCATATGGATATGGTTAGGGTTGGAGCAAGTTTATATGGATACAATAGTAGAAAATCAGAAATGGATTTAAAACCTGCTATGACTTTTAAATCTAAGTTTGCACAAATAAAAACTATTAAAAAGGGCGAAGGAATAAGTTATGACTACTCATATATAGCAGATAAAGATATGAAAGTAGGAACAGTCCTATGTGGATACTCAGATGGTATACCAAGAATACTATCAAATAAAGGGTATGTCTATGTAAATGGAAAAAAAGCAAACATACTAGGTAAAATCTGCATGGATCAATGTATAGTTGATTTAACAGATATCAAAGACGTTAGTATGGACAGTGAAGTTATTTTTTATGGAAATGGCGGACCTAATTTACTTGATGTAGCTAATTTAGCAGATACAAATAGAAATGAGCTATTAAGTATAGTATCAAGAAGAGTTGCCAGAGTATATATAAAAGATAAAAAAATATATAAAATATTAGATTATTTAAGCTAGTAGAATATCTAAAAAGGGGGAGATATAATGATTAATATTATATGGATGGTATTACTAGTTGGGGGAATAACTATAGGTGTTTTAACTGGTAATACACAAGCAGTTACAGATGCGTTAATGAGTAACGCAGAAACAGCAGTAGAATTATCAATGGGGCTAATAGGTATGATGGCTTTATGGTTAGGGCTTATGAAAATAGCTGAAGAAGCTGGTTTAGTTAAATTAATAGGAAATGCACTAAAGCCTATAATGAAGTTTTTATTCCCAGAGGTTCCAAAAGACCACCCTGCTATGGGATCTATGGTTATGAATATAGCAGCAAACATATTAGGACTTGGTAATGCAGCAACACCACTAGGTATAAAAGCTATGCAAGAACTTCAAGAATTAAATGAAGAAAAAGATACAGCATCAAATGCAATGTGTATGTTTTTAGCAATAAATACTTCATCAGTAACACTAGTTGCATCAAGTGTTGTAGCATATAGATTAGCAGCAGGTTCTAAAAATCCTGCAGAAATAATTGGGCCAACATTAGTTGCTACAATAGCATCTACATTAGCTGCAGTAGTAGCTGTAAAAGTATTTGAAAAGTTTTCAAAAAATAAAAAAGCAAAATTAGTAGCTAACAAAACATTAGCAGCTAGTAAGGAGGACTAATTATGTTTGAAAATATAGTAAATGCAATATCACTTTATGCAATACCCTTTATAATAGTATCAATAGTATTATTTGGAGCATTTAAAAAAGTTAATGTATATGAAACATTTACAGATGGAGCAAAAGATGGTTTTAAAACAGCAGTAACAATCATACCATTTTTAGTAGGTATGCTAGTTGCAATAGGTGTTTTTAGAGCATCTGGAGCACTTGATTTAATAACAAATGCACTATCACCAATAACTAGTAAAATAGGAATGCCAGGAGAAGTTTTACCAATGGCACTTATAAGACCTTTATCAGGTGGAGGAGCATCTGGGGTTATGAATGATTTATTTACAACTTACGGACCAGACTCACTAATAGGTAGAATGGCATCTGTAATGAATGGATCAACAGAAACTACTTTCTATGTACTAGCAGTTTACTTTGGAGCAGTAGGTATTAAAAAGACTCGTCATGCACTTCCTGCAGGACTTATAGCAGATGTTGTAGGTATAATAACTGCTGTTGTTGTAACAAACATAATGTTTTAATTAAAGGGGAGATAATATGATATATCCAAAAGGAATAAAAAAGGGAGATACTATAGGTATAGTAGCACCATCTGGACCGTTTAGAGCTACAACTTTAGGTGAAATAGAAAATGCATTAAATGACTTAGGATATAATGTTAAGTTCGGAGAAAGTTGTTATGGTTCTTATAAAGGATATTTATCAAGTGAAGATAGTATAAGAGCAAAAGATATTGAAGATATGTTTTTAGATAAAACTGTAGATGGAATATTTTGTTTAAGAGGTGGATATGGAACACCTAGAATATTAGACTTAATAGACTATAATATTATAAAAAATAATCCTAAATTCTTTGTTGGATTTTCAGATATAACAGGACTACATATAGCTTTTAATAAATATGCTGATTTAGTAACATTTCATGGGGTAATGGCAGGAACATCTCCTAAATGGGATGAATTTACTTATAACTCTTTAATAAATGCTTTAAATAACAATGTTACTAAGTTTGAAAACCCTAATGATGAACCTATATATACAGTTGTAAAAGGGCAGTGTGAAGGTGAATTAATAGGTGGAAATTTAGCATTAATAGCAGCAGGTATTGGAACTAAATATGAAATAGATACAAAGGATAAAATACTATTTATAGAAGATGTTGGTGAGGCTATATACAGATTAGATAGAATGTTAACTCAGCTATCACTAGCAGGTAAGTTTGATGACTGTGCTGGAATCGTATTTGGTGATTTCTGTGATTGTAACAAGGAAAATGATGATGATTTTGAAATTTTAGAACTTATACAAGATAGAGTATCTAAGTACAATAAGCCTTGTATATTTAACTTAAAATCAGGTCACTGTACTCCAATGATAACACTTCCTTTTGGATGTAAGTATAAGTTAAATGCTACAGAAAAAACTTTAGAATTAATAAAATAAATTATAAAAATGAATCTAATTTTAGGTTCATTTTTTATTGTAATTATATTTCTATAATTTTCCATAGAATTGTAAATGATTTATTGACTATAATAGAAATAATAAAATAATCTAAAAAGCCAATATAAGGGAGAGCAAAATGAAGAAAGGATTATTAAATTATGCAACTATTATAAGCATAACAATATTAATCATTTTAAATGGTACAACCTCAATATATGCATATAATATTTTAGAAAATAATGACAAAACTTTAGATATATTAGTTATAAATTCATATGATTCTAAGAATGAATGGGAAAACCATGTATTAACTGGATTTGAAGAAAAATTAAAACAAATAAAGCCACAAGACTTAGATTTAAATATAGATTTAGAATATCTAGATATAAGAAAAAGAAATGATAAAGATTATTTAAATTCTTTTAAAGAATTATTAAATAAAAAGTACCAATATAAAGATATAGATGTAATATTTGCTGTAGATGATGAAGCCTTTGAGTTTGTAAAATCAGAGGTTCTAAATCCAGATAGTATAATGTATCATAAACAGATATTATTTACTGGAATAAATGGTAATGTTGAACTTACAGATGAACATAAAAAATATATAACAGGTATATTACAATCTAATACAGATGAACTATTTAATTTGATATTATATCTTCACCCTAATATAGATACTATAAATATTATAATTGATGAATTTACTTATTCAAATATGGTGAAAGAAAGAATAGAGTCATCAAAATATTTATTTTTTAGGCCAGTAAAAATTAACTTTATACAATCTAATTATATTGAAGATATACAAAATAAATTAAAAAAAATTGATGACAAAAATCAAGCTATTGTTCTTACAGGAACATTTATGTGTAAAAATGATAACTCACATGTAATGTTAAAAGATGTTGTTAACGATATAAAAGATATAACTAAAAATCCTATATATACAAACAATTATGCATATGTTTTTAATGGTGTAATAGGTGGAGTCGTAGCAGTAGGAGAATATCAAGGTAGTTATGTTGCTAAAGAAATAATTAATATATTAGAAGGTAATAAAGAAGAATATGATATATTACCAAAGCCTAGTGGAGTATTTATGTTTGATTATAAACAAATATATAAATATAATATAGATACTTTAAAAATTCCAAAAGATAGTACAATATTAAATAAACCTAAATATGAACATTTATTACCTAAATCAATTAAAATAACAATATTTATAGTATTTATTTTGTTGATTTCAATAGGAATTTATGTAGTATATAAGTTTATAGCAGAAAGAAAAAAATCAACTAGAAACAAACAACTATATGAAAAAGCCAAAGAAAGAGAAAAGTTAAAAACTGATTTTATAGTAAATATGAGTCATGAACTTAGAACTCCTCTAAATGTTATACTAAGTACAAGTAAGGTAACAGAGCTTAAAATAAATAACAATGACTATGATAACAAATATCTATTGGAAAAATTAGAACAAATAAATAAGAATTCAAATAGATTATTAAAATTGGTAAATAACCTTATAGATATAACTAAATTTGAACTGGGAAGTTATGAACTAAAATTAGAAAATTTAAATATAGTAGAAGTTGTTGAGAATATAGTTTTAGCAACTGTTGACTACTCAACATGTAAATATATTGATTTAATATTTGATACAGAAGAAGAAGAAATAATAACTGCAATAGATGAAGATAAAATAGAAAGAGTTATACTTAACCTTTTATCCAATGCTATAAAATTCACACAAAAAGGTGGATCAATATATGTATATATAAAAAGAGTAAAAGACGAAGTTTTTATAAGTGTAGAAGATAATGGTATAGGGATACCAAAAGATAAGATAAATGAAATTTTTAATAGATTTTATCAAGTTTCAGACACATTAAAAAAACATGAAGAGGGAAGTGGTATAGGTCTTTGTATAGTTGAAGAAATAGTAAATCTTCACGGTGGAAAAATAAATGTATATAGTGAAGTAAATAAAGGTACTAAATTTGAGATTATATTACCTATATACACAGTAGAAAAGAACTTTAAAAATTTACAGATAAAAGATATACAACAAATTGTAAAACTTGAAATGTCAGATGTAGATACAAAAGAAAATTAATGTTATATAAATAGGGTGTCATAAAATGGCACTCTTTTTATATACTAAGATACTATAAAATATATATTATGTAAATAGCTTATAATCAGAAAATTATTCTTTTAGGTATATTAATTCATAAATTGACTTTTAGAATAAGTCAATAAATTGTGGTAAAATTGTACAGATGAAGCGTTATATTGTGCATATTGGTAAATTTAGATATAATTATATTAATATTAATTATATTATAGGAGATTAGTATGAGTAAATCTAAGAGTATAAAAAGCAATGTAATATATGAAGATGGATTTTTTATGGGAGAAAAAGACATAAAAATTTATTACAAAAGCTATGAAGTAGAAGATAGTGAAGATGTAATTGTTATATCTCATGGATTTTGTGAAAGTAGTGAAAAATATAGAGAACTTATAAAAACATTTAATAAAAATAACTACTCTGTATATATAATAGACCATAGAGGGCATGGTAAATCAGGAAGACTTGGAATAGATAATAGCCAAATAAATGTTGAAGATTTTAATTACTATATTAAAGACTTAAAGACTTTTTTAGATAGTATAGTTCTTCCTAACTTAAATGATAGAAAATTATATTTATTTGCACATTCTATGGGAGGTGCTATTGGAGCTTTATTTCTAGAAAAGCATAATAATTATTTTGAAAAAGCAATATTGAACTGTCCTATGATGGAAATAGATACAGGAAAGTATCCTAAAATAGTTTCAAAGATAGTATCAAAATTATTTTGTACAATAGGTATGGGTAATAAATATTTATTTGGACATGGACCATTTAATAGTAAACCAGATTTTATCAACTCTGCAACTAGTTCACGAAAAAGATATGATTCATATTTTAATAAGCAATTAGAACATAAAGAATTACAAACTTCAGGTGGATCTTTTAATTGGTTAAATCAAGCATTTAAAGGAATTAAAGAACTTTTAAAAGAAGAAAATATACAAAATATAAAGGCAGATGTACTTTTATTCCAAGCAGGAAAAGATACATTTGTAAAGCCTAATGGACATAATAAATTTGTATCTTTAGCTAAAAATTGTGAGTTTGTAAGGTTTGAAGATGCAAAACATGAAATATACATAGAAAAAGATGAAATATTTAATCCTTATATTGAAAAAGTTTTGGAATTTTACAATAAATAAAATAAAAAGTAAAAAAATAATATATATTGTATAAAACTATTGAAATTTTATATAAATATGTTAGAATATATAAAAATACAAATAAAAATGACTCGTATATTTGGCGGTAATATGGTCCGCAAGTTTCTACCTACTAACCATAAATTAGTAGACTACGAGGTATAGTTTAACTTACATTATATATAATATATATTTTTAAGATTGTTACTAAAGCCTCGATAATTTATCGAGGCTTTTTATGTTTAGTTAAACTTATATAAATCGAGTCATATACACTAAAAATAGGGAGACAGTGTAATGAAGCAAAATAATATCAAAACTAAAAATAATTTAATTTATGGAGTAAATGATAATCCAAATTTACTTACAAAGATACTGCTAGGGTTTCAACATATATTTGCAGCCTTTGGAGGAATAATAGTTGTTCCTCTTGTTATATCAAGCTCATTAGGATTTGACCCAGTTATGTCAACAGCAGTAATTAGTGCATCAATACTAGCAGCAGGTATAGCTACTATTATACAAGCAAATGGTGTAGGAAAAGTTGGTTCCCAAGTGGCATGTATAATGGGTACAGATTTTACTTTCGTATCACCAGCAATATCAGTAGGTTCAGTTTTAGGACTTCCAGGAATAATAGGTGCAACAATATTAGGAGCATTTTTTGAAATTATATTAAGTTATTTTATAAAACCTTTAATGAAATTATTCCCACCTATAGTTACAGGAACAGTTGTATGTTTAATTGGACTTACTTTAATTCCAGTTTCAATGGATTGGGCAGCAGGTGGAGTAGGATCTGATTCATATGGTAGTTTACTAAATGTATCTATATCAATGTTTGTTATGATAATTACATTATTTTTAAATAAATATGGAAAAGGAATTTTAAGTAGTGCATCAATACTTATAGGAATGGTTGTAGGATATTTAATATGCATACCTTTAGGATTAGTTGATTTTTCAGCAGTTAAAGATGCAAGTTTTGTATCTATACCTAAGATATTTGAATATGGTGTAACATTTGACTTAAAAGCATTAATAGCATTTTTACCAGCATACTTTGTTACAACAATAGAAACAGTAGGATGCTTAAAAGCAATAGGTGAAGTATCTAATGTAGATATGAATGACAAAAGAGTTGGTTCTGGAGTACTTGCAGATGGTGTAGGAAGTATATTTGGTGGAGTAGTTGGAGCATTCCCAAATACTTCATTTAGTCAAAATGTAGGACTTATACCGTTAACTAAAGTTGCAAGTAAACATGTTGCAGTTATGGCAGGGATACTTCTTGTAGTACTTGGGTTATTCCCTAAATTTGCAGCATTTATAAATGGAATACCGCAACCTGTACTTGGTGGAGTTGGTATAGTAATGTTTGGTACAGTTGCAGCAGCAGGTATAAAAACTTTAAGTGGCGTTGAAATAAATGATAGAAATTTACTTATAATAGCAACTTCTATAGGTTTAGGTTTAGGTGTTACATTTAGACCAGACTTTATATCTAATCTTCCAGAAGGATTACAAATGGTATTTTCATCAGGAATATCAACAGGAACAATAGTTGCATTAGTTTTAAATATAGTATTAAAAGATGATAAAAATAACGAAGTTGAAAATATAAAAGATTTAGAATGTGAGGGAGCATAATGAAAGAGTTAAAGAATCGTATATTAGAAGACGGAAAAGCATTAAATGAAACAGTACTTAAGGTTGATACATTTTTAAATCATCAAGTAGACTCAAAGTTAATGTATAATATGGGGACTTATTTTAAAGAGTACTTTAAAAACCATGGTATAACTAGAATACTTACTATAGAAAGTTCAGGAATAGCACCAACGGCTATGACTGCTATGCAAATGGACTTACCTATGGTAATACTTAAAAAACAACAATCAAAAATATTAAATGGAAATGTATATCAAACAACAGTACATTCATTTACTAAAGGATCTGATTATGAATTAACTTTATCTAAAGATTATATATCAAAAGATGATAAAGTACTTATAATAGATGACTTTTTAGCTAATGGAGAAGCAGCACTTGGAGCAGTAAGACTTGTTGAAGAGGCAGGAGCTAAAGTTAGTGGAATAGGTATAGTTATAGAAAAGTCATTCCAACCTGGACGTTCAAAACTTGAGGAAAAAGGATATGAAGTTTATTCTCTTGCTAGAGTTAAGAAATTAGGGAAAGATTTAATAGAATTTATAGACTAGGTAAATTTATATAATATGAGCTGTCTCAAATTTGAGACAGCTTTTTTATGCTTAAGGATATTATAATACTTAAAAAAATGTGGACAACTTCTGAATGTAAGTAATATCAATAAGTTGGTTTTGAGCGTAAAAAAGATTTTGAGCAACGGACGAAGTCGTTGGCGACATGAGCGAAGCGAATTTTTTAATTAGAAATTAATACAGTACTTTTAACTATATCAATAATTTCACTTGGATGGTCAATTACATACTTAGGGTTAAAACTTTCAAGCTCTTTACGATCTCTAAATCCCCAAGTAACACCAACAACGTCCATACCAGCACCAATACCAGTTTTCATATCAGTGTTAGTATCACCAATATATAAACACTCACAAGGGTTTACATCTAGCTCATTAGCTATAATAATAGCACCCTCAGGATCTGGCTTTCTCTTAACATTAGTTTTTTCACCAGATATATTATCAAAATATTCATTTCCAAAAACAATATCTACATTTTCAATTGTTTGAGCATGAGGCTTATTAGATAATACTGCTATTTTAATATTATTTTTCTTTAAAAAATCTAACATATCATGTATACCATCATAAGCCTTAACTTCATGCATACAATGAATTTTAAAATACTCCATATAGGTAACTAAAGCATCTTCATAATTTTCTAAATTATTATCACCACAATGAATTAAAGCTCTTTCAATTAATTTTTCATATCCATCACCGACAAGTATTTTATAAGTGTCTTCATCAATAGGACCTAAATTATACTTTTTTAAAGTTAAGTTGCAACTATAAGCAATAGCTTTTATTGAATTTATTAAAGTACCATCTAAATCAAAAATACAACATTTATACATCTTTATACCCCCTTATTTAACTTTTGTTACTATTTTATTATACATTATAAAATACTTGTTAATATAAAAAATAAGTATTTTATAAGTTAAATTTAAAATTATGAATCATAAACTATAAGATAGATAAATTGTAAAATCATATAATATGAAAAAAATTTAGGAGGTGATATTGATGAAAAAATACAAAGTATTTGAAATGCTAAAAAGAAGTCAAAATCTAAAATACCGTTTAGCAATAAACTCTTTAATAGTAGGTATATTGGTTGGATTAACTATTGTAGCACACAGAATAATTATAAGTAAATTGTCACCTATATTTTTAAATATTTACAAAAATGGTAGACATAATTTTATAATTGTACCATTTATATTTTTAACACTTATAGCATTAGGATATATAGTAGGAAAGTGTTTAAAAAAGCAACCTATGATAAGCGGAAGTGGTATACCACAGGTAGAAGGTATACTAACTAGAAATTTAAAAATTAATTGGTTTAGTGTATTAATGTATAAGTTTGTAGGAGGACTTATTTGTTTATGTGCAGGACTATCTGTGGGGAGAGAAGGACCTTCAGTGCAAATGGGAGCTTGTATAGGAGAAGGGGTATCAAAAAACTTAAAAAATTTAGATAATGAAGAAAAATATTTAATAACTAGTGGAGCAAGTGCAGGATTATCAGCAGCATTTAACGCACCGCTATCAGGGGTTATGTTTGCTTTAGAAGAAGCACATAAAAACTTTTCACCTTTAGTTTTAACATCAGCTATGATAGCATCTATAAGTGCTGATTTTGTATCAAAGCAATTCTTTGGATTAATACCATCTTTGGATTTTAGGAAAGTTGAATCTCTGCCACTTAAAAACTATTGGACACTTATAATTTTAGGAATAATAATAGGGATAAGTGGTGTTATTTTTAATAAGGGAATTTTAAAAACTCAAAGTTTATTTAAAAAGTCAAAATTAAGTATTGAAATAAAATGCATAATACCATTTGTAATTACAGGAGTAGTTGCTCTTATTTATCCTATATTATTAGGAGGAGGACATGATCTTATTATGGCACTTAAAGAGCAAAACTTTACAGTAACTGTATTATTTACTTTTATAATAGCTAAGTTTCTTTTTACATTTATTTGCTTTGGCTCTGGTGTTCCAGGAGGAATATTTTTTCCTCTTTTAGTTTTAGGAGCATTAGTAGGGAACTTAATAGGACTTTTATTTACAACTTATTTTGGAATAGATAATACATATATTATAAATTTTATAATCTTAGCTATGGCAGGGCATTTTGCATCTATAGTAAAAGCTCCAATAACAGCTATAATACTAATATCTGAAATGACAGGTTCATTAAATCACTTATTAGCTCTGGGGATTGTTGTTATTATATCTCATTTAACTTCCGATATACTTAAATCAAGTCCAATTTATGAAAGTTTACTTGAACGAATATTAGAAAGATATGCTATAAAGGATAATTTAACAGAAGGAAAAAAATTATTATTAGAGATAGCAGTTAGTATGGATAGTGTAATGGTTGGAAAATGTATAAAAGATATTAAATGGCCCAAAAATTGTTTAGTTGTATCTATATTAAGAGGAGATAATGAGTTAATACCTAATGGAGATACTGAAATAATATGTGGTGATTACCTAACTATAATGACAGATGAGGAAATATACCAAGAACTATTAGATAGTATATAAAAAGATCTACATAATAGTATAAAAAATAGGTGACTTAATATAAGTTCACCTATTTTTATAATAATTACAATTATAAATTTTATAAAGCTTGTATTTCTTGATAAGTATCTATAGGATCGTCTTCCTTTGGTGACTTCTTAGATAAGAATACAAAGAATGATACACATAATATAATCTGAACCAAAGTAGATGCTGGAGTTGCTAATCCAACTTTAAATAAAGATACTGGCTCTATCTTACTCATAAGATAAGATACAGGTATTCTTACGCAAAATGCCCCAATAACACCTTGAATCATAACAAAAGTTGTTTTTCCACAACCATTGAAATATCCAACCATACAAAACATTATTGCAGTAAATAAACAATCAATTCCATAAGATTTCATATAATCCCAAGATGCTAAGATAACAGCTTCATCCTTAGTAAATATTTGAGAAAGTAAGTTTCCGTGGAAAAATGTAATATAAAACATTACAATTCCACACGCTAGGGAAGTTGCTACAGAATATAGAAGAACTTTTTTAGCTCTATTATATTTTTTCGCACCATAGTTTTGAGCAACAAATGCAGATACAGCTTGAGAGAATGATAATGGTATTAGCATTATAAATCCAACAAGTTTTTGAGCTACACCCATGCCTGCTGATGCAACTACTCCCATTGAGTTACCTATCATCATAATAACTAAGAAAGATAAGTTTACAAGTACACCTTGAATAGATATTGGTGCACCGAATTTAATTATTTGTGAAGTTAAAGTTTTATGGAATTTTATACTTTTTCTAGAAAACTCAAAAGGAACACCATTTCTTTTTATTAATATTAAAGATAAAATAACACTAATTGCTTGAGCTAATACAGTAGCATAAGCAGCACCTGTTGCAGCCATTTTAAATACACCTACAAATATTAAATCACCGATTATATTTACAACACATGATATAAAAACTGTAATAAGTGGTGTTTTAGAATCCCCAAGTCCTCTAAATACTCCGCCTATAACATTATAAGCAACTATAAAAATAGAACCCATACCACATATTTTTAAATATGAAACAGTACTATTAAAGGCTTCTTCTGGTGCTTGCATTAAAGCTGTAATATAAGATGAAAAAATAACCACAACTATAGTTGTAATTATAGCTATAATAGTGAATATAGAAATACCACTTCCTACAACATTTCCTGCATCTTTTTTATTTCCCTCACCAAGTTTTTGACCTATTAATATAGTAATTCCCATAGTAAGTCCATTAATCATTGCCGTTATAGAAGACATTATTTGACTTCCTGTTGAAACAGCAGAGACATCAGCTGCACTACCAAACTGTCCAACTATAAGTAAATCCACAGCTCCATACATTGTTTGTAAAAATAATGCCATTAGTATTGGTATTGTAAATTTTACTAAAGGTGAGAATATTTTACCTTCTGTAAAATTAGACACTTTTGTCATAAATAAACCTCCTTTAAAATATTAAGTTTTGTACAAAACTATATATTTAAAATAACCATTAAATTTAAAAATGGTTATTCTAGATTATTTCTTATTTTATCAAGTACTCTGTAAAAGACATTTATTTCTTCTAAGGTTATATTCTCAGACAGTTTATTTTCAACTGAGTTAATAGCCATGGATATATTTTCATTAAGTATCATAGCTTTTTCTGTTAAAATAATTTTTTTTAAACGTGCATCTTCTGCAACAGGAACTCTTTGAATTAAGTCGCTTTTTTCCATATTATTTAACAGAAGACTAACAGATGAACGTTTTAAATCAAATTCTTTTTCTAAATCCTTTTGGAAGATATCTTTTTCTTTACCTTCCATATAAATAAAATCAATTACATAGGCTTGAGAAACAGTTAAATTATCATCGATAGAACTAATTACAGTAGCATCCATTTTCCTTGAAATTATATGATGTATTCTATTAATATCAAGTCCTAGCTTAAGTTTATTTTCAGATATCATAGGAATACCTCCTAAAAATATGTTTTGTACAAAACTATAATAACTATTATATATATTTATGTCAATGGTATCAGTTAATGTTTGATGATTATAGAAAATATATTTAGACATTTAAGTATGATTTTGATTGTATCTTTAATAAATATAAAAGTATTTCGACAATTTTCAACTAAAAATGTTTAAAATTGTCGGAATATGTGATATAATTCTACATAATTAAATCAAAGATAAATTACAGATTAAAAAACTTAATTATTAAGTTTAAAGGGATTAAGATTAACCATAATCACAACCAGTTTACAAAATAGTAAAGCCTCTTTTGTAAACTCCCAAAATATAGGTCGATTAAAAACACCTTCTTTTATATATAAAGGTATTATATTGGGTAATGAATTGTAATTTATATAGCAATAAACAGGAGGATATATATGAAACGAAAGATTTCTAGTACACTAGCAGTAACGTTAATTGCTAGTAATATGCAATCTTTATCATTTGCAGAGGGCAATGAAAATTTAAAAGAACTGCCGAAAAATGAAGTTAATATTGTAAATGAAAATATAGTAAAATCAGAAGAACAAAATTCAGATGAAATAAAAACTGAAGAAATAGAATCTAAAGACGAAAAGTCTGAAGATTTAGTAGATAAAGATGTAACAGTTGATGAAAACGCTGATTCAAAAGAAAAAGCATTAGAAAAAGAAAGCACTAAACCTGAAGTATATGAAGCTAAAGGAAAATTAGAACTAGACTTAAACTTTTCTTTACCAATAAAATATACAACTGTTAATCAAACAAATATAACAGTAAATCTTAAAAAAGGTGATGAATCAGTTGGAAGTATAAAACTTGGTAATGACAACTTAAATGGGAATATAGGTTCTGATATAAGCTATAAATTAGAAGCAAAAGACTCTAAGAGAGATAACTTAGATGCAAATGCTAAAGAATTAGCGTTCTACCATTTAACTTTTGAAAATCTTCCACTAGGTCAATATTCATTAGAAATAGTAGGTGATGGATATGAAACTGCATTAATAGAAAATATAGATGTTACAAAGTCTTCTAAGCGTGTATTAGCAGGAACTAGTGAAAATAAAGTAATAGTTGATGGTAAGGAAGAAGTTTATCCAGCAGTATTCTTAGCTGGTAATGTTGACTCTGATAACATAGTAAGTATGTCAGATTATAACGCTTTAAAAGAACAAATAAAAAACAATACTAAGGAACGTAAAATTGACTTAAATAGAGATGGAAAGACTGATATAACTGATTTAACATATATACATCAAAATATGAATAAAACTCAATCACAAGCTGTTATAGTTGATACTGATGTAATAATAAATCCTGAAAATGCTTCTATAGATATAGATAGTAACAAAGTAGAAGTTCAAGGTGATATTAAAAACATATTAAAAAGTGAAAATAGTTCAGTAGTATTACAAACTAAGATAGCAGATGATGGTACAGAAGTTGAAATATCAGAAACTAATCCTGTATCTATACCAATAAGTTTAGATAATACAACTAGAAGTGTTAATAAAACTGAGCAAATAGTAATAAAAGCACCATCAGCAAATGCACCATCAGCTGGTAATATAAAAATACCAAATGCTGGAGAGAATGGAGAAGATTTAATAGTAGATTTCAACAAAGCAAGTAAATCTACTAGAAATGGTGTAGATGAAATAGTAATAGACTTAGGAAAGCAAGTAGCAGTAAGTCAAGTAACTATAAACATAACTGGAAGTAGAAATAGTAAAAATCTAGTAGAAATATCTAAGGTTGAGTTTGTAAACAATGTTTACAAAGAAATTCCTAAGCCAAAGATGAATATACCCGTTATTAATAATTTTACAAGTGGAACTGCAGTTGGAAATGAACACTTTGTTATAGGATGGGACCATGAACCAAATGTAACTGGATATGAAATAAAAATAGAAGAATTAAATGATAATGGAACAGTATCGAGAATAGATACTTATAGAACCAGTGAAAATACATTAAGGGTAGAAGGAGTAAATGGATACCAAATATATAGAATGAGTATTCAATCTTTAAGTGGAGATGACTGGAAGAGTGGATATAAAGATGAACAAGAAGGGTATGACAAAACAGCATCTGGAGATACAAACTTATTAAATAACTCAAATGATAAGGATGGAATACCAGACAATGTAGATGCAGACTATAACACACAAGGATGGAATTCAGCTAGTGGTGTATTAGTTAAGGATAATAAAATTTACGGAGCTGATTCTATAGTTGAATTACAAGTTATACCAGAAACAAGACCAGAAGGACCAGAAGGTATAACTGTAAAAGGTGTTTATAAGGGATTAGCTGTAAGTTGGAAATCTCATAAAAAGGCTAAAGATTATGACCTATATTATAGAAAAGTAGGAACAGGTGCATGGACTAAAGCTAATGACCCGAATGAGCCTAAATACGAAGATAGTAATCCTACAAATGATATACCAGATAATGTAACAGAATTAACTCCAGAACAAAAAACTGATAAAGATGAGTTAATAAGAGGCACTAGTTATAATATAAATAACCTTGAAGAGGGCGCAACATATGAAATAAAAATGACAGCTACAAATCATCATGGTACAGGTGGATTATCTAAGACTTATTTAGGAACTACAACTAAGCTTATAAATCCAATTGTTCCTAATTATAAACTTATAAATACACCTAATGATAAAACTAACCATATAGTAAGTGCTAAAGTAAAGCATTATAGAAAAGAAGAGTATCCAGAAGGAACAACACCAGAAGAAATAGGTATGATGACTGTTGATAATGATTACTCAACTTACTGGATGAACGATTCATGGGATGGTGGATATAACTGGGGAGCCCTAGGAATAACACCACACATTACATTAGATAAAGAATATACAATAGATACGATTAGATTTACAACTAGAAGAGATTCAGGTTATGAAAATCAAGGATTCTCAGATATAAAAATAGGTATTCCGGTAAAAGATGGTGAAACAGGTGGAACAATAAAAAATGGATATAGATATATTTATCCATCAGTTAAAGCAGAATTAGATAAAAATAAAAATAAATACTATACATTAGTATTAAATGAGCCTGTGACTACAAGTGAAATAATAATTGCACCAAGTACGTGGCCTGGAGATTCGCCTACGATATCTGAAATAAAATTATACCATTATGATAGCTTAAAGTCTGATGTAGCAAGCTTATTTAAAGATGATTTAATGTTAGAGTTAAGTGAAGGTGTTACACAAGAAAAAATAGATGAACTTATAAATAGAGCAAAAACTATAGATCCAGAATCTATGGAATATCATCCAGATCAAGATCAACTACTTAAAGACTTACAAAGAGCACAAGATTTATTAAATGATATTAACTTAAGTGATAATATAAAAATATTAGATTCAGGAATAAGAAATCAAGGACAAACAATAGGACAATCTAATAATTATCAAGCGTTAGGTGTAGCTGTAAAACCTGGTGATAAAGTAAATATCTATATAGGTTCAAGTAGAAAAGATACTAAATTTAACTTAGCTATAACACAACATAATGGAGAAAGTAGTACAGGTTACCAAGTTTATAACCAAAAATTAAGTGTAGGTAAAAATGAAATAGTAATACCAGAATCTAAGTTTAATATGGATTATGAAAAAGGTGGAAACTTATACTTAAGCTTTGACTCTAATTATGATGAAGTACAAAATGTACAAGTAAGAGTTAGTGGTGGAACAGAAATACCACACTTAAATGTAAATAATCTTATAGATGACGCTGCAAATGAACAAAAAGTAAAAGAATTAATAAGAGAATATATTAAAAACTTAAAATCTTATGTAGCTACGTTACCAAGTAGATATCCATCACAAGTATCTGCTGAAGATAAGATAAACAATATTTATAGATATGATGCTGAAACTTCAATATTAAATACTACAGATATTGAAGGAGAAAGAATAACTTTATCATTACCAGCAGACCAAGTATTAAAAGGAATACAAGGTGGTTTATCTAGTGAAGAAGAACAAGTTCAAAGAGTATATGATACATTACTTGCTTGGGAACAAATAATGAAAATATCTTATGCACAACAAGGATTATTAGAAAACCCAGTTGACTTTGATGGCGATGGAAAAATAACTAATAATAAATTAGAAAAACTTGGTGGAAAGAGTGAAAATGAATACTTTAATGCCAATAGAGCTCCTAGAAACCGTATAAACATCAAATATCAAAGAATGTTTACAGGAGCATTTATGTATGCTTCAAGTCACCATGTTGGTATAGGTTATGGTTCTAGTGCAGGTATGATGACTGGTGTGCCATTTAAATTAGATGAAAATGGAAAGCTAATAAATTCTGAAGATGGACAATTATTCGGATGGGGAATAGGTCATGAAATAGGGCATGTTCATGATAGACCAGGTTTAACATATGCAGAGGTTACAAATAATATTTTAGCACTTATGACTCAAACATATAACGATGAAAACTCATCTAGAATAGAAGATGGAAATGGATATGAAGATGTATATGATAGAGTAACTTCACAAAGTGTAGGTGTACCAAAGGGTAGAACAGGACTTGCAATGTTCTGGCAATTACACTTAGCATATGATGATACTTATACTTATAATATGATAAAAACAAATAGTGATGGTGATTTAGATAACGATACATTCTACTCTAAATTATATAGAATAACTAGGGAAAAAGGTATAGCTCCTAGTGAAACAGGATATGACCAAACTGCTCAAACATATATAATGAGAGCTTCAGATGCGGTTAAAAAAGATTTAAGACCATTCTTTAAGGCTTGGGGATTAGTAGCTAGTCCAAAAACTGATGAATACTTAAATAAAATGGATTATCCAGTTGAAACTAGAGATATACAATATATAAATGATGAAGCTAGAAGAAAGAAATTAGATGCTATTAGTAAAAATGATATGAGCTCAATTACTATGGCTGATGATGTAGCGGTAAGTGCTAGCTTCGGAACGGATGACAAAGGTAACCAAGTAACAGAAAAGACTTATTTAAATCAAAAGAGTGTACCACTTAATATAAGTGTAAACAAAGATAATGATAAGATTTTAGGTTATGAAATAATAAGAAAAGAAGCAGCTGCAACTGGATTTAAAGAAGTTCCTGTTGGATTTGTTGAAAGAAATAAAGAAAGTAACATAACTGAGTACAAAGATGTTATAGATTCAGTAAACAATAGAACATTCACATATAAAGTAAAAGCTTACGACTATAGCTTAAATAAAAGTAGTGAATTTGAATTAGGTACTGTAAAAGTTACTCATGATGGAAGCCTAGCTAAGAAGGATTGGACATTTGATACTAATACAATAAGCCCAGATGATACAGTTCACGAAAATACAGGACATGGACACAATGAAGATGGTTCAATAAATAATATAAAAGATAATGATGCATCAACAGTTTATAATGGAGCTATAGGAACTGATAACACTGGACAAACTTTAAGTGGAGATCCATATGTAACTATAAATATGGGAACTAGCAAACAAGTAGTAGGATTAAAATATACTCCAGGAAATACTACTGCTAAGAAATTCTCATTTAAAAGGTTATTTACTAAAAATAAAGAAGTAACATATGACTCAATAAGTGATTATGAAGTATTAGTAAGTAGTGATAATAAAAAATGGACTAAAGTTCACTCAGGAAAATTTGATACTACAAAAGAAAACACAATTTACTTTAATGAAAGCGGAAATGATTCAAATAAACAATTATGGTCAACTAATGCTCAATATGTGAAGTTAGTAGCAAAAGGTGCAAAAACTATATCTATAGGTGAACTTGAGTTATTAGGACAACCTGGAGATAATATAGAAATAGGAAGCTACAACAATGGTAAGTATACAAACGGTATAGGTAGATTAAAATCAGATTACACATACGCTAAGGATAAGACAATACCAGCTGGTTCTATATTAATAACAGGTGAATATAGAGGAGATCCAGCGTTTAACGTACCTTTAGTATTAAATGAAAATGATGGAAACTATGCATTACAATCACAAGTTATACTTCTTGCAGAATTACCAGAAGATGCACAGTTAGGTGAAGTAGCACAAGGTAGTTGGATATACTGGATAACACCAGAACAAGAAAAGGCAATAATAAATGGAGAACAAAACATAAAAGGTAGTCAAGTTAAGGCTGAGTTATATAGATACAATAAGCTAGACTCTACTGGAGCTCCTGTTGGACAAAGATTAGTAAGTGATACCTTCTTATATGAATTACCAAGTGATTTAAGTAAGTTACCAACAATAGATTTAGCTACTTCAAAGGCGAGATCATCAGCTGCTAAAGTAATGGAAATAGATCAAAATACTGTAAAAAAGGCATTTGAGAATAGATAGACATTTTTAAGAAGGAGAGACATATGAGGAAATTAAAATCGTCAGTTAAAACTGCTGTTGTATCTACATTAGCTTTAACTTCTACAGCTGCAATTATTTATGCAGTCCCGAATATGAAGGCAAATGATGTTAAATCAACTGATATTGGGAACAAGTTAAAATTAGATGTAGAAAAAATAGATAGAGATACTGTAAAAGTATCTATAGATAACGTACAAGATATACCAAAGTCAATACAATTTAGTGTAAAACTAGATGGAAATGTAAAACTTGCTAATGGTGAGTCGAGTATAAAAGACTTAATAAAACCACAAGTTCAAGCTAGATTAGCAAGTAATGAATATCAAGATAGTAGTAATGATATACTAGCTGATTACACATATAACCAAGACTCAAACACTATAGATGTTCTTATAACATCAGAAAACTCTTTACCTAAGTTAGGAAATAAAATAGAAGTATTTGAGTTAGATTTAAAAGCAAGTGATAAAACTACAAAACAAGGAGGAACTACTTATAAAGTAGTTCCAAATGATAAAGATGAGTATAAATACTTATCTGTAACAAATAAGGAATATAGTGATTTAGGAGTAGTATCAGATGATGAAACTCTTAGCTTAAATACAGCACCAACTATAACAACTTCTAAAGACTTTATAAAAATAGTAGAAGGTGAAAAATTAGAATTAACACCTCAAAACCTAGGAATAACTATGAAAGATATAGATGGTGATGCTGTTGAATTACAAGTTAAAGATTTATCTCAAAGTAATAAGCCTGTAATAACAACATTTAGTAAACAAACACCAGGATTATATAGCTTAGAATGTAGAGCTATAGATAGCTATAATGAAAAATCTGAACCTATAGAAATACAAGTATATGTAGATTATGCAAATGTAAAAGATCTTCCTACTATAACTAGAGACGGGCAAGCACTACAAACAAATATAACAATAAGCGGTGGAGATATATTTAAACCATTAGAAAATGTTAAAGCAGTAGATGCAAAGGGAAGAGAATTAGAAGTAAAAGTATCTACAGATAAGGCTCTTGAATTAGATCCAGAGAATGACACTACTTATGTATTAACATATACTGCAGTAGATACTTATGGAAATGAAGCTAAAATACAAGTTAATTTAAATGTAATAGCTAATAAAGCGCCTGTAATCTCAGGAGTTAAAAACCATACATTAAAAGTAGGAGATAGCTTTGACCCAAGAGCTGGTGTTCATGTAACTGATGAAGATGATGATATACAATTAGTTGTAGATAGTAATGTAAATACTAATCTTGCAGGAGAATATAGAGTATTATACAGTGCAACTGATAGCAAAGGTAAAACTACAAGAGTACAAAGTATTGTAAAAGTAAATCCTAAAATGTCTTCAATAAATCATGTACCTGTAATATATGCAAATGATACAACTATAAAATTAGGTGATGCGTTTAATCCTTTAAGTATAGTTACTGCATACGATGAAGAAGATAAAGACTTAACACAAAGTGTAGAAGTAGTAAAAAATAATGTAGATACTAAAAAAGAAGGTAACTACACTGTAACTTATAGAGTAAAAGATAAAAATGGAGCAACAGCAACTAAGACAATAACAGTAACAGTAGTTAAAGGCGTTACACTTGCTAGTGAAATAAAGATAAGCAATAAGTTTAATAATTTATACTTAGGAGCTTCTAAAGAAATAAATGCAGCTGTTAACAAAGAAGCAGATATAAAAGATATAAAGTGGTCTGTAAGTGATACTAATATATTAAATCTTGAAGCAAAAGGAAATACTGCTAAAGTAACTGCAAAAGGTGAAGGTAAGGTAGTTATTACAGCTACTACAACTGATGGAAGTAATCTAAGTGATAGCTTTGAAGTAACTGTACAAGACTTTAAAAAGGATGATGTAATTCCAGATGTTATAGCTAATATTATAGACACTAACATAGTAACACCAGTATCTGGACAAGGAGATTTAAATTCACCTGTAGAATTAGAAGTTAAAGACGTTAAATCAGAAGATTTTACAAACTTTGTCAAAGATTTAAAGAAAGGGAACTCTAAAATAGTTGATACTATAGAAACTAAAGAGTTTACAGTATACAAAATAAAATTAACTAAGTATAGATTATTTGCAAGAAATACTGAATACTATGTAGAACTTAAGATAGATAATAGCTTAGCAAATGCTTCTAAATACAAAGAAATAGTAGTTAATACATTAAAGGTTGAAGAAGATAATAATAACTCGAATGGTGGAAATACATCAGGAGGAAATGGATCGACTAACAACGGTGGAAACACATCAGGAGGAAGTGGATCAACTAACAATGGTGGAAACACATCAGGAGGAAATGGATCAACTAACAATGGTGGAAACACATCAGGAGGAAATGGATCGACTAACAACGGTGGAAATACATCAGGAGGAAATGGATCGACTAACAACGGTGGAAATACATCAGGAGGAAGTGGATCAACTAACAACGGTGGAAATACATCAGGAGGAAATGGATCGACTAACAACGGTGGAA
>ERZ1673737.1166-NODE-1166-length-27270-cov-10.315084_pt1 | contig 27270 bp, 26 predicted proteins | sample MGYA00580211_ERZ1673737 | MGnify/ENA primary metagenome ERZ1673737 (study PRJEB41218, sample SAMN15661789) | gut metagenome | host: Homo sapiens | place: Canada: London | collected 2015-08-20/2019-03-30 | study: EMG produced TPA metagenomics assembly of... | reverse complement strand
TTAAATATGTTATTATTATAGCACATTTAAAGAAACATTTCAAGTGTCGATTGTAAAAAAGAATGGAGGCTTTTATGGACGATTTTAACAGAAAACGACATGCCGTTTACAAACTTACCTATCATGCTGTGTTTGTTATTAAGTATCGCAGAAAAGTAATGTCAGAACCGATTATTGAACACATGAGACAGTATGCCGCCCATCTGATCGGGCAGTGTTATCAGGGCAGGCTCATAGAACTGAATGGAGAACCGGATCATATCCACATCCTGTTTGAACTTCCTGCAACAGCAGCGCCATCTGTTGTCGTGTGCAGTCTTAAGACGCAGCTTTCAAAAGAAATCCGAGCAAATTTCTGGGATGAAATCAAGGATAAATTGTGGAATAATATTTTCTGGTCGGACAGTTACTTTATTACGACTACAGGAGGAGCAACTATTGAAACTATAGAAAACTATATCCAAGACCAGGGTATTGAAAAACCGAAACGAAAATATACCAAAAGGCAAACAAAAAAATGTGAGAAAAAGACTCGCACTTGATATTTATTGACTAATTCTTTGTTATGTCGCATTAATCCCCGCCCGACTATGTCGGACGAGGTTTTCTGCGGAAAAATGGATAAAAGTGAAATTGAAGTATATTCCTCATTTGACGCGATTGAAGAGGTTTTATCTGCTGGCTGTTTTTGCGGGACTTTGTGGCAGCCAACAACTACTGCGCAAATCACTGTCAAAAAAATTGCCGCTGTTTTTATTTGCTTGTTCATCCATATCCCCTCTTTTCTATATTAATTACGAATTTTTGTAGGAAGGACTGCTTTCACGCCTGCATTCCTTCGATTGACTTTCTACCCCTATATTAAAGAAAAATCCCCAATTATACAAGCAAAAAGTTTGCATAATTGAGGATTTCTAATTTATTGATGACAACCACACAATGCTTGGGAGGGGAAATTTAATGATTGCCATTCAAAAATCAGCTTAACTCGTGCATCCACACGCGCATCTGATTTTCACCTCTGTTTGCCCATGCATAATATGGGATTGCGGTTAGCGTCTCTTTTTCTTTCGTTGGACGTTCTTCACTGTAAAGCGCATCACTTGTATGAATCCGATAGCCATCTACCTTTAACAGCATATTTCCAGAAAGCTTTCCTTCCTTGCATAATACAGCCTCTGCCTTTACATTCTCTGGAATACGCAGGCTCTGCACATCACCATCATTATCTACACCTTCAAAACAATATACGATTGGACCTCTCATCAATGCTACACAGCCTTCATCATCTCGAACTTTATTATTTGCATATACCTCTCTGACTGGCATATCAAAGGTAATCTCTATAGTATCACCTTCTCTCCATATCTGATTTATATACAGATAACCTTTTCGAATTGCGGCCTCAATGCAAACCGGCTCACCATTAATGGTCACTTGCAGATGATGTTCTTTTATTTTGATATATCCCGGAATATGGATTGCCAATGTAAAATCGCTCTGCTTTGGAGAAACATGATAAACAACCTTTCCTTCCCATGGATAACGGCTTTCTACCTGAATCTTTGCCTTTTCAAGATCTGCCTCCTGACCCATAAACAGATGGGAATATATCGTATCTTTTCCCTCACTCCAAGCATAAGCAGAAAGAGATGTCATTAAACGCACAAGATTTGTCGGGCAGCATGCACACTCATACCAACCCGGACGCTCTGGAAGTACATGACGGTATCCAAATACCTTTCCTGAAATACCCGGCTGTAATTCAAGCGGATTTACGTAAAAGTAACGCTTTCCATCAAGCTGAATACCACTGATTGTGCCATTGTACAGCTCTCGCTCCATAATATCTGCATAAGTTCCGTCTGCCTCAATATTAAGCATACGCTTTGCAAAAAATACCATAGCAATTGATGCACATGTTTCTGCGTATGCCATATCATTCGGCAAATCATAATCCTCAGAAAAAGCCTCACCATCTGCGGTTGAACCAATTCCGCCTGTCAAATACATTCTCTGGTTAACAATGTTGTTCCATAAGCGCTTGCATGCCTGATAGAGCTTCTCATCGTTGTCTTCACCTGCCAGATCTGCCATTGCAGTATACATATATGTAGCACGAACTGCATGGCCAACTGCCTTGTCCTGTTCGTAAATCGGCTTATACACCTGTGCATACTTTGTATCGAGCGGATCCATTCCATACTGACCAAAGTGGATCCATCCTCTTTTTTGCTTTTCCTCATAAAAATAGTTTGGATTCTTTCCGCGCTCCTCAAGGAAGAAACGTGCCATATCCTTATATTTTTCTTTTCCAGTTACACGGTAGAGTTTCATCAGACCAATCTCAACTTCCTGATGACCCGGTATTCCGCGCTCCTTTCCTTCACCAAAACGACTTATAATGTGATCAGCCATTCGCTCCATCACATGAAGCAGCTTATCCTTGCCAGTTGCCTGATAATAAGCCACTGCTGCCTCCATCATATGACCTGCGCAGTACAGCTCATGGCACTCCTGCAGATTCTGCCAACGATGCTCTGGCTCCTTGATTGTGAAATAAGTATTCAAATATCCATCCGGCTGCTGTGCCTTCTCAATAATATCAATAATGTCGTCAGCACGCTTTTCAAGTGCCGCATCTGGCTTAACAGTCAATGAATATGCAACACCCTCAAGCCACTTTGCCACATCGCTGTCCTGGAAAACCATTCCATAAAATTCACCGGTGCTAAGCCCTGCTGCGATACGGAAGTTTTCGATTGCGTGGCTCTTTGCAACGCCTTCTACCTCATCATTTAATACATGCTCCTGAAATGGGATCACCACATTGATGATGCGATTCTGGATTTCAGACCAGAAATCATCTTTAATGTGAACCTGCTTTACCGTAACCTCATCTGCTGTTTTCTGCATTGTCACTGCCTCCTGAACATTTTTCATATTTTCATTTAATAGAGTTTTCTATCTGCATTTTAAAACATATATAAGAAAAATAAAATGGACTATTTTAGGCATTTTGGTAATTTTTCCACTGGAGACAGAGACAATTCTTAGCCTGCATTCACCCCGCTGCTTCTGGACCTTCTGATATTACCGTCATCTGTGCATTCTGCACTTCTCCAAACGTACAGCCCTGATATTCATACGTTTCAAAGACTCCTGTAATAATAATATCAGAACCATTTAACGGAAAATCAGCAGATGTATAGTCATATGTCAGCACAAATCGAAGACATACTGAGCAGCAGGCAGTTGCATCATTGACAATACATCCCAGGTAAGGATCTTCTTTATCTGGATCTCCATAAATTTCAAACCTTCCTTCCATTTTTATGGTTTTTCCCGCGTATTCCTCTGGAACCATCGTCATATCAGTAATCTGCGAGTATACGATGGTGCTGCTCATCTGCGTAAGATCGTAGTCAAACTCTGTTGCTGTAGTTTGCTGTGAAGTCTGTGTCTGTGAAGTTGCTTCTTGTTGCGGTGGCACTGGCTGCGCAATTGTCCCTTCATGTGGCGCATCTTGCGTTTGTATCTCTTCTATCTGGCCAGCCAGTGGGACAGGTACACTGGCTTTTTTACCGTCCCGCTGGCTTACAAATTAATATATTATAGCAATGAGATTAATATACTGAGATCCCAGTTATAAACTAGAGAACCAGTTGAACTAGCAGAAAATGCTGTACTAAAAAAACAAAACAGCTAACAATAGCCAACAGAGACGGGAATGCGGCACTACAGTGCCGCATTTTCCCGTCCCCAGTTGCTACGTTTTTATTTACATTTTTTACAGTGCCTTTACTCTTGCTACTACGTTCTCTACGGTAAATCCGAAGTATGGGAACAGTTTGCTGTACGGAGCAGATGCACCAAAACGATTCATTCCGATGATGTCACCGTCAAGTCCGACATAACGATCCCATCCAAATCCAGAAAGTGCCTCTACTGCAACTCTCTTTCTTACATTCTTTGGAAGAACCTTTGCCTTATACTCCTCAGACTGCTCCTCGAAGATATCCATACATGGCATGGATACGACACGAACGTCGATTCCATCCTCTGCTAAAACCTTCTTTGCCTCTACAGCAAGAGACAGCTCGGAACCAGAAGCGATAATGATCGCATCCGGAACTGCCTTCTTGGAATCCTGTACAATATAACCACCCTTTAATGCCTCTCTTGAGGTTCCCTCGATCTGCGGCAGATTCTGTCTGGTCAGTGCCAGTGCAGTCGGTGTTCTCTTAGATGTAATTGCGCTGTACCATGCAGCTGCTGTCTCAGTTGCGTCTGCCGGACGGAACATATGGAAGTTCGGCATTGCACGCCACATTGCAAGCTGCTCGATCGGCTCATGAGTCGGTCCATCCTCGCCTACACCAATACTGTCGTGTGTAAATACGAAGGTTAACGGTACGCCCATGATTGAAGACAGACGTGCCATCGGCTTTGTATAATCAGAGAATACGAAGAAGGTAGAAACAAATGCTCTCAGTCCGCCGTGAAGCATAATACCATTTCCGATTGCTGTCATGGCAAGCTCACGAACACCGAAGTGCATGTTGCGTCCTGCATAATTTTCTGCTGAGAAATCACCCTCATCCTTCATATAGGTCTTTGTGGATGGGGAAAGGTCAGCTGCGCCACCGATTACATTTGGCATTCTGTCTTTGATACGATTGATCATCTTGCCGGACAGATTTCTTGTTGCATCTGCCTTATCATCATAAGCCCAGAAATCAGCATCGTCACAAACCTTCTCTGCCAAATCCTCATCGTAGTAAGTATCCCACAGTTCCTTCATTTCTGGATACTTCTCGCAGTATTCTGCAAACATCTTATTCCAAGCATCCTCTGCCGGCTGTAAGCCTTCTACGATTTCCTTATAATGATCATAAACTTCCTCTGGTACGAAGAATGGCTCTTCTGACGGCCAGCCTAAGTTTTCCTTCATTGCCTTAATATTGTCATCACCAAGCGGCTCGCCATGTGCACTTGCCTTGCCCTGCTTTGCCGGACATCCAAAACCAATCTGAGTCTTTACAGTGATAAAAGATGGTCTCTCAGTATCTGCCTTAGCAGCCTCAATTGCCTTGCCGATTTCCTCTAAGTTATTTCCATCCTCAACGGTAATGGTCTGGAAACCAAATGCTTCCATACGCTTCTGAACATTCTCTGTGAATGCAATATCTGTTGATCCCTCAATAGAGATGCGGTTGGAATCATAGAAAATGATCAGCTTAGACAGCTTTAAAGTACCTGCAAGAGAAAATGCCTCAGATGAAATACCCTCCATCATACATCCATCGCCGCCAAGTGCGTATGTGTAATGATCTACAACCGGATATCCTTCCTTGTTAAATACAGACGCCATATGACGCTCTGCAATTGCCATACCAACTGCCATACCCATACCAGCGCCAAGAGGTCCTGTCGTTGCCTCAACACCAACTGTGTGGCGATACTCCGGATGACCAGGTGTCAGAGAACCCCACTGACGAAACTGCATCAGATCTTCCTTTTTTAAATCACCATAACCAAACAGGTGAAGCAGGGAGTACAAAAGCATAGAACCATGTCCTCCAGAAAGAATAAAGCGATCACGATCCTTCCAATCTGGATCCTTTGGGTTGTGCTTTAAATGCTTTGCCCATAACTCATAGGCTACAGATGCACAGCCGAGCGGCAAGCCAGGATGTCCTGACTTTGCCTTCTGAATCGCATCTGCAGATAATACACGGATCGCGTTTACTGACATTGTATCAATGTTATTCATCTTCGTCTCCATTCCGCGCTTAAGCGCATTTAATTTTGTATTTATGCTCAGTTTACCAGACCATTGCACGAAAATCAAGTTTTTCTTATGTTATCGTAGCTTAATTTGCTGAAGCTCCTCCATTGTCGCCAAATAATAGGTCTTAAACTTGTCGCCCGGAATGACAGTATACAAATTATTTCCGAACTCTCTCGCAAAACGTATTCTTCCTGAAAATGATTGAACTTCGCAATAATCTGCATCATACATGACAACATTTCTCTGCTGAAATGCATAACCTGTATGAAGTTCATCCTGCTCTGTAACAGCATTTTCATTTCCTTCTGACGTGTAAATATGAAGCTGATAGCCTGTTTTCGCTTCATCACGTACAACAAGACCAAGGTATTCGTTATTATAGAAAATACGCTGAATTTCTCCCTCAACAGCAATATCTTTTCGAGTAATTGCAGTTCTGTTTGACACGTCAAAAAAGCTGATGCAGCAATCTCCAACTGCAAACGCTTTTGTATCACTTAAATAGACAACCTTCGGGACATATGCGCCATTTTCAGAATAATCAAAACTTGCTACTATACGATCTGCAGCTTCTTTTCCCTTTTCAAAATCGTAAAAAGAAATACTGCTTGTTCCAACACCCTCAGAAATTGAGTAGTATGATACAGCTAATTGCTGACCATTTGGCGAAACACTAATGTCAAGCGGATATCCATCAATCTGGAGCGGATTGCGAATCGAAACTGCAAGCTCCTCGCCTGTATTTCGATAATAAGAAATTAAACTCGCATCCTGATCTTCTAACTGAAGCACAGTTACACCTGTCGACGCAATCACTCCCTTTGTGATTATCTGAGATGTAGTTCCGCTTCCAGTGATTCCCGATTTATTGCAAATTGCAAAATTTTTTCCTTTTAAATCATAAATCAAAAGATAATCACCTTTGACATTTGCCTTTGGATTGCTCATATCATATGGTGCAGACCACATCTTTGTGCCCTTTTTATCATAATACGTAGCACCATCTTTGTTCATCACAACAATACCATCTCCATATGATACGTATCCTGCGGATGACGCATTCGACACATCAGTTCTCCAGCTGACTTCATATGTTTTGTAACGCCACAGCCGTTCTGCCACAAACCACGCCAGCACAACAGCTAACACCAACACTGCAACAACAATTCCTGCGACATTGACCGTTCTTCTATGATCCTCAGCCCAGCTTACTGGTGCACTGCGAACCTTATCGTTCGTAACCATGCTCTGCCTAAGCTGCTTCTTCTTTCTTTCCCGTTGAAATTCACTGTCCCTTGCCATGTACTTTCCTTTCCACCACTGTGCTGACTTTCAAACTCCAGCTGCATCTTACATACAGCTGCACAGTGTCCAAAAAAGTATAACATATCCAAGGGTGTGTGTCAAAGTTCCTTAAAAATTTTCACGGCAAAGTCAGCTCCTGTCCAATATAAATTTTATTTATATCATCAAGTCCATTTACTTCCTTTAACTGCATAACCATCTGTGAGGAACCATAAAATTTTTTACTAATCTCAATCAATGTATCACCAGGCTGAACCGTGTATGAAACTGGACGATTTACTGCTGCTTCTGCTGCCTCACTCGTCCCCTGTGCTGCATTTTCTTCTGTGGGCAGCGTTGGTGCCGCTACCGTTAAAATTTCCTGCGTGCTGCTTTCGTTTTCTTCTGATGATGCTGCATCTGATTCTTCATTTTTTGATGCTTCGGTGCTGCTTGTGATACGATACACTGATGCTCCAAGACCATCCTTATAAAACATCATATCTCCAGAAAAAATCCCGCCATTTTGAATAGCTGCCACGTCTTTTTTTTCTGTCTCAGATGAAGAAAGGCTGCTTTCTGGTGTTTTTGCAACTGAAGCTTTTTCTTCACTGCTTTCTGGTATCTTTGTAGCTGAAACTTCAAGCGTATTCTCCGTTTCTTTTAAAGACGCTGACAATGCACCAATGTCATTTTTTGTTGCCGCAATTTGTTCGCTTTCTGATTCAAAAGCAACCTGCTCGCTCTCACCGCTTTTTCTCTCCACGGATGCTCCTACTGCAAGCGCCTGCACAGAATCCTCTTTTTTATTCATCCCTCTTGAAAAAAGGACACCACCTCCTACTAAAATAATAAAAAGAATTGCCGCCCCTGCCTTTACCCATATGCCGTTTTCTGCTGTTAGCTTAGGCGTCTGATTTATGTGTTTTGACTTTTGCGGATGCTTTATATCCTGCTTTTCCTTCATAATCTTTCTAAAATTAAGCGCTGCCTGATCGCTGACATCCTCACTTTGATCCGCGTTGCGGCTCAGCATATAATTTTGCATTTCATTATTTTTCTCATAATAAACAAAATACCCCTTCAAATGGAGAATTGTATCTTCTTCCTCCATCCAAAAGCTTTCCTCATCCCCCTTCTTCCAGTACATCAAACAATTTTCCCCCGAAAAAATCTGACGATGTGTTTTTTTTAATTCTTCACCATCTGGAAAATTTTCTTCTGTTCCGCTTATAAACCAGCCACATATACTGCATCCTGGAAAATATTCCTGTATCACTGACAACGTATTATCCCAGACCTGCTGCGTAATCGCTGTTTTTTGCTCATTTTCTTCTTCAGTACTGCCTTGCGCATCCTCTAACTCAACTGCTCCCTTTACAAACCAGCATCTTTTGTTTTCTGTAACCATTTTGCTTCCAAGCAATATACCAGTGCGTACATGCCCTGTACAATTTAATTTACGAATAAATGTATATGCATAGTCTTCCAGATACACTCTAACCCGCTCTTCTTTTTCTGCCATCTGACGAATATTTTTTGGCAGTTTCTTTTCCTCTTCCATATAACACCTCCAGACCAGTTCCATGCAGTTTATGCACGGTATTTTCCATCTTTCTTAGCACATCGTATCACTACAACCGTGCAGAATCTGCCAAAACCGCCTGTCGAATACACATAATCTTTCGACAAGCGAATAAAGCGCTTCTTCCCCGGATAGAATGAAGCAAAGAACGTTTCAGAAAGGCGGTATCTATGAACACAGTCAACTCTCCATCCTATTTTTCGCAAACTGATTTTTCCTCGGAAGGCTTTGCCTGCCGTTTAGCCAATCTTGTTGATTTAAGCCAAAAAAAGAACGGCCACCGACCAATACTTTTCCTTTGTATTGGCAGTGACCGTGTCCCTGGGGACTGTCTTGGTCCTTTAGTAGGTTATAAATTAGAGCGTCTTTGCGATACCATGCAGCATACATTTGTTGTATGCGGATCGCTTGCTCATCCTGTACATGCTGTGAATCTGCGTCAAAAGCTTCATTATGTGAAGCATCTGGGCGACTTTCTCACAATTGCAATAGATGCCTCAATAGGTGCTAAAGAAAATCTTGGCATGCTTTGTCTTTCAAACAGTGCATTATATCCTGGCGAGGGTGTTGCAAAGTCGCTTCCCCCGGTGGGAGAAATCTCTATTACCGGGGTCACAAGCTGCGAAGACAATCCCATTCCATTTCACCGTCAAAGTGTCCCACTTTCTTTCATGATGAATCTGGCTGATGAAATTTATCAGGGACTTTTTACTTTTTTAACAGCTTACTTCCAGACAGTGCCCTATACTGAGTCAATGCCTCTTCAAGCGACAGATCTGCATTCTCCTGACAGAAGGAATCAAACTTATTTAAACGCTGCTTGTACAGCAGATCCTTTCCAAAGACAGGCTCATATTCTTCCTTGAGCTGCTTTTCGATCTGCTCAATCTCTTCCTTCTTATCTGAAAGTTCCTGACGCTTGCTCTCAAACTCCTGCTGCAGCCCTAAAAGCTCATCCTTGTTGGCAGCTGTAATGTCTGCTGTGATCTGATGACGAATTTCGCTTTCAAAATTTTCAAGTGCTTCCTGGCGCTTTTCTACTGTATTCTGCATAACCTGCTGAATACCTGTGATTTTATCATCAAAGCTGCCCAGATTGTAGCCCGTCTCATCCTGACTTTTCTTGATGCGGTTCGTCATCAGCTGCTTGTTCTTATTATTAATGCGGATCTGCTTTCGAAGTTCCTCCACCTCTTCATTTACACCTGCAAACTTCAGCATATACTTGTGAAGCAAATACAAATATACAGTAAATAATGCACCCACATATACAAAAAATGTAAATGCCAGCACAAGACGATTCGAAATTGCCAATGAGAAAAACAATGGAATAAAGAAAATCAAGCCCACACCAACTAAAATATCAATTGTCCAATCTCTGCTGTTTTTAGGGAAAAACAGCATGGAAATCGCACGCTTTTTACATACGACTGGAACTTTATTTTCTTTAAATTTCAGTTCAATCTGTGCCTCTAGCTGCTGATTCTGTTGATTTAGAGGCGCTGTCTCAACCTGAATGCGCTGTGCTATTGCATTGGCCTTTGCCTTTGCACGCTCAGTTTTACATACATCAATCTGATCTTGATACTGACTCAGCTCACGATCATACGTTGCAGCAATTTCTTCTTTTTTCTTTTTAAGTGCCGTGGTAATTCCCTCTGCCACACTCTTTTCCATGCTGCTGTATGCCTTCTCTCTTTGCTTTAACTCACCAGTCAGGCGTGTCTTATCCTTCTCTGCCTCGTCAAGATCATTTAACAACTGCTTCGCCCTATTTACTGTTTTAATTAACTCAGAATCATGAATTGCATCAAGTGTAACAGCTTGACCAAAGACGGATGATTGAGCTTCTCTGGTTGCCTCATCCTCTGGCTTTGCTTCCACTTCCATAGAAGATTCCATTGAAGGTTCCATTGAAAGTTCCATTGAACCTTCTTGTGACTCTTCTGTCGATGCGGCATCTAATTCATCCAGCTGTTTTTCTTTAAGCTCAGCCTGCTCTGATTCTTCTGGCTGTTCTTTGGTAAGCTCAGTCAGTTCTGATTCTTCTGGCTGCTCTTGTGCTTCCTCCATCAGTTCTTCTGGCTGCTCTTTTACTTCTTCTAGCTGCTCCTTTGGCTGCACAATTTCTTCCAGATTAACCGGCTCTGCTTTCATATCAGCTGATGTCTCCTTGGATGCCTCACTTGACACAGCCTGTTCTGCCTGCTGATCAAGCAGCATTTCAACTTCATTAGCTGTTTCCGGAGTATCCGGCTGCCTATAATCGTCCATTTTTACTCCTCCTAACGATGATTATCAAGAACCATTCCCATTTTCGCACTTGCGTTTGAGAATTGTTTTTGTTATACTGACCACAAAACAAAGTCAGTTTTCAATCAATTTACAGTTCCTATAGTTTACTATATACTATTTTTCACTATAGCACAAGTTTTTTCTTTTTAGGAGGTTTTTATGTTTCGCATGTGGGGTAAAGTCTTCGCAGACAACCATCTTCTCAAGGATTTTGTTGTTGAAAATCCATCACTCGATATGACCCGCACCAAAAAGGTGTTCGCAGCACTCGAAAACATCGCTCATGAATTTGATCTGGCTGTCCCAATCTGGCTGCCATCAAACATTTCTGATTTTAAGCGTCACGCAAAAACACGCTTCACTCAGGACAGTTTTATTGAGGCAATCGATTTTGACTATCTTGAAATTCAGATCATTGAAGAAGATTAATTCTTTGCTAATTAATTTCAAGATAGCCTAGACAGCCAGTTTATGTTAGCCTTATGACAAATATTGACTTATAATATCATTGATCAGCTGCTCTTCCTTTGGGGAGAGCTTTCTTGTCTGCTGCTTATGTACTTGTCGATCCCCAGATTCCCCCCGGGCCGCTGCAATCTGCGCTAGGCTCTCTTTTAACTCCTCTAACTGCTTTTGATGATCCTTTTCAGGTTCTTCCTTTCTGACAAGCTCTGGACGGTTCACCCGCTTTTCATTCTCCGCTGACACATTATTTTCTTTCTGTGCACCATCCTTTTTCTGCATAAAAAGATCATCCCTCATTGCTCCTCGTGCTCTGGCTGCTGCACTGCTTCTAGCAGCCTCGCGTTCTGGCTGCACAAGCTCGTCTGGCTGCTCCTCACTGATGCCATCTGGCATATCTCTTGCACTTCGCACAACAAGCACATTTTCAAAATAGTGGACAAGTGCTGTTTCAAGAAGATCTTTGTTGGAACTATTTCCCATCAAACCAGAAAGCACAATCATCCCAGCTGCCATCAAACTTCCTCCAGCCAGATACAATACACAATTTTGAACACTTCCTTTATTCAAATAAAGAATCAACGAGGATACGGCACCTATTAGAAATGCTGCTGCCGCACAGTAAATACTGCAATTTTCCCAACTCGTCAGACGTGTTCCTGCTATACGATACTGCTGCTGCATTTTACTTACAAATGCTTCTGTATTTTTTATTCCGCAATTCATCCTATAAATGCTCTCGTACTTTGTCTTCATCTGCTGCAGCTGCTTGTCCTTTGCCGCTGCCAGATTATCAGATTGTCGAATCAAACTTTTGTAACAACGGTTTGCTGCAAATCTGCTGATAACTCCAATCACACAAACTGCCGCCATAACATACAGGATCATTCCCTGTTCCAGGTAATTTAACATACCATCGCCCCTTTCCGCCGAAATTTTCAGATTCATTTTCCGGTCTCCTAATTCATACACTAGCATAGAATTACAAGCTTGTTAAGACAGAATCCATCGCACTTTTTTTACCTCACTCACACTTTTTTTCCATATATCTAATACTTTTTTTCTTTTCCTTTTATTTTTTGATGTTATCTATTTTTTGTGAATGGACATCAACCCGCGTTTATGCTATACTGTCTGCAAAGACGCTGCTAGCTTTTGCTTCATGCGTTAAAAAACATTTTTGAAATATAAAGGAGGCTTTTTTATGACAAGTTACACTCCAAAGGGCGTATGTTCCCGTCAAATTAATATCGAGGTTAATGGTGATACTATCGAGTCCGTTCAGTTCGTTGGCGGCTGCAATGGCAATACTCAGGGTATCTCATCTCTTGTTAAGGGTATGAAGGTTGATGAAGTAATCGCCCGTCTCGAAGGAATCAACTGCAACGGCCGTGGAACTTCATGTCCGGATCAGCTCGCAAAGGCATTAAAGTCTATTAAGGGTGAATAAAATGAAAAAAATATTATTGACTGGCGGCGGTACCGCCGGTCATGTTACACCAAACATCGCTCTTTTGCCAGACCTTAAAGCAGAAGGCTATGACATTCATTACATAGGCTCCTATGAGGGAATGGAAAAGAAATTGATTACAGCACAGGGCATCCACTATGACGGAATTGCCACTGGAAAATTTCGCCGCTATCTAAGCGCAAAAAATCTCACTGACCCATTTCGTGTTATCAAAGGTTTTCAGCAGGCTAAAAAGCTGATCCGTGACTACAAGCCGGATGTTGTCTTCTCCAAAGGTGGTTTTGTTGCCGTTCCTGTTGTGCTTGCAGCTGGTCACTATCATATTCCTGTTATCATTCACGAATCAGATATGACACCAGGCCTTGCAAACAAAATCTGTATGAGAACTGCTAAAAAAATCTGCTGCAACTTTCCTGAAACAGTTAAGCTTCTTCCGGCTGATAAGGCTGTTCTTACTGGAACACCAATTCGCCGTGAACTGTTAAATGGCTCAAGGGATGCCGGCTTTGCTTTTACAGGACTTAGTGACGACAAGCCGATCCTTTTGATGATGGGAGGAAGTACTGGTTCACGTGCAGTTAATGCCGGTCTTAGAAGTGCTCTTCCTCAGCTTCTTAAGGAGTTTCATGTCATTCATCTGTGCGGCAAGGGAAATCTTGACAGTACACTTGCTCAGCCAGGCTACATTCAGTATGAATATATTTCTGATGAGCTTAAAGATTTGTTTGCAATCTCTGATATTGTGCTTTCACGTGCAGGTGCTAATGCCATTTGTGAGCTTTTGGCACTCAAGAAGCCAAACATTCTTGTTCCGCTTCCAGCAGCCGTAAGCCGTGGTGATCAGATTCTGAATGCAAACTCCTTTAAAAAGCAAGGTTTTTCCTATGTACTTGAAGAAGAAAAGTTAAATGCTGATACACTGATGGCAGCTGTTCACGAAGTTTACAACAATCGTGATTCTTACAAAAAGGCGATGGCCACCAGCAATCAAAGCAATGGCGTAGATATTGTAATCAAGCTAATTAAAGAATTATCGTAAAAAAAAGGCAGAACTCCAATTGTGGAATCTGCCTTTTTTCTTGAAATCATGTCTTCTTTATGTTTATAAAAAACTGCTTTTCATGATGCGTAAAACCTTCAATAATAAAAGTTTCTTTTTAATCTTTAAGCGCTTCTCTTAATTTTGCTCCCTGCTTTTCGAGTTCCTCTCTCTTTGCTGGCTTCGGATCCCATGAGACCATGTCTTCTCCGCCTGCATATCTTGGAATCACATGCATATGGAAATGCATAACAGTCTGTCCTGCTGCCTCACCATTATTCTGAACTAAGTTAAAGCCCTCACATCCAAGACCTTTCTTCATTGCCTTTCCAAGCTTTGCAGCAACTTTAAGAACATTTGCGGCATATTCATCGCTGATCTCTGTTACATCCTTAAAGTGCGCCTTTGGAAGGATTAATGTATGTCCTGCAGATGCCGGACCTAAATCAAGAATTGCGCGAAACTGCTCATCCTCATAAACAGTCTCTGATGGAATCTCACCTGCTGCTATTTTACAAAAAATACAATTATCATCTAACATAACTAAAACCTCTCTTTCGGCAAATATTGATGCCATTTTCTTTTGTACCCAGTATACTCATTTTTTTGATAAATTACAAGAGCACAAAATGTCGTTACATTTTTCTTGAGACAATCTATAAAAAATGATATATCTAACAGGTAACAATTCAAAGCTGTACTGGAGGTGCTTATGAACGATCAAACCTATTTTCTTGCCAATGCCGCCCATGAACTTCAGACTCTGCTTTCTTTGCTGTGCAGCAGTATTCAGGCTATTGAAGCCGCGCATCCTGAAGTTAGATGCTATCGTTACTGGCCAGAGCTCTCCTCTGACTGCCGCTTAATGACTAAGCTTCTTCGTGATCTTACAGACTACAGCATGTCTGACCAACTGACGAAACAGCGCAGTGATCTGTGCAATTTACTGCGGCGGGCTTATTTATCATGTCTTCCTTTAACCGAGGGAACGAACAAAACACTTACATATACAAGCCGCGTCTCATGCGCCTACATGCCTCTCGACTCCCCAAAAATGATGGAAGCACTTTTAAATCTGATTGTCAATGCACTTGATGCCATATCTGACAATGGAAGCGTTCAAATTATTCTGACAAAGTCAAACGAACAATTTGTCGTATCTATAATAGATGATGGCTGCGGGATTGCACCCAAACAACTGCTTACTATTTTCCATCCTTTTACTACCACAAAGCCAGATGGTACTGGGCTTGGCCTTCCAGTTGCCAAACGTATTATTGAAGGACATGGCGGTCATATACGCGTAAGCTCTGCTCCAAATCAGGGTGCCACCTTTACCTTCCTTCTGCCCTGTTCTTTTTCATCTGACAAAAAATAATAATGCCGCATACAAAGCCTATTATAGCGCCCACTATATGTGCGCAATTGTTGACACCACTTTCGGCAAATCCATGATATAAAGTAAAAAACATCATGAAAATAAGCTGCCGAAGCGTAATTTCTTCAAAATGACCTTTTGACAATAAAACAATACATAGTAAAAGGCCTGCGATTCCAAAAATTGCACCAGATGCACCAGCTGTCGCTACAAGCAAATCCCCCTGATGCACATACCACCAGACAGACGCAGCATTTGCGCCAATGCCACTGATTAAATATACACCAAGAAAACGCCACTTTCCAATACAACGCTCTGCCAATGCACCAAGATACAAAAGAACAAGCATATTGTTAAATAAATGATCCCATCCAAAGTGAAGAAAAACGCTTGTAACAAGACGCCACCACTCTGGCTTTTGAACAAACTCACCAATTTGCAGCACCATCATATTCATCAATGCCGATTCTTTTCCTCCAATCTCACCGACTGCAACGATGCATTGAATCAAAATATTAAGAATCACCAACATCAACGTAACCTCTGGTATTCTGTTAATTGCTATTCGTTTTCCATTAAAACGATCTGAAAAACGTTCCTTTCTAATCAGGGTAGCATAAAGATCACAAAATTCAGACGGCTGTCCGTCAAAAATCACTGGCTGTCCAGCGTCATCTATAAACCACCTTGGGTAAAAGCCTGTTACAAGCTGCTTTGAAATTGAAAAATCATCTGACAGCACAAGTGCAAGAAATTGACACTCCAGCTGTTTTTGCTCTCTAACCTTCTGTGCTGCATAATCAACTACCCTATCAATTCTCCACGGATCGGCTGCCAGCTTATTTGGATCATCGAACAGACAAACTGCATACAGCTTCGTATCCTCTTTGATCCATACACCACAAGGAAAATTTGCTGCAGCAATATTCGTATACCCACCACGCTTCAGCTTTTTTTCCACAAATTCGCGCATCAATTTTTGATCCACCCTTATCACCTCGTTGTACTTAACAAAAGTTACAATTCACAGGACACATATTTGAATGAACTGTAACTAGCAAAATTCTGTCAGTCAACTTTATCATTAGAAATAAGATTTGTCAATGTTTTGGCTTTAATATCCAATATGCCATAAATGCTGCTGCCACTGCCGCCACGACTATGAAAATCCCAGCAGCTGCAAGCAGATTTTTATTGATGAGATCTAACAAAAGCAAACGCTTCCCTGCTGTAAAAAACACATATCCCAAAATAACCATAATTAATAATATGCCAATACCTGTAACTGACGATTTTTTTTGCTTGCATTTTGTTTTTTCCCTCTTAGGTGAATCTGACACTTGCTGCACATTTTTATATTGTTTTTCCTGCTGTATTTTCTGTTGTTTTTCCTGTTCACTTGCACCAGAATCAGTCTGTTTAGAATCGCTCTGTCCACATTCTTGGTCTGTTATTTGCTTATTAATTTGAGAACTTATCTGCACAGAAGATACTTTAGAATCACAAGAATCATTTGTGGCATTCTCTAACCGATCTTTTATGCATCCAACAATTACACTGATTGATAAATTTTCCCGAAGGCTTTCCTGAAAGAGTCCATATGCCAGTTCTAAGCTTCTTCTATCATCATAATCAATATGATCAATCAAAAAGCGGCATAGTACATTTACAGACTGATGCAACGGCATATGCTGGTATGGATAATAGCAAAATCGAATACGTTCTAAGCTTTTCGACACATATATATACTGAGGTTCAAGCAATATTCCTTCTCCGTCTAGCAAATAACGCCCTACCTCTGAAACTGCACTGCAAAACTGCAATAGAAGTGACACCATCTCATCATAGGTGATCTTTCTGGCATCAAGAAATTCCGGTAAGTTTTCTAATGATGTAATCTCATAGCTAAGCGTACTTTTTCCATTCATCTGCTGAACATGTACAGGTAAAAATCCATTGATCCTATTGTTAATCAGCATTGACAACCTATAATCTGATCTGGCTTCCTCGTCTGTCTCTATCATCATATACTGATAATCAAGCCTTCGGCTGTATGATACTTCCATTTGTGCCATTATATCACCCCCTGTAATGAATTTTTATTGCTTTTCGTAAAATGTTCAATCTTCAGCTGATATTTCTTTAGAATCTGACGCTGTTTCTTTATCCCGCTTGATTCCTCTTACCAGTCTGATAAACTCCTCCTGCTTTGATTCATGTACCTGCACTTGTCCTGTAATTTCTGTTGGTGTTCCCCATAAACGCATCAGTGCAAAAAAAGGAAGACGTATTGGTGCCTTATATGTAATCTTAACCATTCCAGGTCCTGCCTTCACCAAAAATGATGGCATATCACAGGCAAATAATTCACCTTCTATATGCGTATTTGCATATTCACAAATTATATCCTGGTTTGCCGTATTCTGCGAGATCCGCCATAAAAGCCCTTTTTCCTGAAGTTCTTCCCAAGAAAAAGCTCCATCTTTCATACTACTGTTTTCTGTCACCAAAAGCATCGCTTTTTGCGCTGTATGCCACGATACTTCCTCTAACACTGCTTTATCATGAGTGAAAAAACCATAATAAATACACATAAAAACAGCCATGAGAACTGTCATCATAATCAAGCTGGCCTCCACAGTAAAGCTTGCTTTTTTCCGAAATAAAAGCTTCTTTTTGATCAGAATAACAATCTTTTTCTTTTCCTGCTTCACAAAAACACCTCTTTCTCGTAAAGCTAACATTCGCAGTCCGGTTTTACTACTTGCTTATAAACGCAGTATATATCAGACAATTGATGCAAATTGAGACAAGCAGCCAAGGAACAAATGGTATTTCTTTTTGGTAAATATGTGTTATAAAAACTCTTTGCATCAACTGTGCACACAGACAAAGAATACTGCCTACAAATAAAATTTCCAGCCCTATTTCCACCCCACAGCCCGCTCCAAGCAAAAATATGCAAAGTACATCACCCATTCCAATGCCTTTACTAAAACGCGCCAAAAGCCACACTATCATCCCTGGAAATAAGCAAAACACTAAATCAAGGATTTCGCATCCACAAAAGAAATTCCAAATCATTGCAATAACTGTACATCCAATCAGCCAGCACACAGATACATTGTGGAATAACAAATCAGTTGCCGCTGGAAGCAAAAAGCATAAAATGATAAAAATCCACCTTGCCTGCGTCATGATTTTCCTCCATCATCCTGTTTGGCACAGCGGCTGCAGCAGTGACGATCTGAAACCTCTGAAAGCTTTACTGACTTTACATTTCTTCTTAGCGCCGCACAATTTGGATCTGTGTGAAAACGATTTCCACTTGATGTAATATACACCCAAAAACCACTTCCGCCTTTTTCGCATCTGTCACATGCATAATACTTGCTGCCATCATCACTGCGGTAATTGACTACCTCATTATGACGGATCTGTTTCACAGAAAGCTTCAAATATGAACAGTCCAAACTTGTATGGTACACACTTCCTGTTTCCGTAATATACACAATTTGTTCTTCCTTAGTTTCATCTTCTATCTTATCGCCATCTTGCGATGGTGCTTTATTTCCGCTCCATACACGCTGACACTCCCGCTGTGTAAATAAAAGTGAACCGAAATTTCCCGGAAGAAACGGAACTCTCACGCGATATGTTACGGTAAGATCTAAATTTCCATCATCATCTGGAAAACGAGAACCAAGTACGGTCAGTCCATCACTTCCTCCTATAATCCATGAACGATCTAAAATTTCTCTTCCCACTGAATACAGAAGCTTTTGTTTTAAATAAACTGCTGTAATTCCACCTTGAACTATCAGCGTGATCACATCCTCTGCTTCTTCACCGCCTACATCTTCTGCCTCATTTGGCTCTTCAAGCAAATAATAATATCCAGCAGCACTTGTAACTGAATCCTTCATTCCCTGCTGAATCCGCGTCTGTATCTGTATAACCTCAAAAAAAGACATAAGTGCCATAATAACACTAAGAAAAATAGGCAGCACTATACTGGCTTCAACAGTCAGCGAACCGTTGCATTGCTGGCAGCCGACTGAAAAACAAAATGATCGATACCTGGATTTTTTTTTGAATGCTCTTCTATGATCAACTGCCAGCCTCATGGTACACCACCTTTCTTTATTTTAATTTTAATCTAATACATACGGCTTTGTTCGCACGAAATCTCATATCCAGACCCAGCAAAACAATAAAAAATCGGTGCCGCCTTCATACTTGCCTTAACCTGTACAGCTCCCAAACAATCCGCCATCGAAAAATCAGGATTTTTTTCTCTCATTCTAAGCTGAATGACATCCATTGTATGATAGCGTCTATCACTTCGCCCTTGCGCATACAAAAGAAGGCGTAAGTATTCATCATATGACAGTCCATTATTCTCTTTTGCTGTTAAAAACAAATCTCCATCCAAAAAATCTGCGATCTGTGAAAACTCCAATGTCCAGCTTTCTGAGTTTTTAATAATAGGAATATTGCCTCCGCTTAGCAATGTTCTTACATCAACTATAGCCTCAGCAAATGACCAACCTGCAATCATTGTAAACTGCGTCAGCTTAATGGCAGGATATACGCCAGTCCAACCAACAAGAGTAGCTGCCGCTGTCTCTGCCTGAGATGATAAGACAGGATCCTTCCATGCAGAAAATAAATTCAGTCCCTCTCTCATTAAAAGAAGTGAATTCACTGTTGATTTTAAATTTTCCTTATCACTTGTTTTGCCATTTAGTATATATTCTAGCTCATATGCCATTTTATTTGTCTCGCCTGTACTTGTAAAACTGCGGCAATGCTCTAAAAGATATTCTGTAAACAAAAAACTTTCTTCCATTTCACTAATCGCAGAGTGATACCATGTAAAATTTACAGTTCTCCACTTTGATGGAAGATCCTCTGCCTCAATAACATATCCTGATGCAGCCTGATCAAACGGCAGTACAAAATTCAGCCAACCATCTTCCTTTAGCTTTTCTAATTTTTCAAGCCAGCTTTCTTCTATCGCTTCCTCATACTTCTTCTTTTCGTCATTCGTTTTTTCCAAAAACTGCTCATCAAAACTTTCTTGTTCCAGTTCCTGCTGCTCTTTTGCTATTGTCTTCGCATCATCACCCATTTCCAGCTCTTCAAGCTGCTCTTGTACTTTTTCAACCGCAATTCCAAATGTGCGGTATTTCATAAATTCCAGTACGCTTCTGGCAAATAATTCTCCTTCATTTTCAATGACTGAAACCGTATTTTCAATCTCTGCAGTGCTGCTTGTTCCTCTATATAGATTCCCAGATAAAAGCAAATGGTCTTGTTTTGGATTTGCGTTCATCGTCAAATATTTGCTTACAACCTCCTCTATATCTTGATTATTACTTAATTCATTTTCATTTAAAAGCATTAAATCAAATTCATTAAGTAATTCACGATCATACATAGAAAATAATGAATCCATTGCAGAGTCTGTAGCACAGACTAGGCGCTGACGAAGTCCAAATATCCTCGCATGCTCTGTCATCATCATAATAAATCCAATAAATAGTACAAGCAGCAGCGATAAAAATACAGTTATACTGGCTTTCTCATGTAACCTTTTCATCATCCATACAATTCACTTACTGTACTATTTACATGACTAAAAATTCCAGTTACGATAGCGGTAAGCTGTTCTCTAAAAATTACAACAATTGCCAAAAGCACTACAAGAACTAAGATCACCTCAACAGTAGTAACTCCCTTTGTATTATTTCTAAATCTTCTAATTTTCTTCACTGCGCCATCAGTGATACGACAAAAAACCTTATGTTTTTTAATTCCTTCCATCGAAATATACCTCCTTCCGTAATTCTTTATTTTTAATCACTACATACTCATAAATGCAGGTATCATTACTATAGCCATTACTAATCCAAGCAAAAGAAACATCGGAAACAACATTTTGGTTTCCATACGCTCACCATCCTGTATTGCCTGGTTTTTTCTCTGTTCTAACGCCTGTGTCAGTTCTTGATCAAGCTGCTGCTCTAATCCCGATATTCCTTGACGCAAATTCTGTTCAAGGCTGCTTCCTAACTTCAAATAGCAGTGTGCTCTGCACCTCCTTCCAAATGCACCATATGCTGCTGCTTCATTTACACCTGCCTCTATCTGATTTCGGGTAACAAGCATTTCTTCAAACAGATAACGTTGATATCCCTTGCATTTATGCTGTGTTTCTTCATATTCTGCAGTCAAACGATTCCATGCCGCGCGTACATTTAATCCACACTGAATCATCAATCCTAACTCAAACACAAAATTAGGATAATCAGCTATCAGCTGTTTATTTCGATTCTCAAATGCTTCTTTCCTTTTTTGCCTTGCAATTTCATATAAAATAAACGGCAATAGTAAAAATAGCGCTGGCATCAGGCGGATCGGCTGTGTTTGCACTGTTTTATAGGTTAACTTCTTTCCTTCTATATTTTCAGGAAGCGTCACTATAGACTTTGTTTTCGTATTATTATTTTCATCCTTTAACTGTTTTGTCAAAAGCATCATATAATACTGCGCATCCTTCTTTGGCATCATCAGTCTCACATCAAGCGTGTAATACTGTTCATACATAGAATAAGATAGCTTTACCTGAAGCTGAGCAGTAACACCTTCTGGAGGGATATCTTGTATTTGAATCACGCCAAAATCATCCAAAAGTTCTGGAGTTAAGCTTTTCCACGCCACACGTATTCCATAAATTGTGGAAGAAACGAGAGAAAGATTAGTCTGAACATTTTCAAGTGATTCATTTTCTCCTAAAATCTGTTCTTTTACTGAATCAAATGCATCATCAAACACAGCCATCATACCTTGTGTCTCTGGTTCTTTTCCATCTACACTTACGTGAATGGTCTGATCTCCCTCTTCTAAACCTTCCACTGTCAAACTATAGTCTTTTGTCTGTCCAAACTCCGGACGTTCTAACTCTGTTTTTTGTATTTGTGTATCTGGAAGAAATGAAACAGCAATTCCAAGCACACTCGCAAAAAATAAACATATCCAGAAATTTACCATCTGCCTTGCGCCTTGAAGCTGCAGCTTTTTCTTTGCATCCTCTCTTACATATAAGGCTTTTGCCCACTCTCTTTCTTCTTCATTTTGAGCTGGCTGCTTCTTTGATAGCAAATCATAAATCCACAGTCCCATTGGAAATAAAAACCGTAACCATTCTTTTTTGTTTCCCTCACTCAGAATGTTGTCAATTGTTTCCTTTTTATAATTTCGTTTCCATACAGCAATTACTACTAATCCCACCATCAGACAACTAAAAAACAACGCCATGCAGCACACCTCCCTATTATTGCCTTTCAGCAACTTCATTCTTTCTTGTTTTAGTTACAGCATCCTTAATTACAGACTATTCTAGTCTCGTTATCCTCTCAGAAAGAAGATATGCCGTTATATAAATAAAAAGGCACACTGTCATAATCATCTTTCCTGTCATCGTCTCATACATTACACTAAGCAGCTGCGGTGATGTAACAGATAAATATAAAAGGATTCCAACCGGCATCAAATTCATAATCTTTTGTTCTAGCTTTTTCCCTGCAAGCATTGTCTCTATCTGAGACTGCGTCTGCACTTTCAATACAAGCTGACTAGCGATTTTCTGCAAAATAAATGGCATTGATGCACCACTTCTTTTAGCAAGCGCAAAAGCTTTTGCAAATTCTTTTACTTCTTCTATCTCACATGCATCTGCAAACGACAGCCATACCTGCTCAGCAGGTTCTCCCAAACTCATTTTTGTAAGCATTGTCTGCATAACCCGAACCATATAAGCAGTTTCTCCTTCCATCATAGATAGCTGCTCAGAAGCCTCCTGCATTGCATTTTCTGCTGAATGGCCAGTCCTAAATGCACCAGATAACAATTGAATTAATTCTTGAAATTCGCGTCTGATACGCTGTATTTGCTTTTCATGCAGTGATTTTCTAATCCATCGAAAGAAAAAATAAAGAAACGGTAGCATTGAAATAAATCCTATCAAAAAATCATGATAAAAAATATAAGTAAGCCCTAACCAGCCTGCTGCTCCCACAGCTCCATACAAAAGCTTCTCCTTAAAGCCTAATACCTCAGGAAGACAATACAATTCCTGCGCTCTTAAGTTTTTCGCAGTTTTTAAGTGAATGAACCGCCTCGAGTTTTCCTGTGATCTTTCCATCCACAACCCCCGTTTCCTGAAATTGATACAGTACAGACAGTGTTACATTTCCTTTTTCGTCAAGACCAGTAACTTCCTGAATAGAAAGTACCTTTCGGGAACGATCTCGTAAACGCCCCAAATGAATTACAATATCAATTGCCGAGGCAATTTGTCCCCTTATTGCTGCAAGCGGAAGCTCCACTCCCATCAAAACCATTGTCTCAAGACGTGTCATCATATCCTGTGCACTATTGGCATGACCCGTTGAAAGTGAACCATCATGACCAGTATTCATCGCTTGAAGCATATCTAGCGCAGCCGCATCTCGTACCTCTCCGACAACAATACGATCAGGACGAATACGCAGACTATTTCTAATCAAGTCCCGAATTGTCACTTCATATTTTCCTTCCTGGCTTGCATTTCTTGACTCTAAGCGAACCAGATTTTGGATATGATATAAACGAAGCTCTGCGGAATCTTCTATCGTGACAACACGCTCCTGATCAGGAATATACTCCGCAAGTGCTCCCAAAAATGTGGTCTTTCCTGAACCGGTTCCTCCTGATATAAATATATTGTAGCGTGCTCGCACCAAATTCGCCAAGAATTGCGCTACATCCTCTGACAATGCACCCCATTTTATTAGTTGGTGCATATCAGGAGGATGCTTTGCAAATCGCCTGATCGTAAGAATTGGACCATTGAGCGCGATTGGAGGAAGAATAATATTTACTCGTGATCCATCCTCAAGGCGAGCATCTGCCATTGGATTTGCCTCATTTACCCGGCGATTTACTTTCGCTACAATTTGCTGAATTACATCCTCTAATTTCTCCTGCGATGAAAATGCCTTAGGAAAACGAACTAACTCACCTTGCTTTTCCACATAAATCTGATCATAACCATTGACCATGATCTCTGTCACTTCCGGGTCATCTAATGCCTCACTTAATACATCCAGCCTTCGAAATGAATCATACAATGCCTGTCTTAGCTGCGTCAAAACCCGCACTGAAAATTGTTTTCTGTACTGCGGCATCATCAAAACCTCATCAATGCTTGCATACAATTCATCATCTGTCAGCTCTCTTGTCATATCAAGCTGCTCCACTACTTGGGTACGCAACAATCCAAAAAGATTTTGCCGTTGTTTTTCATCGTCTTCATTACTGTTTCTTTGACCTTTCAGCGAAAACAGCTCCTCATCGCATTTTTTCATTTTATTTACCACTCGCTCTTTATTAAATTGCGCACATAATCTCCTGCTTCTCCCCACAGAGCGTATTCTAACCGTTCCTTCATTGTTCCATTTTGCGCACACTGAGGTAGCGTTACAATCTGCATACGCTGCAAAAGCTCATCACTGCCATTTTTCTCAAGCCAAAGCTCAAAACGTCTTTGCTGATCTTTTGCCAAACGTTCTGAAAGCACTGGCACATATAGCTGAGAACACATCAAAAATATTGAATCTGCAAGCCACAGCTTTGATCCAATATCTAAAACAATCGCTGCGTATTCTGTCTCCTGCGCAATTTTTAAAATCAACTGGCTCCATTCTTCTGGCTGTATTGCACATAGATCCTCTGGACAATTCATTCCGGTAAGCACATCAACTCCATGCCAATGTGATACAAGTACTGGCAATTTTTCCTTTAATTTTTGTCTTTGCCAGTAAAAATAGGCATCTGATAGCGTTCCTTTTTCACCTTGCTCCTCTGATATATTCTCTTCCTCATCCCAAAACGGCAATTCATCAAAACCGATATATAAGACTGACCGCTTGCGCGCCAGTAACTCCCCAAGCAAAAGAGAAAATGTTGTCTTTCCACATCTTCCTACTGGAGAATACACACCGTATATAGGACACGATTCCTGCATTACTGGATTGTCCCGTTTGTCATGATCACTCATACGCTGCATCAATTGATTTAATAATTGATCCGTAGGCTGATATTTATAAATATGGTTTTCCTTATGATCACGTGCCTGCTCTTTATGTTCAGTTAAATATAAAACATCCTGCGTTTTCACAGACATCTCTCCATACGATTCCAAACTGCTTTCTTCAGAAAGAAGGAGAAGCTGCGGTGTATGCCCCTGCAGATAATCTGACAGCTTATCTGCCTGCGAAAATACCTGCAATTCAAATGGCATATTTTCCTTGCGGTTCACATATTCTGCAAGATTTTTTCCATACGCCTCTTCCTGCTCATACATTGCCACTACCTTTTTCATATGCACACTTTCTCCTTTCTTTTTCACTGGTATTTTTACCACTAAAATTTCATTCATAATAAATTAAAATTTACTGATGAGCACATTTTAACAGATTGATAGTTAAAGTCAATGTTTTTTCTATTTATTTAATAATAAGCATCAGTATTGTATGTATAATACATATTGTGTGAGCTTATATTTTTACTTTTACACCAAAAAAGCCTTACCTACCCCAACATTTTAGAGTAGAAAGGCTTTTTAATTTTACATTATTTTTAATTATATTCTCGAAAAATTGCATCCGATGCAATTTTATATTCTCTCACAGAGTTAGACTTTTTAATCTGTTTTAATAGCTTAGGCGATGCCTGGATACCATTTCCCAGATAAACCCATAACTCTTTCATCTTAAATAAAACATTACGATCTCCTGACATCTCCTCACAATATCCGTCTAAAATCGCATCATGAAATTTCTTCAATCGCTCAGATGACAGCGTTTTCTCCACGTTCCTTTTTTCGCTAACGCCTTCTTCCATTTCATGATTAATCTCTTCTGCAAGAGCAGGATTCATAAGTAAACCACGACCTAGCATAACACCTTTTGTCTGTATCCCAAGACCACCCTTTATTTCATTCCACTTATCCACAAAATGAATATCTCCATTATAAAAAATTGGGGATAAACTATGCTCTTTTGCATACTGATAAGCATCCATATGAGGATAACCTTTATAAAAATCCTGTAACAAACGAGGATGAATAATCAAATGATCAATTGGGAACTGGTTAAACAGTGTTAATAACTGTGGCCACTCCTCCTCTGATGAAATGCCAATCCTTGTTTTTACAGAAATCTTCATTCTCGTTTTTGAGTATATCTGATCAAAAAATTTGCTCAACTCTTCTGGATATGCTAAAAAACCTGCCCCACGTCCTTTTGCAGTTACTGTCCCAGACGGACATCCTAAATTGAGATTCACCTCTCGATATCCGTATTCATATAATTGCTTTTCAATTTCCAAGAAGTCATCAGCACGATTGGTCAGAATTTGCGGAATTACATGCATTCCCTCATTATGTTCTGGCAACACATCATGGCGTTCACGACTTCCTAATTTCTTATTTGAAATAAATGGCGTATAGTAGGTATCAAGCGGTGCAAAATATGCATGATGCGCCCTACGATAGACATAACCTGTCAATCCTTCCATAGGTGCCATTGAAATCTGATACTTCATGAAATTTATCTCCTTCTTACTTTTATTTAGGTTCACGGGACGCCCATTCACAAAACCCACACTCCGTGCTCTCGCTGCTTCGCAGCTTCGTTTTGTTCTTTGAAGTGAACTGGTAAACAAAAAAGCTATCACTTTTCAGTGATAGCTAAGCAAATAGCGGAAGGGAGATTTGAACTCTCGACACCACGGGTATGAACCGTGTGCTCTAGCCAGCTGAGCTATTCCGCCATATTATAAAGGCATTTCTGTACCTTCAAAACTGCACACAAACTTTTCATCCAAACCTATTACCATTTCCTACCCTGACCTT
>ERZ1673737.1165-NODE-1165-length-27304-cov-18.362252_pt1 | contig 27304 bp, 20 predicted proteins | sample MGYA00580211_ERZ1673737 | MGnify/ENA primary metagenome ERZ1673737 (study PRJEB41218, sample SAMN15661789) | gut metagenome | host: Homo sapiens | place: Canada: London | collected 2015-08-20/2019-03-30 | study: EMG produced TPA metagenomics assembly of... | reverse complement strand
GAGTGAGGGAGCCACTGTATTGTTGAGGACACATTTAAGGCAGGAGCGTTCCGAATACACTTTGCAGAATCTGTTAGAAAAAGCCAGACACGAATCACGCACGGTGAGTGTTCTGGCTTTTTCGTTACAGATTGTCAAAGGGATGAGGTAAAGCGGGCCGGTGTCCGATGCAATACAGTGACTCCCTCACGTCTGGTTTTATTAAAAAGTACTTGTTTAAAGAGTTATGAATCCAAGTTCAACAAATTACAATACATCCACAAAACGATGGAATGCCTCCAGTCCTTTTTCATCACACTTATAAACTCCGGCATCTTCGAGTACTTCGCAGAATACTTTTCCGACTTCCTGCTGAAGGATCTCTTCAACATTCTCCTCTGTGATGGATGTGTAATTTGGAAGGAATTCATCTACCCAGTCAGCGTGTTTTGCAATCTGTTCATTGCTGCGGATATCTTTTCCTGTCAGGATGTAATCTTTCAGAAGTTCCATCTCTCCTTTTAATCTTGCAGGGAGAACAGCAAGTCCCATTACTTCGATAAGACCGATGTTTTCTTTCTTAATATGGTGCAGTTTAGCATGTGGATGGTAGACACCAAGCGGATGTTCTTCTGTGGTGATATTATTTCTCAATGTCAGGTCGAGTTCGTAGAGATCTCCACGCTTTCTTGCGATCGGTGTGATCGTGTTGTGCGGTGTACCGTCTGTCTCAGCGAAGATGAAAGCATCTTCATCTGTATAAGATCTCCATGCATTTAAAATGTGTTCAGCCAGATCAATCAGAGGTTTTACTTCTTTGCTCTGAAGACGGATAACAGACAGAGGCCATTTTACGATACCGGCAGTTACATCTTCGTAACCTTTCACAGTGAAGTGTTCAATGATCGGAGCTTTAGCCATTGCGAAAGTATAATTTCCACCCTGGAAATGATCGTGGCTTAAGATAGAACCGCCAACGATCGGAAGGTCTGCATTGGATCCCAGGAAGTAGTGTGGGAAAAGTTTGATGAAATCAAAAAGCTTTTCGAAAGCATTGCGGTCGATCTTCATTGGAACATGCTGTCCGTTGAATACGATGCAGTGCTCGTTATAGTATACATAAGGGGAGTACTGGAATCCCCAAGGGTTATCCTGAATTGTGATCGGGATGATTCTGTGGTTCTCACGAGCCGGATGATCAAGGCGTCCTGCATATCCTTCGTTTTCCATACAGAGCTGACATTTTGGATAGGAAGAGGATTTTGCTTTTCCTGCTGCTGCAATCGCTTTTGGATCTTTCTCTGGTTTGGAAAGATTGATTGTAATGTCAAGAGTGCCGTATTTTGTGTCAACCGTCCATTTGCGATCCTTAGCAATACGGTATCTGCGGATATAATCACTGTCCTGGCTTAATTTGTAATAATAATCAGTAGCTGTCTCCGGAGAAACTTTGTATTTTTCCCAGAAAGTCTGCTGGATCTGTGATGGGCGTGGCATCAGGGTATTCATCAGTTTTGTGTCAAATAAATCACGGTAGCCGATGCTGTTTTCAATGATTCCGCGTTCTGCGGCGATATCTAAAAGTTCTGCAAGAATGTCTTCCAGAACAAGATTGTTCAGATCACAGTCAACATCTTCATAGTTATCTTCGTGGAATAGATCCAGAAGAAGATTCGTTGTATAAATTCTTTCGGATTCCGGAGTGATTCCGGTATTGATTCCGTACTGTACTAATTTTTTGATCGCATCATAAAGCATATGTCAAGGACCTCCTTAAATTAGGGAATGCCAATGGCATTCCTATAACAAAATATACGTTATTTCATATCTGATCTCAGTAGAGACGAGTATTAGTCGAGACGAGAAGCACCGTCTCCGATATCTACTGTGTAGAACTCGGCTTCATGTCCTACTTTTTCAAGATATGTTTTTCCGATTGTTTCGATAAATGTATCTATGGATTCATCTTTTACGATGCTGACTGTGCAACCGCCAAATCCGCCGCCTGTGATACGGGAACCAAGAACACCAGGAATCTTCCATGCAAGGTCTACAAGGATATCAATCTCTTCACAGGATACATCATAATCATCACGCAGTGAAATGTGAGACTGATTCATTAATTTTCCGAAGCTTTCAATGTCTCCAGCTTTCAGCGCTGTAACAGCATCGATTGTACGCTGGTTTTCGTATACAGCATGTTTTGCACGCTGTAACTGGATCTCATCTTTGATCAAGGATTTGTGTGCCTCGAATTCTTCAGGAGTAAGATCGCCAAGTGCCTGAATGTCAAGTTCGCTCTGAAGTGCTTTCAGTGCAGCAGCACATTCGTTTCTTCTGTCGTTATAAGCAGAATCAACAAGACTATGCTTTACTTTACTGTTTGTGATCACAATCTTGGCACCATCAAGAACGCAAGGTGCATATTCGTAGCTTAAATCACTTGTGTCAAGGAAAATTGCGTGGTCTTTTTTACCCATGGCAACAGCAAACTGATCCATGATACCACAGTTGCATCCATTGAAGTTATTCTCAGAATACTGGCCGATCAGTGCAAGATCTGTCATGGAAAGATCTTTGATCTCGAACAGGTCTGTCAGGATCACACCAGTGAGAACTTCAAGGGAAGCAGAAGAGGAAAGTCCGGAACCGTTCGGGATATTTCCCCAGATTACCATATCAAAACCACTTGTGATTGTATGTCCTTTTTCTTTGAACGCCCAGACTACACCAAGCGGATAGTTTGCCCAGTTGTATTCTTTTTTATTTGTCAGATCATCAAGAGATGCTTCTACAACACCAAAGGAGTCCAGATTCATGGAATAAAAATGGATCTTGTTATCCTCTCTTTTGCGTGCGGCACCGTAAGTACCAAGTGTCAGTGCACATGGAAATACATGTCCACCGTTATAATCTGTGTGTTCACCAATCAGATTCACGCGTCCAGGAGAAAAGTAAAAACGAGCTCCTTCGGAATCACCAAAAAGTTCTGCAAACATATCAAACAATTTTTTCTTCATCATTATCTACCTCCATTTAAAGTAATCGTATCGATCTGATTTATTTATATTTATTATAGCGTTAACGAGTGGAAACGTCTATAAAAAATACGTGCTGTGGTATGTAATAATGTTGCATTAAAAAGACGAGGTGTTATAATAATGATGATGAGGATTGCGGGAATTGCATAGCAATGGAGCAATCCGGTTACAGCAGTGAGTGGCAAAATTTTCTTTTGGCACTCACATCATAGATCACAGGATACGGGAAAGGAGCCGGAAGATGGCAGAGACTTACAAACATTCGTATAAGTCAGGAGAAATTCTGATGACTTCGCTGTCTGTATATAACACGGGATATCAAAGGTGTGAAGCAGGATATCAGTGGGGCCCCGGAGTCAGGGATCATTATTGTATCCATCATATTTTGTCAGGAACAGGATACTATACAGTTGGAGAAAAGACATGGAAATTAGAAGCCGGAGATACTTTTATCTTATATCCGGGCGTGGAAGTAAAGTATTATGCCGATCAGCAGGAGCCATGGGAATATGCCTGGGCAGGATTCATGGGGACGGATGCGGCATCGATCATTCGAAATACAGGTTTTTTGAAAGAACGTCCTTTTTTAAAAAGAGGAAATGTGCCGGATGACCAGATTCGGAATGGATTGGAACAGATTTATAATGCAAAGGGAAATGGGTATGAAGAAGCGGTTGCCATGACAGGAGCACTTTACAGTCTTCTGTCAGTCTTTATGCACTATCATGAAGGGGAAGATCAGGAAAGAGATGCAAAGCTTTTGTATGTAGAAAAGGCAGAAAACTATATAGAAACCAATTATTCTTATCCCGTGACGGTGGAAGATATTGCAGACTATGTAGGAATCAGCAGAAGTCATCTGTTCCGCTCTTTTCAGACCTATATGAATTGTTCGCCAAAAGAATATCTGACAGAATACAGAATCCAGCAGGCTTGCCGTCTGTTGAAAGAGACGGGGTTGTCGGTTTCGGCGATTGCATATTCTGTTGGGTTTGAGAATAATCTTTATTTTTCGAAGGCATTCCGGAAAGCGAAGAAGACAAGTCCGACGGAATACAGAGAAAAGCATAGAAAAAAGAAGGAATGATGCCGAGGTGCAGGACATAAGAATAGAGTAAGAATGTCAAAGGCGGGAAGCTGTCATGATGTCTGGAAAAAGATGGGGTTATGTAGTACAGTTTTTCTGTCTTCTGGTGTTTTTTGGTATGTCCCCATTTCTGATAAAGATGGATGGGAGAAAAACAATGAGCGTTTCATCTGATTCAGTGCGAAGTCAGAATGTATCAGATGAGGTAAAACCGGTTGTTGCGCTTACATTTGATGACGGGCCAAATGCATCCTCGACCCCGATTCTACTGGATGGATTGAGGGAACGTAAAGTGCGGGCAACCTTTTTTCTGATCGGCGAAAATGTAGAAAAAGACGAGAATGAAAAAATTGTGAAAAGAATGTATGAGGAAGGTCATTTGATCGGAAATCATACTTATACGCATTGCAATCTGTCAAAGCTGGAAACGGGAGAAGCAAAGAAAGAACTGGAACAGACAGATACAGTGATTGAAAAGATAACGGGAAAACAACCGGTGTTCGTAAGAGCGCCTTACGGGGAACTCCCGGTGGACAGCGAACAAGATCTGAACAGAATATATATCGGATGGACGGTGGATCCGCTGGACTGGATGACCGAAGATACAGGGGCGGTTGTAAAAACAGTTGTGGAAGAGATAAATCCGGGAGATGTTATTTTATTACATGATTGTTATCCTTCTTCTGTGCAGGCAGCTATACGGATTGTAGATCTGCTGCAGGGAAAAGGCTATGAGTTTGTGACAGTGGATCATCTGATTATGGATTGAAGATGTGAATATAAGATTGAAAACAGGAGAGAAAGATGGATTTATTTGATTATATGAGAGAGACAAATAAAGAGAAGGAATCCCCGCTTGCATCCAGGATGCGTCCGGTGACACTGGATGAAGTAGTGGGACAGAAGCATATCATAGGAAAAGATAAATTGCTTTACCGGGCAATTAAGGCAGATAAGCTGAGTTCTTTGATTTTTTACGGACCTCCGGGAACAGGAAAGACAACACTGGCAAAGGTGATCGCACATACAACCAGCGCAGAGTTCAAACAGATCAATGCGACAGTTGCCGGAAAGAAAGATATGGAAGAAGTAGTGAAAGAAGCAAAAGATCTGCAGGGAATGTATGGAAAAAAGACGATTCTTTTTATTGATGAGATTCATCGCTTTAACAAAGGGCAGCAGGATTATCTGCTTCCATTTGTGGAAGATGGAACGTTGATCCTGATTGGCGCAACAACGGAGAATCCTTATTTTGAGGTAAATGGAGCTTTGATTTCGAGATCAAGTATTTTTGAATTGCATCCATTGGAGAAGACAGATATTAAGGAACTGCTTCTCCGTGCAGTGAATGATACTGAGAAAGGTCTTGGAAGCTTTCATGCAGTGATAGAAGATGATGCACTTGAATTTTTGGCAGATGTGTCAGGTGGAGATGCAAGAAACGCACTGAATGCGATTGAACTGGGTGTACTGACAACGGACAGAAGCGAAGATGGACAAATTCATATTACTCTGGATGTTGCGTCAGAATGTATCCAGAAACGAGTGGTGAATTATGACAAAAAAGGAGATAACCATTACGATATTATCTCTGCATTTATTAAGAGCATGCGCGGCTCAGATCCGGATGCAGCGGTCTTTTATCTTGCAAAGATGTTGTATGCAGGAGAAGATGTGAAGTTTATAGCGAGAAGAATTATGATCTGTGCATCTGAAGATGTTGGAAATGCGGATCCGATGGCACTTACTGTTGCGGTTGCGGCTGCACAGGCAGTTGAGCGGATCGGAATGCCGGAATCTCAGATCATTCTTTCACAGGCGGTGACTTATGTGGCATCTGCGCCAAAGAGTAATTCTGCCGTTAATGCAATATTTGCAGCGAATGATGCAGTACGGAACAATAAAACAACGGTTCCGACACACCTTCAGGATGCACATTATAAAGGTGCACAGAAATTAGGACACGGAATAGGATATAAGTACGCACATGATTATCCAGATCATTATGTGGATCAGCAGTATCTTCCGGATGAAATAAAAGACGCCAGGTTCTATGAACCCGGCGACCTTGGTTATGAGAAACAGATCAAGGAGCGTTTACAGAAGCTGCGAGAGCAGTAAAGCGTAAATCTCCTGATTCTTTCGATTCCAGTTATTTACAATGGCTTCTGCCTCAGTCTGAGTTGGCACAGTGAGTGTCATATCAATGAGGTGGGAGCCATTTTCTAAAATCTGGCATTTTACTTCATATTCATGGTTTGTATTCAGATAGTAATCTGATTTAACAGAAACCTCTTCTTTCAGATCATATTTTTTCTCATTGATAAAATTATCAATTTCCTGACGAATCTCAGGAGAAATTTTATTTCTGAAATAGTTGATCGTAGCAGCTCCTTCTTCTGTGAGATTATAAAGCGTACGATTATGTGTCAGCTCAATTTTCAGAAGCCCGGAATCCGTTAATTCTGCAAGTGCAGACTGAAGACGAAAATAAGTTGTATACCCTTTATCCAGAATGAATTCTGATATCTGGGAAGTTGTAAGCGGAAAATCGACTCTATCCAACATGTACAACACGATCAGTTTATATAATGTAAATGTTTCAGCCATAATACTCCTTTCCCTGGTACAAGTCATGATCTTTCATATATTTGTGAATCTGATTTAAAACAGTTCGTTTTGCGCCTGTCCACAGAGGTGCGATCAAGAGATCCTTCGGTCCGTCACCGGTCAGTCGGTGAATGACGATTTCCGGACGCAAATGCTGGATACATTCAGTGAGCAGACGGATGTATTCGTCCGCATCCGGGATATGGAAAGCAGGACCGGTATAAGCAGGATCTGAAAGACATTTCTGATATTCAACTGCAAGATCAGTTCCTTTCAAAATGTGGAGAAGCTGCAACTTGATTCCGTCAATATTTGAATGATTCAAATATTCGATTGTCTCAAGCATCATTTCGTGAGTCTCTCCGGGCAGAAATAAAATGACATGTACGATAACAGTCAGATTCCGGCGTTTCAGTTCATGCACAGCAGTATCAAATACCTCTAAAGGATAGCCTCTGCGAATGTATCTGGCGGATTCTGGGTGAATGGTTTGAAGACCAAGTTCAACCCAGACGGGCTTGATCTGATTCAATTCATCTAAAAGTTCCAGAACATCAGAATCTAAACAGTCAGGGCGGGTTGCGATTGCAAGTACTTTCACATCGGGGTCCTCAATTGCTTCTGTAAAAACTTTCCGCAAATATTCTATGGGGGCATAGGTACTCGTAAAGGCCTGGAAATATGCGATATAAGCATGCACCGGACGCTTTCTGGCAAGAATGGCTTTCCCTTCTGCAAGCTGTTCTGTAATCGTTTTGCAGGCAGAACCGGCAAAATCTCCAGAACCCATACCACTGCAGAAAATACAGCCGCCATATCCGATCTTACCATCACGGTTCGGACAAGTCATACCGCCGTTCAATGCAATGCGATATACTTTCTCTCCAAACTGGGATTTCAGTGCATAGTCAAGAGAGTGGTAGCGCTTCTCTCCCCACATATTAGATTAAATCCTTAATTGCTTTGCTTACTGTGTCTGCTACACGAGGATCAAAGGCTTCCGGAAGAATGTTGTTTTCATTCAATTCTTCTTCCGGAACAAGACCTGCGATTGCATTGGCAGCGGCAAGTTTCATTTCTTCTGTAATCTGTGTGGCACGTCCTTCTAATGCACCTTTGAAAATACCAGGGAATGCAACAACATTGTTTACCTGGTTCGGGAAGTCAGAACGTCCTGTTCCGACAACTTTGGCACCTGCTTCTTTTGCAAGGTCAGGCATGATCTCCGGTACAGGGTTTGCCATGGCGAACAGAATCGCATCCTTATTCATGGAAGCAACCATCTCTTTAGAAACAATATTCGGAGCAGAAACACCAACGAAAATGTCAGCACCTTTTAATGCATCGGCAAGTGTTCCTGTGCGTTCTTCCAGATTTGTAACTTCAGTCATCTGCTGCTGCATCCAGTTCAGGTTCGGTGAGTTCTTGGAAATGATTCCGTTGATGTCACACATTGTAATATGAGGGAAACCATAAGTGAGAAGCAGCTTTGTGATAGCAACTCCGGCAGATCCGGCTCCATTCACTACAACACGGCAATCTTCCTTTTTCTTTCCAGTTACTTTCAGGGCATTGATGATTCCGGCGAGGACAACGATAGCTGTTCCGTGCTGGTCATCATGGAAAACCGGAATGTTCAGAAGTTCTTTCAGGCGTGTTTCGATTTCAAAACAGCGTGGAGCTGAAATATCTTCCAGGTTGATTCCGCCGAAAGCCGGTGCGATGTTGACTACAGATTTAATGATCTCTTCTGTGTGCTGTGTATCCAGACAGATCGGAACTGCATTGACACCACCGAATTCCTTGAACAGGACCGCTTTTCCCTCCATAACCGGCATAGCAGCAAGTGCACCGATGTTTCCAAGACCAAGAACAGCGCTTCCGTCAGATACAACAGCAACTGTATTGGCTTTCATAGTGTATTTATATGCGGCTTCGGGATCCTGTGCGATCACCTTACAAGGTTCAGCAACACCCGGAGTATAAGCGATGGCAAGATCTTCTCTTGAGTTGACATGCGCTTTGGCGGTTGTCTCTATCTTACCATTCCATTCTTCATGCATTTTTAAAGCTTTTTCATTGTTTGTCATGATTTTATACCTCTCTGATTTGATTGAATTAATGATACCACTGAAAAAGGAAACACGCAAGTACAGGAAAACAGAGAAAAGTTCAAAAAGTTCTTTCTTTTTAGAAAAATATACTGTATAATAACACCATATTTAAAGCAAATTTCCATTAAAGTCGAATCAGACTTGTATTCCCGAAGTATGAATGAATAATCCAGTATGTGAAAAGGGCACATGTGAAGTGGATTGACAGAACAAATTTACCTGAAAAGAAAGGAAAAGAATATGACACGAGAAAAATATGAATCATTGCCGCTGGCAACATTGAAAGAACTTGCAAAAGCAAGAAAGATGAGAGGTGTTTCTACATTAAAGAAAGGCGATCTGATCGATGCAATGCTTGAGCTGGATGAGCAGGAAGAGCAGAAAGAGGCAGCAGAAGAAGCGAGAGAAGAAGTAAAAGAAGAAAAAAAAGAAGAGACAGATATTGAACAGCTGGACAGTGGTTTTACAGCAAACGGAATCCTTGAGGTGCTTCAGGATGGATATGGATTCATTCGTTCTGACAATTATCTTCCGGGAGATGGAGATGTCTATGTTGCTCCTTCCCAGATTCGCAGATTCGGACTTAAAACAGGCGATATCCTGACAGGAAATACAAGAGTTAAGACGCAGGGAGAAAAGTTCAGTGCACTTCTTTATGTGTCTACGATCAATGGACTGCGCCCGGCAGAGGCAATGAAGAGAAAGAACTTTGAAGACCTGACTCCGATTTTCCCGAATCAGAGAATCCGTCTGGAGAATCCGGGCTGTACAACAGCAATGCGTATTGTTGATCTTGTTTCCCCTATTGGAAAGGGACAGAGAGGTATGATTGTATCTCCACCGAAAGCAGGAAAAACTACATTATTAAAAGAAGTTGCATTATCTGTACAGAAGACAGAACCGAATATGCATCTTCTGATTCTGTTGATCGATGAACGTCCGGAAGAGGTAACTGATATTCGTGAGGCCATTGAAGGTCCGAATGTAGAGGTGATTCATTCTACATTTGATGAACTTCCGGAGCATCACAAACGAGTATCAGAAATGGTTATCTCAAGAGCAAAACGTCTGGTAGAGCATGGAAAAGACGTTATGATTCTCCTTGACAGCATCACAAGACTTTCAAGAGCATATAACCTGATCGTTCCACCATCAGGAAGAACACTTTCCGGTGGTCTTGATCCGGCAGCACTTTACAGTCCAAAGCGTTTCTTCGGAGCAGCAAGAAATATGAGAGAAGGTGGAAGCCTTACGATTCTTGCAACAGCACTGGTTGATACAGGAAGCAAGATGGATGATGTTGTTTATGAAGAATTTAAGGGGACAGGTAACATGGAACTGATGCTTGACAGAAAGCTTCAGGAGAAAAGAGTGTTCCCGGCAATTGATATTCCAAAATCAGGAACAAGAAGAGAAGATCTTCTTCTTACAAAGGAAGAACAGGATGCAGTTTATATTATGAGAAAAGCAATGAACGGCATGAAATCAGAAGAGGCAGTGGACAATCTTTTGAATATGTTTTCTCGTACAAAAACAAACGAAGAGCTTGTTCAGCAGATCATCCGTCAGAAATTTATCTAAAAAGGTATTGCATTATTAAAAAATGTGTGATACAATTAGAAAGCTGTTTAGAGAAAATAATAAGTAATTTAAAAATAGAGAGGTGAAAATCATGCGCGAAGGTATCCATCCTAATTATTATCAGGCAACTGTAACATGCAACTGTGGAAACACATTTGTTACAGGATCTACAAAGGAGAACATCCACGTAGAAATCTGCTCCAAGTGTCATCCATTCTACACAGGTCAGCAGAAAGCAACACAGGCTCGTGGCCGTGTTGATAAGTTCAATAAGAAATACGGTATTAAATAAGAAATACGAAGTGATGAGGGCTGAGGTGGAAATCTCAGTCCTCTTTGTGTTTAGGAGAAATATATGAAATCATCGAATATAGGCGGCCAGGCAGTGCTGGAAGGCATTATGATGAAAAATCGGGAAACATATTCCGTTGCCGTCCGGAAACCAGATGGAGAGATTGAAGTTGATATTCAGGAATACAAAGGAGTTCTCCCATGGAAGGCACCGCAAAAGATTCCTTTCATTCGGGGGATTTTTAATTTTGTGGATTCTCTTGTGCTGGGAATGAAGACATTGACTTATTCTGCAAGTTTTTTTGAAGACGAGGAAGAAGAAATTCTTACAGAAGATGAGGCAAGAAAGCAGGAGAAGAAGGAAAAACTGATCATGAATCTGACAGTTGTGGTTTCTGTCTTGATTGCGGTTGGTATTTTTATGGTTCTTCCGTATTATCTGAGTAGTATTATAGAAAAGCATACCTCTTCACATCTTGTGATGACTGTTTTAGAAGGTGTGATCCGCGTTGCTATTTTCCTGATCTATATTGTTCTGATTTCCAGAACAAAGGATATTAAGAGAACATTTATGTATCACGGGGCAGAGCATAAATGTATTAATTGCATCGAACATGGATTGGAATTAAATGTAGAAAATGTACGGAAGAGTTCCAAACAACATAAGAGATGTGGAACGAGCTTTCTTTTCTTTGTCATGATCGTAAGCATTATTGTCTGCTTTTTTATTACGGCAAAGTCCCAGATTGTGAGAGTACTTCTTCGGATCGCCCTGCTTCCGTTGATTGCAGGAATCTCTTATGAATTGATTCGTCTGGCAGGAAACAGCGATCATCCGGTAATCAATGTACTTAGTAAACCGGGACTCTGGGTTCAGAATCTGACAACAAAGGAACCGGATGACAGTATGATCGAGGTTGGGATCAAAGCAGTGGAAGCAGTGTTTGACTGGAAGACATGGCAGGAGGAGAACCTGAAGCAATGAGAACAGAATCAGACAAGAGGACAGTGTATAAAACAGATTGCAGCGATTCAATAAGTTTGAAAAATGCATATAAAGAAGGAAAAGAAATTCTTGCGAAAGCAGGAATTACAGAGGCAGATCTGGATGCGTGGTATCTGTTGGAATTTGTGACAGGGATTACGAAAGCTCGCTATTATATGGATCCGGATCAGAGCATGGATCCGGAAGCATGGGAAAAGTATAAAGAATATCTTGAAAAAAGAAGAAATCATATTCCATTGCAGCATATTACAGGAAGTCAGGAATTTATGGGGCTTGAATTTCTGGTGAATGAACATGTGCTGATTCCAAGACAAGATACAGAAGTGCTTGTGGAAGAGGCACTGGAGATAATGAAACAAGAGATATTCAGATCAAAAGGTTGTTTGCAACTGTTGGATATGTGTACTGGGTCAGGATGTATTCTTCTGAGCGTAATGCATTATGCAGAACAAAAGGGTATATTTATAGAAGGAACAGGTGTTGACTTTTCGGAGCAGGCTCTTATGGTAGCGCAGAAAAATGAAAAACATTTGAGAAGCACGAAAAAGGATGAGAATGGAAAAGTGAACTGGATTTTGAGTGATCTTTTTGAAAATGTCAATGAAACCTATGATATGATCTTATCAAACCCACCTTATATCAGAACAGCAGAAATTGAGAAGCTTCAAGACGAAGTGAAACTTCACGATCCATTCAGTGCATTGGATGGGAAAGAAGACGGATTGTATTTCTACCGGAAGATTGTTACTGATGCAAAACAATTCCTGAAAACAGGAGGGATACTTGCTTTCGAGATTGGATATGACCAGGGCAAAGAAGTTTCTGATCTTATGAAAAAAGCAGGATATGACAAGGTGTTCGTAAAAAAGGACCTGGCAGGACTTGACCGCATCGTCTGTGGCGTGTACTATTAAAAAGATAAAGAAGATAAAAAATAGAAGAGGATATAGAACTATGTTTGACAGATTAGAGGATTTGGTAATTCGTTACCAGGAAGTAATGGGTGAACTTCAGGAGCCGGATGTGGCAAATGATCCGGAACGTTTCCGTAAGCTGATGAAAGAGCAGAGTGATCTTGCACCAATCGTTGAAGCTTATCAGGAATATAAGAACTGTAAGCAGAATGTAGAAGAGAGTCTGATGATTCTGGAAGAAGAATCAGATGAAGAGATGCGTGAACTTGCAAAAGAAGAGTTGAATGAATCTAAAGCCAGAATTGAAGAATTGGAGCAGGAACTTAAGATTCTTCTTCTTCCGAAGGATCCGAATGATGATAAGAACGTTATCGTTGAGATCCGTGCCGGTGCAGGTGGAGATGAGGCTGCACTTTTTGCGGCAGAAGTTTATCGTATGTATGTGCATTATGCAGACAGCCGTAGATGGAAGACAGAGATGATCTCTCTGAATGAGAATGGAATCGGCGGATTTAAAGAGTGTGTATTCATGATCACAGGACAGGGAGCATATTCCCGTATGAAGTACGAAAGTGGAGTACATCGTGTACAGCGTGTGCCGGAGACAGAAAGTGGCGGAAGAATTCATACTTCAACAATTACTGTAGCCGTAATGCCTGAGGCAGAAGAAGTTGATGTTGTAATCGATGAGAAGGATATCCGTATCGATGTAATGCGTGCATCAGGAAATGGTGGACAGTGTGTCAATACAACGGACTCTGCGGTACGACTGACGCATTACCCGACCGGAATCGTGATCTACAGCCAGACAGAGAAATCACAGCTGCAGAATAAAGAGAAGGCATTCCGACTGCTTCGTTCCAAACTGTATGACCTGGAGCTTGAGAAGAAACAGGCTTCTGAGGCAGCAGAGAGAAGAAGCCAGATCGGTACAGGAGACCGTTCTGAAAAGATCAGAACATATAACTTCCCGCAGGGAAGAGTAACAGATCATAGAATCAAGCTGACACTTCATAAACTGGATAGCATTCTGAATGGTGATCTAGATGAAGTGATCGACAGCCTGATTGCAGCGGATCAGACAGCGAAGCTTGCAAAGATGGAGGAGTAGTACAAAGATGATACCGGAATTCAAACGACCGGAATTGGAAGACAAAGAACTGATTGACTATTATTTTGCACAGGCTCCAAGCAGAAGCTGCGAGAGAACATTTGCGAATGTATATCTCTGGTCCAGACAGTATAAAGTGAAATATGCAATCCTTCATAATGCACTTGTATTTCGTGATGAAGGAGATGGACATACTTATGCTTACCCTGTAGGAAAGCCGGAAGCCGTCAAAGCTGCATTGGAAGAATTGATGAAGATCTGCGAGGATGAAGACTGTGAATTCGGTCTTTACTGTGTGACACCGGAGAATTTTTCACAGATGGAAGAGTGGTATCCGGGACAATTCCAGATTGAATATGACAGAGATCAGGCAGATTACATCTATGAGACGGAGAAGCTTGCAACACTTGCAGGAAAGAAACTTCACGGAAAGCGAAACCATATTAATAAGTTTAAGCAGCTTTATCCGGACTGGTCTTACGAATCACTCAGTGATGAGAATGTAGAAGCGTGCTTTCAGATGGCTCTGAAGTGGAGAAATTCGAATGGATGTAATGATGATCCTGAGAAGAACGCAGAGATGTGCGTTTCGTTGAATTCCCTCCGTTTATACAAAGAACTCGGCTTTAAAGGCGGAGTGTTGAGAAATGGCGAAAAAATTGTTGCTTTTACAGTAGGGGAAGAACTGTGCAAGGATACATTTGTTGTTCATATTGAGAAAGCATTTGCAGATGTACAGGGAGCATACCCTATGATTAATCAGCAGTTTGTTGAACATGAATGTATGGATTACACTTATGTGAACAGAGAAGATGATGCCGGGGAAGAAGGACTTCGTAAGGCAAAATTATCTTATCGCCCGGCTTTTTTGGAAGAGAAAGGGTTTGTGACAAGAATAGGAGGACAGCAATGATTTCAAAAAAAATGGAAAACATGGTAGCGAACAGTTCTGCAATCCGTGCGATGTTTGAAGAGGGCAACCGTCTTGCAGCAAAATACGGAGCAGAGAATGTATTTGACTTCAGTTTGGGAAATCCGAATGTTCCGGCACCGGAAGCGGTAAAGAAAGCAATGATCGAGATCCTTTCCGAAGAGGATCCGATCGTGCTTCACGGTTATACGAACAGCAATGCAGGTTATGAGGATGTGAGACAGGCAGTTGCTGATTCTTTAAATGAACGCTTTGGAACAAACTTTGCTTCCCGCAATATTACGATGACAGTCGGAGCAGCAGGAGGTCTTAATGTGATTTTGAAATCACTGCTGAATCCAGGTGATGAAGTTGTTGTGTTTGCTCCTTATTTTGGAGAATACAGAAGCTATGCGGATAATTATGACGGTGTGATCGTGGAGATATCTCCGGATACAGAGACATTCCAGCCAAAGCTTGATGAGTTTGAGAAAAAGCTGTCGCCAAAGACAAAGGCAGTCATCGTTAATACGCCGAATAATCCGACAGGTGTTGTTTATTCCGAAGAGACGATCCAGAAGCTGGCAACGATTCTTGAGAAGAAACAGAAAGAATTTGGAACAGAGATTTATCTGATTTCAGATGAACCATACAGAGAACTTGCTTATGACGGAGTGGAAGTTCCATATCTCACAAAGTATTATGCAAATACAGTTGTAGGATATTCTTTCAGTAAATCACTTTCTCTTCCGGGAGAACGTATCGGTTATCTTGTAATTCCGGATGAAGTGGCAGACAGTGAGAAACTGAACGCCGCAGCTAACGTTGCAACGAGAATTCTTGGATTTGTCAATGCACCGACACTGCAGCAGAAAGTGGTGAAGGCATGTCTGAATGAGAAGACAGATATTTCATATTATGACAGAAACAGAGAGACTCTTTATAATGGATTGAAAGAACTTGGATTTGAGTGCATCAAACCGGAAGGAGCATTTTATCTCTTTGTAAAATCACCGGTTGCAGATGAAAAAGAATTTTGTAATACCGCGAAGAAATACAATATTCTGATCGTTCCGGGAAGCTCTTTTGGATGTCCCGGATATGTCAGAATGGCGTATTGTGTAGCATATGAAACAATTGTAAATGCACTTCCCAAATTTGCGGAGCTTGCGAGAGAGTATAGATAGAGGTAGTACCATGGCTGTAAGAGAAGAACTTTTGAGAAATATACGTAGCGTAGAACCATATGTACCGGGCGAGCAGCCACAGCATAAGGTTGTGAAACTGAATACAAATGAGAATCCATATCCACCGGCACCGGGGGTGGAACGTGTTCTGAAAGAGATGGACACAGACCGTTTTCGCCTGTATCCGGATCCAACTGCGGACGAACTCGTTGGAAGTCTCGCAGATTATTATGGTGTAGGGAAAGACCAGGTCTTTGTAGGAGTTGGATCTGATGATGTGATTTCGATGTGTTTCCTCACATTTTTTAATTCAGATCTTCCAATTCTTTTCCCGGATATTACATATTCATTTTATAAAGTCTGGGCAGAATTGTATCGGATTCCATATCATTGTCCAAAGCTTGATGAAAACTTTAAGATTGTGAAAGAGGATTATTATGCTGAAAACGGCGGAATTATTTTCCCGAATCCAAATGCGCCGACAGCAATTTATGAAGATCTTGAATTTGTAGAAGATATCTTAAAGCAGAACAGGAATTCTATCGTGATCGTAGATGAGGCGTATATTGATTTTGCGGGAAGATCTGCGATGGAACTGATCGATAAATATGATAATCTTATTGTGACACAGACTTTCTCAAAGGCAAGAAGTATGGCTGGTATGCGAATCGGATATGCAATCTCGAATCCAGATCTGATCCGCTGCCTGAATGATGTGAAATATTCTTTTAACTCTTACACGATGAATCAGACAGCTCTTGCCTGTGGTGTGGAAGCGGTTGAAGACAAGGCATATTTTGAAGAAGGAGTTCGTAAAATAGTTGAAACAAGAGAATGGGCAAAAGAAGAGCTCAGGAAACTTGGTTTTGTTTTCCCGGATGCAAAGGCGAATTTTATTTTCGCAAGACATCCAGAGGTTGATGCGAATGAACTTTTCCAGGCTTTGAAAGAGAATAATATCTTTGTCAGACATTGGAATGCACCACGAATCGATCAGTATCTGAGAATTACAATTGGTACAAGAGAAGAGATGGCGACGCTTTTTGATTTTTTGAGAACATATATAAAGGAGAAATAACTGAATGAGTGAAGCTTTGATCAACTGGTTTATGGTGACACTGGGCGGAAAGGTCGGTAAGGAATTTATTCTTTTCCTGATCTCAATGGTTCCGATTCTGGAATTGCGTGGAGGACTGCTTGCAGCAGGACCGGCATTTTTGAATGTGGAACTTGCAAAAGCAGTACCTATCTGTGTGATTGGAAATCTTGTTCCAATTCCATTCATCCTTTTACTGATCACAAAGATCTTTGACTGGATGAAAGGAACGAAGCGTTTGAAGCCGATGGTGGAGAAGCTGGAGAAGAAGGCAATGAGTAAAAGTGACAAGATAGAGAAATATGAATTCTGGGGTCTTGTACTTTTTGTTGGAATTCCTCTTCCTGGAACAGGAGCGTGGACAGGATCACTGATCGCAGCTCTGCTTGGAATCCGCTTTAGAAAAGCTTTTCCGGCAGTTGTTGTTGGTGTCTGCCTCGCAGCATTTATTATGTCAGTCATTTCCTATGGAATTATTGGCGGTATTTTTGGATAAGATAAATATGCAAAGGAAGTGATTCTTATGTTACTGAAAGATAATGAAGAAAAGAGAAATATAGCCTGGAGAACAGTTATGACGGTTACTTCAGTTCTGATCATTCTGATCGTTGTTTTTTTCGCTGTGAAGCTTTTTACTTCCAATCCTCTGACAGGAAATTGGGAGAACACAGATGATGGAATGAAGCTGACGATCAAGAATAACGGAACAATGGATATTGTGCAGGCTTTGGACGAGAGTACAGTCAGCGTTCCTGTTGATTATACAATTGATATGGAACATAAGCGTTTTGCAATTCATGTGAACGAAGAAAAGATAGCAAAACAGGCTGAAAAAACAAAAGACTGTTCCAAACAGGAGCTTCAGGATATTGCGGATGTGATGGAAGGAACTTACGAATACAGCGTGGAACAGAACGTACTGACACTGACTGATTCAGAATATGGAAGTCAGAAGACATTTGAAAAAAGTGGAAAGTAAACGGTGATTCTGCCTCAGCAGATGACACAGAAAGAACTTGCAGAGCAGTGGAAACAGGGGGTACAGATCATGTACAGAAATCAGACGAAAGAAGTAAGAATTGGGGATGTTGTGATTGGGGGAGACCATCCGATAGCAATCCAGTCTATGACAAATACAAGGACAGAAGATGTAGAAGCCACAGTGGAGCAGATCCTGCGTCTGGAAAAAGCGGGATGTGAGATTATCCGCTGTACAGTTCCGACAATGGAGGCTGCAAAAGCAATCAAAGAGATTAAAAAACAGATTCATATTCCGCTTGTTGCAGACATTCATTTTGATTATAAGATGGCAATCGCAGCAATTGAGAATGGAGCTGATAAGATTCGTATCAATCCGGGGAATATCGGTGCAAAAGAACGGGTACAGGCAGTAGTAGACAAAGCGAAAGAGTACAATGTTCCAATCCGTGTCGGCGTAAACAGTGGTTCTCTTGAGAAACATCTGCTTGAGAAATATGGTGGTGTTACTGCAGAAGGGATCGTGGAGAGTGCGCTGGATAAAGTTCATCTGATCGAGTCTATGGGCTATGACAACCTTGTTGTCAGCATTAAATCTTCTGATGTTCTGATGTGTGTGAAGGCGCATGAGTTGATCGCTAAGGAATGCCCATATCCGCTTCATGTTGGAATTACAGAGTCTGGAACTGTATATTCAGGAAATGTGAAATCTTCTGTAGGACTTGGAATCATTCTCCATGAGGGAATCGGTAATACAATCCGTGTTTCCCTGACGGGAGATCCGGTAGAAGAGATACGTACAGCAAAACTGATTCTTAAGACACTTGGACTTCGCAAGGGAGGTATTGAAGTTGTATCCTGTCCGACTTGTGGAAGAACAAGAATTGATCTGATCAAGCTTGCAAACCAGGTAGAAGAGATGGTAGCAGACATTCCGCTTGATATTAAAGTTGCAGTTATGGGATGTGTTGTAAACGGACCTGGAGAGGCAAAAGAAGCCGATATCGGAATCGCAGGTGGTATTGGGGAAGGACTTTTGATCAAGAAGGGTGAGATCATCAAGAAGGTAAAGGAAGAAGAACTTCTTGATACTTTAAGACAGGAGTTATTGAATTGGAACAAATAAAGAATGAAAAAACATTTTTTCATGTATTTCCCACATTGAAAGTAGAAGAGGAATTTAAAGTCCTCTTTGCTGATGTGGAAGTTAAGAAAATCACGACTAATTCCGGTCGTGATTTTCTGCATGTACATTTAAAGAGCCATCATCTGATCCCAAAGAAGAAAATATGGCAGATGGAGAAGCGGATCAAAGAGCAGCTCTTTGGAACATCTTCTGTAAAACTTCAGATTCTTGAAGAGTATGAGCTGTCTGAGCTTTATACACCGGAAGCGGTGATGGAAGAGTACAAGGAGAGTTTGATTCTTGAACTGAAAGAAATCAGTGTACTTGCTGCAAACATGTTTTCACAGGCAGAAGTGAACTATGAAGAGGGAAATGTCGTCCGTCTGGAGCTTCTTGATACGATTGTTTCCGAAGGAAGAAAAGAAGAAATCATGAATCTGCTGGACGATGTATTCAGGAATCGTTTTCATATGAATGTTGATATCCGGGTTACATATAAAGAAAACGAGGGTCAGGGAAGCAGAGAATATGACGAGCAGAGGATTCAGCAGGAAATTAATGCAATCTTTGAACGGCGCGCGAAACAGAGAGGCGAATATGAGGAGCGAAAGTCTGCTGTGGAGGCAAAGAAGAAGTCATCCGAATCAGGAAGCTCGTCTTCCGGAGAAAAGAAAGCAGAGATTTCAGGAAAATCTTCTTCAGGAAATGCATCCGTTTTGGGTGGAAAGAAAGAGTTCAAAAAGAAGGAATTCCGCAAGAAGGATTATGTGCGTCCGGTGAAGATCGGAGACGATCCGAACCTGATCTACGGAAAGAATTTTGAAGATGAGCCAATCAAATTGGAACAGGTTGTTTCTGAGATGGGTGAGATCACAATTCATGGTAAGATCATCAATTTTGATACACGGGAGATCAGAAATGAGAAGACGATCATTATCTTTGCTGTGACTGATTTTACGGATACAATCACGATCAAGATGTTTGCCAGAAATGACCAGTTACCGGAGATTCTCGGAGATTTGAAGAAAGGTGCTTTCGTTAAAATCAAAGGCGTGACGACAATTGATAAATTCGATGGTGAACTGACAATCGGTTCAATTACCGGAATCAAGAAGATTGGAGACTTTACGGTCTCAAGGCAAGATCTTAATCCAACGAAACGTGTAGAACTTCATTGCCATACAAAGATGAGCGATATGGATGGAGTTTCTGAAGTGACAGATATCGTCCGCAGAGCACATGACTGGGGACACCCGGCGATTGCAATTACAGATCATGGTGTAGCCCAGGCGTTCCCGGTTGCAAATCACTATATTGAGACATTGGATAAAGATGATCCGTTTAAAGTTCTATATGGTGTGGAAGGCTATGTGGTTGATGACTTAACTGAGATTGCAGTTAATGCAAAAGATCAGACATTGGATGATACCTATATTGTTTTTGATATCGAGACAACAGGATTCAGTTCTATCCGTGACAGAATTATTGAGATTGGAGCTGTGAAGGTTGAGAATGGGCAGATTGTAGACAAGTTCAGTACCTTTGTAAATCCGGAACGCCCGATTCCTTTCGAAATCACAAACCTGACAAGTATTACAGATGAGATGGTGCTAGATGCTCCGACAATCGAGGTTGTGCTGCCACAGTTTCTCGAATTTATTGGTGAGGGCGCATTGGTTGCGCATAATGCAGGATTTGATGTTGGGTTTATCGAACAGAATTGTCGTGTGCTTGGTCTGGAACAGGAATTCACAGCTGTTGATACAGTGGCTCTTGCACGTGTGCTGCTTCCGACCCTTTCGAAATATAAATTGAATCTGGTCGCAAAAGCACTTGGAATTTCATTAGAAAATCATCATCGTGCGGTTGATGATGCAGGGGCAACAGCAGAAATTTTTGTAAAATTTGTTGAAATGCTCAAAGATCAGCACATCATGAACTTAAAAGAAATGAATAAGTTCGGGGATCGTAATGTTAATGCAATCCGTAAGATGCCGACACATCACATTATTTTGATCGCACAGAATGATATTGGAAGATATAATCTGTATCAGCTGATCACGGCATCTCATATGACATATTATGCAAGAAGACCGAGAATTCCGAAAAGTCTGATCAATGAACACAGAGAAGGAATCATCATCGGAAGTGCCTGTGAGGCAGGAGAATTATACCGTGCGGTTCTTGAAAAACAGTCTGCACAGCAGATTGCGAGACTGGCAGATTTCTATGATTATTATGAAATCCAGCCAATTGGAAATGATATGTTTATGCTCGAAGATGAGAAAACGCCGAATATCAATACAGAGGAAGATCTGCGTAACGTAAACCGGGAGATTGTTGAACTTGGAGAGAAATTCGGTAAGCCGGTTGTAGCAACCTGTGACGTTCATTTCCTTGATCCGGAGGATGAAGTTTATCGCCGGATTATCATGGCAGGAAAAGGATTCAAAGACGCAGATAATCAGGCACCGCTGTTCCTTCGCACAACAGATGAAATGTTGGAAGAGTTCGCATATCTTGGTTCTGCGAAGGCAAGAGAAGTTGTTATAGAAAATCCACAGAAGATCGCACGTATGGTAGAGAAAATTTCACCGGTAAACCCCAATAAGTGCCCTCCGGTAATCGCGGATTCCGATCAGGAGCTTCGAGATATCTGTTATCGTAAAGCACATGAAATGTATGGAGAAGATCTTCCGGTACAGGTGTCTTCCAGACTTGAGAAAGAGCTGAACTCTATTATTTCCAACGGCTATGCCGTTATGTATATCATTGCGCAGAAACTGGTATGGAAGTCCAATGCGGATGGGTATCTTGTTGGTTCCCGTGGATCAGTAGGTTCGTCTTTTGTTGCGACAATGTCCGGAATCACGGAGGTTAATCCGCTAAGTCCTCACTATTACTGCAAAAAATGTCATTACAGTGATTTTGAGTCTGAAGAGGTTCGGGCATTTGCCGGAGGCTGTGGTTACGACATGCCGGATAGAAATTGTCCTGTGTGCGGAGAAAAACTGGTCAAGGCCGGGTTTGATATTCCGTTTGAAACATTCCTTGGTTTCAAGGGAGATAAAGAGCCGGATATCGACCTGAACTTCTCCGGAGATTACCAGGCGAAGGCTCATAAATATACAGAGGTTCTCTTTGGTGAGGGTCATACATTCAAAGCCGGAACGATCGGTACGCTGGCAGATAAGACAGCATATGGATTTGTGAAAAACTATTATGAAGAACGTGGTCAGAGAAAGCGTGGTTGTGAGATTGAACGAATTACAGAAGGATGTACCGGAATCCGGCGAAGTACCGGACAGCATCCGGGAGGAATCGTAGTACTTCCGCACGGACACAGCATCAATGAGTTTACACCGGTGCAGCATCCGGCCAACGATATGGAATGTGGCATTACAACGACACATTTTGATTACCATTCCATTGACCATAACCTTTTGAAACTTGATATTCTCGGACATGATGATCCTACGATGATTCGTACATTGGAAGACTATATTACCTCCGATGCAATGGAAAATGAATATAATGAGAAGCATCCTTTCGTTGCAACGGAGATTCCGCTGGATGACAAGAAAGTAATCGAACTATTCCATGGTACAGAAATTCTCGGAATCAAACCGGAAGATATCGACGGCTGTAAGCTTGGATGTCTTGGAATCCCGGAGTTCGGTACGGATTTCGTTATTCAGATGGTGCAGGATACAAAACCTCAGACGTTATCAGATCTGATCCGAATTTCCGGTCTGTCACATGGAACGAACGTGTGGCTCGGAAATGCACAGGAACTTGTAAAATCCGGAAAAGCAACCATTTCTACGGCAATCTGTACCCGTGACGATATCATGATCTATCTGATCAACAAAGGAGTGGAAAGTGCACTGGCCTTTACAATCATGGAGAGTGTGCGTAAAGGAAAAGGATTGAAACCGGAGTGGGAAGAAGCGATGAAAGCCCAGGATGTACCGGACTGGTATATATGGTCCTGTAAGAAGATCAGCTATATGTTCCCAAAGGCTCATGCGGCAGCCTATGTTATGATGGCTTATCGTATCGCTTACTGTAAGATCAATTATCCGCTTGCTTATTATGGAGCATATTTTGGAATCCGTGCGGATGCATTTTCTTATGCGATCATGTGTCAGGGCAAAGATAAACTGAATTATTACATGAAAGACTATAAAAAGCGAAGTGATACCCTGACGAAAAAAGAACAGGATGTCATGAAAGATATGAAAATCGTTCAGGAAATGTATGCAAGAGGTCTGGAGTTTATGCCGATTGATATTTACCGGGCGAAGGCGAAGATGTTTCAGATCATTGACGGAAAACTGATGCCGTCTCTTGCAAGCATCGAAGGAATGGGAGATAAGGCGGCGGAAGCTGTGGAAGAAGCTTCAAAAGACGGTCCATATCTCTCACTGGATGATTTCCGTCAGAGGACAAAAGTAAGTAAGACAGTGATCGATCTGATGGCAGAACTGGGATTATTTGGGAATCTTCCACAGAGTAATCAGCTTTCCTTGTTTGATTTTTCGTAGGAAATGCGCTAGACGGATGTAAAGTGCTGTGCTATAATGACTACAACGCTTTGACGTGGTAAAGCTTTAATGGAGGAAGAGATAATGTACGATTTCGATGAGATTATGAACACAGACCCAGAGATAGCAGATGCAATAAAAGCAGAGATGGAGAGACAGAACTCCCATATCGAGCTGATCGCCTCTGAGAACTGGGTGAGTAAAGCAGTCATGGCAGCTATGGGAAGCCCTCTGACTAATAAGTATGCAGAAGGATATCCGGGAAAGAGATATTATGGCGGATGTCAGTGTGTAGATGTAGTAGAAGATCTTGCAAGAGAAAGAGCAAAGAAATTGTTTGGATGTGAGTATGTTAATGTGCAGCCACATTCAGGAGCACAGGCGAACATGGCAGTTATGTTTGCCATGCTTGAGCCGGGAGATAAGATCATGGGGATGAACCTTGATCATGGCGGACATCTGACACACGGTTCACCGGTTAATATGTCCGGTAAATATTTTGATGTAGCACATTACGGAGTGAATGCAGACGGCGTGATCGATTATGATGAAGTGCTTCGTATTGCGAAGGAACATAAACCGAAACTGATTGTTGCAGGAGCAAGTGCTTATGCAAGAACGATTGATTTCAAGCGTTTCCGTGAGATCGCAGATGAGGTGGGAGCATATCTGATGGTAGATATCGCACACATCGCAGGACTTGTTGCTACAGGACTTCATCCAAGTCCGATTCCGTATGCGCATGTGACAACAACAACAACACATAAGACACTCCGTGGACCAAGAGGTGGAATGATCATGTGCAGCGAAGAGATGAATAAGAAATTCAATTTCAACAAAGCTGTATTCCCGGGAATTCAGGGAGGTCCGTTGATGCATGTGATCGCCGGTAAGGCAGTTTGCTTCAAGGAAGCACTTGAGCCTGAGTATAAAACATATATGGAGCAGGTTGTTAAAAATGCGAAAGCACTCTGTAACGGTTTGAAAGCACGCGGAGTTAAGATTGTTTCGGGAGATACAGATAACCATCTGATGCTTGTAGACCTGTCGGGAACAGAGACAAGCGGAAAAGAGCTGGAGAAGCGTCTTGATGATGCTCATGTAACAGCGAACAAGAATACAATTCCGAATGATCCTCGTTCACCGTTTGTAACAAGTGGTGTAAGACTTGGAACACCGGCGGTTACAACACGTGGAATGAAGGAAGATGATATGGATAAGATCGCAGAGATTATTGCAATGGTAATCGAAAGTGAAGAAAATGTAGAGAAAGCAAAAGCAATGGTTGCTGAGCTGACTGCAAAATATCCACTTTGTTAATAAAATAATTATATCCGGCAAAACTGCATTTCGCGTGTAAGCGTAATGTAGATTGCCGGGGTGTGCAACAAAAAAAGAGCTTAAAAAAGCTCTTTTTTGTTAATCGAATTTCTGTATTACTTTTAAAAATTAAATACGGTCTATTTATTAATTAAAAGGTACATAAAGTCTTGATTAAAGTTTCACTACGTTAACAGCCTGAGGTCCTTTAGCGCCTTCTGTTACTTCGAACTCAACAGCCTGGCCCTCTTCGAGAGATTTGAATCCATCCATTACAAGTCCTGAATAATGAACAAAAATGTCATTGCCTTCAGCGTCAGAGATAAATCCGTAACCCTTCTGGTTATTAAACCATTTTACTGTACCTGTCATTGTGTTGCCCTCCATTAAAAGAATATAAGTTGTTAAATCATCACAGTTTACAATGCGCTGAAAACTGTAATATTGTGTCAGTATAAATTCATATTGACACTTTGTCTATTGTAGCATGTTTAACAAAGAAAGTCAAATGTAATCTTTTTTGATTTGTAGAAAAATGACAAAAACATGTGAAGTGACGTAAAATCGATTTCAACAATTTGTAAATACCATTTAGCATATCGGATTTATAAGATTGGTAAAAAATAGAAGTGCGAGGAAAGATTATTTTACGAATGGATTGGAAAAATAAAGGATGTCGATTGAAAAAAGAATTGAAGTATTATATAATTTAACCAATGTCTATGAAATATTTTATTTCAAGGAGGATTTGTGTATATGATAACGATTGAAGGAAAAAGCGTATTTGGTGGAGTATCCATTGGAAAGCTGATGTTCTATAAGAGAAACGAAAAGGTGATCAGAAGAACACATGTAGATGATGTGGATGCAGAATGGAAGAGATTCGAAGAGGCTAAGAATACAGCAATCGACCAGCTGAAAGTTCTCTACGACAAAGCCATTGAAGATGTAGGTGAGGCCAACGCCATGATCTTTGAGATTCACCAGATGATGCTAGATGATCTGGATTATCTGGAATCTATTGAAGGAATTATCCGTACACAAAGTGTAAATGCAGAGTATGCTGTTTCAACAACAGCTGATAACTTTGCACAGATGTTTGCATCTATGGATGATGCATATATGCAGGGACGTGCAGCAGATGTGAAGGACGTTTCCGAGCGTGTACTTGATATTCTCTGCGGAGTGAGCAACGGAACACGTGAGATGACAGAACCTTGTATTGTTGCTGCAGATGATCTCGCACCGAGTGAGACAGTACAGCTTGACAAAGAGAAGGTACTTGGATTTGCTACAATGTATGGTTCATCTAACTCCCATACAGCAATTCTTGCAAGAACAATGAATATTCCGGCTGTAATCGGAATGGGAGAAGCTCTTAATACGAAATATGACGGAGAGATGGCTATCATTGATGGATTTACAGGAACACTCTATGTGGATCCGGATGAAGAGACACTTGCAAAGATGCAGGAGAAGCGTGCGAAAGACCTTGAGCAGAAAGAACTTCTGAATCAGCTTAAAGGAAAAGAGAATGTGACAAAGAGCGGACAGAAGATCAATGTCTATGCGAACATTGGTAACGTATCTGATCTTGGTGCAGTACTTAAGAATGATGCAGGCGGAGTAGGTCTGTTCAGAAGTGAGTTCCTTTATCTTGAGAACAGTACATATCCGACAGAAGAACAGCAGTTTGCAGCTTACAAACAGGTTGTAGAAAGCATGGCAGGAAAGAAAGTCATCATTCGTACACTTGATATCGGAGCAGACAAGCAGGTTGATTATTTCAATCTTGCAAAAGAAGAGAACCCGGCACTTGGATACAGAGCAATCCGTATCTGCCTGACAAGACCGGAGATCTTCAAGACTCAGCTTCGTGCACTTTATCGTGCATCCGTATATGGAAACCTTTCCATTATGTTCCCGATGATCATTTCTGTAAAAGAAGTTCGTAAGATCAAAGAGATCATCGAAGAAGTGAAGGCAGAGTTGAGAGAAGAAGGACTTCCATTTAAGGAAGACGTAGAACTTGGTATTATGATCGAGACACCGGCATCAGTTATGATGAGCCGCGAACTTGCGAAAGAAGTTGATTTCTTCAGCGTTGGAACAAATGACCTGACACAGTATACACTGGCAATTGACCGTCAGAACCTTGCGCTTGATGAGTTCTATGATCCACATCATCCGGCAGTGCTTGCTATGATCAAGATGGCAGCAGATAATGCACACGCAGAAGGAAAATGGATCGGAATCTGTGGAGAACTTGGAGCGGACCTTGAACTGACAGAAGAGTTCCTGAAGATGGGACTGGACGAGCTGTCTGTATCTCCGGCGATGGTACTGCCGCTGAGAAAGAAGATTCGCGAGTGTGAGTAATTTGTGTTTTTGAGGGGATTCATATGG
>ERZ1673737.1162-NODE-1162-length-27319-cov-6.426717_pt1 | contig 27319 bp, 24 predicted proteins | sample MGYA00580211_ERZ1673737 | MGnify/ENA primary metagenome ERZ1673737 (study PRJEB41218, sample SAMN15661789) | gut metagenome | host: Homo sapiens | place: Canada: London | collected 2015-08-20/2019-03-30 | study: EMG produced TPA metagenomics assembly of... | reverse complement strand
GCGCTAGATTTAGGTTCTAGTGGGAGACCGTGCAGGTTCAAGTCCTGTTGCCCGCATGAAAAAAGGCTATTGCATTTAAAAATGTGATGGTCTTTTTTGTATCTAAAATAAAAATGTATAGTTTGTTCAAATAAAAAACAGGACTTATTCATTTCAAATTTGCTAAGTTTCGTATAAGATAATAAAGAGTTATATTACTTAGATGACAGAGGGAATGATAAATATGAAAACTTACGATTTAATTTTATTTGCCGGACAGTCAAACATGGCAGGAAGAGGAATTTCAACAGAAAAATGGAACGAGCCAGCACCTTTACTCTTAGATGGTGCTGGAATGGAGTATCGGGCAGTCAGCGACCCAGAGCATATACATAAAATAGAAGAGCCATTTGGTGTGAATGAAAATAATCCAAATGGTATCTATGAACCAGGAATGAAAACAGGTTCTATGGTGACAGCTTTTGTAAATGCATATTATAAAGAAACAAAAGTTCCAGTATTGGCAGTATCCGCAAGTAAAGGTGGTTCAGCTATCTGTGAATGGCAGGGAAATGAGGATTATTTATCAGATGCCATCGAAAGATTGGAAAAAGCAGTTTTGTATGCAAAAAAGAATCAAATAGAAATTCGGCATAAATATGTAGCTTGGTGTCAGGGAGAAACCGATGGAGATAGAGGTACTTTAGCAGACGATTATAAAAAGAAATTTAAAAATATGCTTGAAAGACTAAGAAAAGCGGGAATTGAGAAATGTTTTTTGGTTACAATCGGGGAATACAATGGCAAAGATGGATATGAAGAGGCATATAGAAAAATTCGCCATACCCAGCTGGAACTGGCAGAGAAAGTGGAAGATATCATACTGGTATGTGATGAATTTCATACGATGAAAGCGCGTGAACTCATGAAAGACAGCTATCATTATTTTCAGACAGCATATAATGAGGTTGGAAAAGTGGCAGGAGAAAATGCAGGCAGAATCTCCACACAAGATTCAAGATTTTTCAAACAAAAATAAATTGTATTTTCAATTATCGAATGCTATACTTCATTTCAGAAAAATAAATATGCGAATAGAAATTGAAACTATTATTTTTGGAGGAGTTTGAATCATGAGAATTTATGTAAATGCAAATGCAGGTCGTGATGGAAATGGTACTGCAAACATGCCATTTCGTCATATCAATGATGCAGCAAAAGTAGCAAAGGCAGGAGATGAGGTTTTAGTTTCTCCTGGTGTTTATCGTGAATATGTTAACCCAATTCATGCAGGAGAAGAGGATGCACGTATTTCTTATAGAAGCACCCAGCCGCTTGGGGCTGTTATCACTGGTGCAGAGCAGGTAAAGAGCTGGCAGAAGTATGAGGGAAATGTATGGGTATGCCGAATTGCAAACAGCATTTTTGGAAATTATAATCCATATACTACGGTTGTTTATGGTGACTGGTACTTTGCAAAGGCAGACAAGCACACAGGCTGTGTTTATTTAAATGATAAAGCACTTTATGAGGCAGTTTCTTTAGAAGAGTGCATGAAAGGTGAAGTGTATGAGTGCAGCTGGGTACCGGAAGATTCTATTTATAAATGGTACACCGAGCAGGATGAAGAAAAAGATGAAACTATTATCTATGCAAACTTCCAGGGTAAAAATCCGAATGAAGAAAATGTAGAAATCAACGTAAGACGTGAGTGCTTTATGCCGGAAAAAACCGGAGTAAACTATATTACAGTAAGCGGATTTAATATTAATAAAGCAGCAACAACATGGGCTCCTCCAGCAGCATTTCAGGATGGTATGATTGGACCACATTGGAGCAAGGGCTGGATTATCGAGGACTGTGACATTTCAAACAGTAAATGTGCCGGAATTTCCGTAGGAAAATATTTAGACCCTGAAAATGACCATTATTTTACTTATAAATATGTAAAGAGTCCGACTCAGATGGAACGTGATGCAGTCTGCAGAGGACAGTATCATGGCTGGTTAAAGGAAAACATCGGTGGACATATTATTCGCCGTAATAATATTCATCACTGCGAACAGGGCGGTATTATCGGTCGTATGGGCGGTGTATTCAGTGTCATCGAGGACAACCATATTCATCATATCAATAACATGATGGAACAGGGTGGAGCTGAAATTGCGGGCATTAAGATGCACGCTGCAATCGACGTAACAATGCGCCGTAATCACATTCATCATTGTACAATGGGTATCTGGTGTGACTGGGAAGCTCAGGGTACAAGACTGACTCAGAACCTGTTACATGACAACCAGAAACCGGCTTATGCAAAGAGCTTAAATGGCGGTATGATGTCTCAGGATATCTTTGTTGAAGTAGGACATGGTCCGACTTTGATTGATAATAACGTAATGCTTTCCGATGCAAGTTTAAGATTTGCAACAGAGGGTGTTGCACTGGTACATAACTTAATCTGTGGTGCGCTGACTTGCGTTGGTGATGGAACCGGATGGCGTTATACGCCATATCATATGCCACACCGCACAGAAGTAATGGGATTTATGACCATTCTTCATGGGGATGACAGAATTTACAACAATATCTTTGTTCAGAAATGGCCGTCAGAAGATGTGATTATTCCACACGATTCCGATGAAGGATTTGATTCTGAAAACAGAAAAGCAGGAACCTGGATGTTTGATGAATATCCGACTTATGACGAATGGATTTCTCAGTTTGATTTCACAAAACCAGTGGATATGAAGAAATTAGAGCCGGTACACTTTGGGCATCTTCCGGTATGGATTGAGGGAAATGTATACTTAAATGGCGCAGAAGCGTGCAAAAATGAAGTGAATGGACTGGTTATTTCAGATAAAGAAGCAAAAGTGGATCTTGTAGAAAAAGAGGGAAGCTATTACTTAGATACGAATGTATATGATTTAGTCGGTGAGTTTAAAGACCGCATGATTCATTCCGATATACTTGGAAAAGCATTTGAGCCGGAACAGAGATTTGAAAATCCGGATGGAACAGCCATTCAGTTTGATAAAGACTATTTTGGCGGACACCGTGGCATGGATGTCATTCCTGGACCATTTGCACAGGCAGAAGATGCGAAGAAAGTGTTGTTTTAATTTAAAAAAGTGTATTCTTAAATGATTCAATAGAAAAAGATGGGGTGTTTTTTTGAACGCAGATAAGCATTCCTCCGCTTCAAGTGCGCGGAGCACTAAGCAGCGGGTGAGGGGAGGCTTATGTCAGTGGGAGTTGAAAGCTTCCAATGACAGATCGCAAAGCGGATTGCGAATGTCCGCTGTACAAAGCACTTCATCTTTTTCATTTCTCCTCTTGTCAAATGCACACTATGAGTATATAATAAAACAAAAATGTGTGCTTTTTATTCCAAAAATCAAATAGATTTGTGTGCAATGTGTAAAATTTAGAGCACCGGAGGCAAAATTTATGGCGGGAACGATTCAGCAAATTGCAGAGCTGGCTGGAGTTTCAAGGGGAACTGTGGACAGGGCATTGAATAACAGAGGAAGAATTAATCCGGAAGTTGCAAAGCAGATTTGGCAGATTGCAGACGAAATCGGATATGTTCCGAAACATCAGAGAAAAAAAGAACAGGAACAAAAGAAAATTGAGGAGACGTATCGGATTGGTGTGGTAACACAGCTTTCCAATTCTCCATTTATGATTCAGGTAAATAAGGGGATCTATGATGCAGCAGAACGGCTTTTGGAGACAGGAGTTCAGGTGATTGTAAAGGAAAATCCTTCTGTCGACGAAGAAGCACAGTTGAAATCCATTCTGGAACTGGAAGAAGCAGGGATTCAGGCACTGGCAATCATGCCGGTAGACTGTGACCGGATTCGGGAAAAATTAAATGATTTAATCGAAGAAAAACAGATTCCGGTAGTCGCATTTAATACCGATATCATTGGAACAAAACGGAATTGTTTTGTGGGACTGGATAACTGGAAGAGCGGACAGACCGCAGCGGGACTGATGGGTCTTATGATGCATGGAAAGGGAAAAGTTCTTGGAATTACCGGATATTTTTCGAACCGTGCCGGCAGTAGAAGAATTGATGGATTTATAGAGGAAACCAGAAAACAGTTTCCGGAGATGAACCTGATTGGCGTGCAAAGCAGTCAGGACGATGCAAAAGAAGTAGAGCAGATTATTGTAAATGCAATGAAGATATTCCCGGATTTGAAGGGAATCTTTGTGGCATCCGGCGGACAGGAAGGTGTTAAAGCTGCATTTGATGAATTGAATCTGGAAAAACGCCCTTATGTGATTATCTATGATGTGACACCGGAAAATGTAAAAGCATTAAATGAAGATACCGTGGATTTCCTGATTGATCAGGAAGGATACGAGCAGGGTTATCGGGCAGTATCTATCTTAGAAGAATGTCTGAAACACGGCAGTCTGCCGGAGGAAGAGTATCAGTATACGGAAATCAGTATTAAAACAAAATATAATGTGCAATAAAGAAAATAGAAATAAGCAAAGAACTCTTTTTGATTCATAAAAAAGGGTTCTTTTTTTGTTGCGAACCAAAAAACACGCATAAAAGCACACAAGAAACTGGTGAAATTGTTATAAAATCGAGCCTTTAAATTGTGCAGAATATCGAAAGTGTGCAAAAACAAAAAAAGCACTTGTAAAACGTGTGTGCAAGTGCTACTATAAAGCCAGAAAGAAAACATGTGAAGCACACAAATAAAAATAAAGCACGCACACACATAGTAAAAATAGTAAAAAAGGAATTTGGGAGGACACTTTTATGAAGTATGTAGAATTTGATGAAACAAGACCAATGGATTTGGTTTTACTGGGACGTGTCGCAATTGATTTTAATCCAGCTTATAACGATCAGGTGAAAGAAGAATTTAAACCACTGAAAAAAGTGCATATGTTTGAGAAATTTGTAGGTGGTTCTCCTGCAAACATCGCAGTCGGAGTTACAAGACATGGACTGAAAGCAGGATTTTTTGCAAAGGTATCAGATGACCAGTTCGGAGAATTCGTAGTGGACTACTTCAATGAGCAGGGAATTGATACTTCCCGAATTTCAAAATGCACAAATGGAGAAAAGTTAGGACTGACCTTTACAGAAATGCTTTCTCCAAAGGAAAGCAGTATCCTGATGTATCGAAACTGTATTGCAGACTTACAGTTAAGCGTAGATGACATTGATGAAGAATACATCAAACAGACAAAAGCAATTTTAATTTCCGGAACAGCACTTGCAGAAAGCCCTTCAAGAGAAGCAGCAATCAAAGCAGTAATGCTGGCAAAGAAAAACAATACAAAAGTTATTTTTGATATCGACTACAGAGAATATAACTGGAAGAACAGTGATGAGATTTCCATTTACTATTCCATCGTTGCAAAAGAAGCAGACATCATCATGGGTTCAAGAGAAGAATTTGATTTAACTGAGAAACTGATTCAGCCAGGTATGAGTGATGAAGAATCCGCAGCTTTATGGCAGGGTTACAATGCAAAAATCGTAGTAATCAAACATGGTATGAAAGGTTCTACCGCTTATACATGTGACGGACAGAAATTCTCCATTAAACCATTCCCGGTACAGGCAAGAAAAGGATTTGGCGGTGGAGACGGATATGGTTCCGGATTCTTATATGGATTATATCAGGGATGGCAGGTTATCGATTGTCTGGAATTTGGTTCAGCAGAAGCATCCATGATGGTAAGAAGCAACAACTGTTCCGATTCCCTTCCGGGACCGGATGCAGTACATGCATTTATTAAAGAAGAAAAAGAACAGTACGGCGAAATGATTGCAAGAGTATAAGGGACGAAGCGTAGAAAGGAGATTAGAGGAAATGGCAGAGACAACAAGAATGACAGTTGCACAGGCAATTGTAAAATTTTTAGATAATCAGTATGTATCCATGGACGGGGTAGAAACAAAGTTTGTAGAAGGATTTTTTACAATCTTTGGACATGGTATTGCAGTTGGACTTGGTGAAGCGCTGGATACCAACCCGGGACAGTTAAGAGTCATGCAGGGCAGAAATGAACAGGGTATGTGCCATGTAGCAACTGCATTTGCAAAACAGAATAACAGAAAAACCATTATTCCATGTGCTTCTTCTGTAGGACCTGGAGCAGCAAATATGGTAACCGCATGCGCAACAGCGACGGTAAACAACATTCCACTGTTAGTATTTCCGGCAGATACCTTTGCTTCCAGACAGCCAGACCCGGTACTTCAGCAGTTAGAGCAGAGCAACAGCCTTGCAACTACTACAAATGATGCATTTAAACCAGTTTGCAAATATTGGGACAGAATCACACGTCCGGAACAGCTGATGACTGCTTTAGTCAGTGCCATGAGAGTTCTGACAGACCCGACAGATACCGGTGCCTGCTGTATCGCACTTCCGCAGGATGTAGAAGGTGAATCTTATGATTATCCGAATTACTTCTTTAAGAAACGTGTACACAGAATCACAAGACCGGTTGCCGTAGAAGAAGAGTTAGAAGATCTTGTGGAAATTATTTCTCAGGCAAAGAAACCACTTGTTATTGTAGGTGGCGGTGTAAAATATTCTGAAGCCGGAGAAACCGTTGAAAACTTCTGTGAAGAATTCCATATTCCGTTTGGTGAAAGCCAGGCCGGAAAGAGTGCCTGCAAATCCAGTCATCCATACTGCCTTGGTGGAATTGGTGTAACAGGAACACTGGCATCCAATGTGATTGCAAAAGATGCAGATGTAGTTATCGCAATCGGTTCCAGACTGTCTGACTTTACAACAAGCTCAAAACATCTTTTTCAGAATGCAGATGTAAAATTTGTTACAATTAATAACAACCGTTATCATGCATACAAGATGGACGCTGTAAAGGCGGTGGGCGATGCAAAGGCAACGGTAGAGGCACTTGCCGAAAAACTGCGTGCAAAAGGTTATGTTTCAGGTTATAATGGAGAAATAGAAGCAGCAAAAGCTGCATGGGACAAAGAGTGGGATCGCCTTGCAGGAATCGAGTATACAGGAGATGACTTTGAACCGATTATCAAGGCAAGAGACCCGAGAACAGTTCCAGAATTTGTAAAATTAACGAACGGAAAAATTACACAGACTGCTGCACTTGCAGCAATCAATAAAACAATTGATAAAGATGCAACCATTATCACAGCAGGAGGTTCTCTTCCAAGTTGTATGCAGCGTATGTGGAGAACAGACAAGAGAGGCGGATATCATGCAGAATATGGTTATTCCTGCATGGGATACGAAGTGGCAGCAACTCTTGGTGTAAAATTCGCAGAGCCGGACAATGAAGTTTACTGTGTTGTCGGAGACTCCAGTTTCCAGATGCTTCACAGCGAAATCATGACGATTATGCAGGAGAGAAAGAAAGTAAATATCTTAATCTTCGATAACTGTGGATTTGGATGCATCAACAATCTGGAAATGAACCATGGTATCGGAAGTATCGCAACAGAATTCCGTTACACAGATGGAAAGAAACCGACAGGAGATTTAATTCCGGTAGACTACGCAAAGATTGGCGAAGGATACGGATTAAAAACTTATACATGCAAAACAATCGCAGAACTTGTGGCAGCATTAGAGGACGCAAAGAAACAGGAAGTTGCCTGCCTGTTTGACCTGAAAGTAATTCCAAAGACAATGACAGACGGATATGAATCCTGGTGGAACGTAGGAATCGCAACAACTTCTGAAAAAGAAAGCGTAAGAAAAGCCTGCGAAGGTGTAATGGAAGGACGTAGAGAATCCAGAGCTTACTAAAATTTCAGGAGTCATGTACGCTTGAACAAAAAAGTTTAAGCGTACAGAAGTACAATTAAGTACAATTAGGAGGTAAAGACAATGGGTAAAGTATTTGGCTATCCAGAATTTGACGAAAACGGCGAAAAAATTTTAACAACTTATGACAATGACTATAAAGAAATGATGATGGACATTCGTGTGTATCGCATGAAAGCCGGTCAGACAAGAACCTTCTTAAGAACAGGTGAGGAGACTGCAGTTCTGCTTCTCTCTGGAAAAATCACTTATGAATGGGAAGGCAATACAGAAACAGTAAGCAGAAAAGATGTGTTTACCGAAGGTCCTTGGTGTGTTCATGTATGTACCGGAAAAGAAATAAAAGTAACAGCAGAGACCGATGCAGAAATTCTTGTGCAGTGCACGAAAAATGATGCAGACTTTGCAGGAAAATTATATAAACCGGAGGATGCTCCATGGGGCTACTCCTGTGTTGGCAAATTTGGAAATGTTGCAAAGAGAAGAGTTAATACCATTTTAGACCATGATATTGCTCCGTATTCCAATATGGTACTCGGAGAAGTATTAAATGACAAAGGAAACTGGTCCGGATATCTTCCACACAGACATCCACAGCCGGAAACTTATTATTTCAAATTTGACCGACCGGAAGGATTTGGTGCAAGTTTCGTAGGAGACCAGGTATTTAAGAGCACAGACGGAAGCTTTTCCGCAATTCCGGGAGGAGAATTACATCCTCAGGCAGTTGCGCCGGGATTCCAGATGTATACTTGTTGGATGATTCGCCACATTGACGGAAATCCATGGTTACAGACAGATCGTTGTGAAGATGAAAGATATACATGGCTGCATGATGCCGAAATCTAAGAATGAATAATAGATTTATTTGATAATTTAAGAAAAAAAGAACGTTAAAATAAAGTAAAGGAAAATCAAGAAACTAAGTTTTAGAAAGGATGCGTGTTATTATGGCAAGAGAATTTATCGTACCGGGACAGATTATCACAGGTTCAGGGGCTTTAACAATGGCGGAGGAAACTTTAAAAGGACTTGGAAAAAAAGCTCTTATCGTAACAGATAAAGTAATGATTCAGTTAGGAAACTGTGCAAAAGTAGAAACAGCTTTAAAAAATCAGGGAATCGACTATGCAATTTATTCTGAAATCGTTGGTGAGCCAACGGATACTATGATTGAAAATGGTCTGAAAGTATACAAAGAAAATGGATGTGATTTCTTAGTTGCATTAGGCGGAGGAAGCCCAATCGACTCTATGAAAGCTATTGGTTCTTTAGTTGTAAATGGTGGAAATATCTCCGATTACATGGGAAAAGTAATTGATGTAGAAATGCCGCCGCTCGTTGCAATTCCAACAACAGCAGGTACCGGTTCTGAAGCAACTCAGTTTACGATTATCACAGATACCAAAAAAGATATCAAAATGCTCTTAAAAGGTAAAGTATTAATGCCAAAACTTGCAATCATTGACCCTCAGTTTACAATGACAGCACCGCCTAAAATTACAGCAGCTACCGGTCTTGATGCACTCTGTCATGCAGTAGAAGCTTACACATCAAGAAAAGCACAGACACTTTCTGACAGCTTTGCAATGTCAGCTGTAAAACGAATTTTCAAATCCCTTCCGGTTGCATTTAAAGATGGAAAAAATGAAGAAGCACGTATCCAGATGTCTGTTGCTGCATTAGAAGCAGGTATCGCATTTAACAACGCATCTGTTACCATTATTCATGGAATGAGTCGTCCAATCGGTGCACTGTTCCATGTAGCACATGGTCTTTCTAACGCAATGCTGATGAAAGAATGTTTAGGCTTTGCGTTAGAAGGTGCTTATGACAGATTTGCAGACCTTGGTCGTGCAATCGGTGTTGCAGATGCAACAGATGAAGATAAAGCAGCAGCGGAAAAATTCCTTTCAGCAATCGAAGGAATTGTAAAAGAATTAGAGACACCAACTCTTGCAGAGTTTGGAATTGATAAAGATGAATTCTTTAAAGTAATTGATAAAATGGCTTACGACGCTATGGATAGTGGAAGCCCACAGAACACTATGCGTGAAGTAAGCGAAGAACAGGTAAAACAGATTTACAGAAATCTCTGGTAATCGTCTATGAAAAAACGGCAGATAGGAAAGCTGGGACTGGTTCTGCTTGCAGGAATCCTTATGGCGGGATGTGGAAAGACAAAAGAAGAAGCAAAAGCGCCAAAGTATACCATTGGAGTTGTGACCAAGTCAAAAAGCAGTGAATATTGGATGTCTGTCTGTTCGGGAATGGAAGATGCCGCAGAAAAAGAAAATGCAGAGGTTGTGATTTTGTCTCCAGATTCGGAGACAGACCAGAAAACACAGAAAAAAATGATAAAGGATTTACTGAAAATGCCGATTGATGCACTGGCAGTGTCCACTGTGAATTCTTACGACAATGCAGATTATATTGAGCTGGCGAAAAACAGGGGAATCGAAGTGTATGCTTACGATACCCCTGTTTCTGACGTTGTTTTACCTTACGTTGGAATCGATGACGAGAAGGTAGGATATGAACTTGGACAGGCAATGGCAAAAAAATTAAATGGAACAGGAAAGGTGGCAGTCATAGCAGGAAGTACCACACAGGCCTGTCATGAAAAGCGTATTTTGGGCTTTAAGCGTTGTATGGAAGAATACCCTGATATTCAGATAGAAGTTGTAAAAACCGGATACAGCAATCTTTTGGTTTCGGAGCAGGATATGAAAGAATTATTAGAAGAGTATCCGGATTTGGATGGAATCATGACAACAAGTGCGGTGACGGCACTTGGAGTGGCAGAGGCAACGAAGGAAAGCGGAATTTTGGTTGTCACAGTGGATGCACAGGAAGATTCTATTGAAGGAGTGAAAGACGGAAAGTTTCTTGCGGTAGGCGCACAGTCCGGATATGATATCGGTTATGAGACAATTGAATATATGATAGAAAGTTTGGAAAAAAACGAAATACCAGGTGAAAAAATATTGGACACAAAAATATTGACGATAGACAATATAGATGAGTACTCACCTAAAAAAAAGACACAAAATATAAAAAAATAGCAATCAGAAAGTTAAAAGAGCAAAGTTTCCTAAAAAAGGGAACTATTTTTAGGAAAGAAGAGAGGCGGATATAAAAATAGCACAATAAAACCCAAAATTTCTAAGACTGGGATTTTCTCTGCAAAACGGTAAAATAGAATCATCAGATAGAGAAAATGCGAAAGCAAAAAAGCATCTTATGATTTGAATGCAAGCAAGTAGCGAAGCGGATTGCGAATGTCCGCTTTACTACGAAAGGTATTCTCGAAAAGAAAGGCAGGGAAATGAAATGGCAAAAGAAATGACACGGACGAAATCAGTCACAGTAGATGACTGGTCGGCAAGGTCGAAAATGATGACCGCACAGAATCAGAAACTTGGATGGGGAACAAGAGTTGCCTACGCAAGTGGTGACGTAGCCTGTAATGTTGTATTTGGAATGGTTGGTACCTTATTAACCTTATTCTATACGGATTACGCAGGAATCAATCCTGGTACGGTTGGTTTGATGATGCTCTTATCAAGATTATTTGATGGTGTGTCAGACTTGATTATGGGAATTATTGTAGAAAAAACAAATTCAAAATGGGGAAAATCAAGACCATGGATTTTATGGATGAGTGTACCATTTGCTTTATCCGCAGTACTGTTATTTACGGTACCGCACACCACCCCGATGTTACAGTTTTTATATCTGTTTGTAACGTATAACTTCTGTACTACAGTTTGTTATACCGCAATCAACCTTCCTTACGGAAGTCTTTCAGCAATGATGACAAGAGTTTCCGGAGAAAGAGATATGCTTAGTGTGGTTCGTATGGGATTATCTCCAATTGGAAAAATCGTTGCAGCAACCTTTACTCTTCCGATTGTAAAAATGTTTGGAGATGACCAGGCGGCATGGGTAAAAACAATGAGTATCTGGGCTGTACTTGCTTTAATCTTATTATTAATCTGTTTCTTTAACTGTAAAGAAACCGTATACATTGAAGCAAAAGAAAAAGCAGAAAAAGTACCGCTTGGAAAGTCCTTGAAAGCATTATTTACGAATCAGTATTTCTGGGCAGTTTTAGTTTTGTGGATGGTTCAGAGTGTTTCCTTTAGTATTTCAGGAACAATCTTACCGTATTATTGCAAATACATTTTTGGAAATGACACATGGATGTACAGTGCATTATTCTTGACAGAAACATTAACACTGGTAGCAGGAATTTTCCTCTGTGCACCACTTATCAAAAGATTTGGCAAGAGAAACATTGCACTTGCAGGTTCTGCAATCGCATTAGTCGGACAGTTATTATTCTTCCTGAATCCATACAGCTTTTCCTGGATGGTTATGAGTTGTGTGGCACGCGCAATTGGTCTTGCACCGCTGAATGCAGTTGTATTTGGAATGGTTGGAGATGTTGTGGAGTATGGACAGTGGAAAACACATGTAAGACAGGAAAGCCTTATTTTTGCAGGTGGTTCTATTGGAACAAAGGTTGGAGCAGGTCTTGCATCCGCAGCTATGACTGGACTGTTAACTTTTGCAGGATATGTTACTTCTTCTTCAGGAGTTGCAACACAGTCTCAGGAAACTTTAAATATGATTATTAACATTTATAAATTTGGTCCAATTATTATCGCACTGCTTGCATTTGTTACACTGGCACTCTACAAGCTGGACAAAATGTATCCGGATATTATGAAAGAGCTGACAGAACGTGAGGCAAGAGGCGAACTTTAATGAAGCTTAAATGAGTGAAAGAAAAAAGGTATCGGAAATTTTCCGATACCTTTTTGTATTAGAAAGAACAAAGCACAATCTGCGGGCATTTTGTGCTATAATCAAATCAAAAGCAAAGGATTTTAACCTATGAAACAGAGTATCCGCAAAAAAGTACTGCTGGCAATCTTGCTGGTGACGATTCTTACAAGCTGTTGTATTACGGTCGTATTTTATTTCCGCAGTGCATCAATGATTGAGAAAAATTATACAGAAACCGTCTACTCGAGAGTCCGGCAGACTATGGAAAGTTTTGACAATTCCATGAAGGAATTATATTATAAAAATATTGAGATAGCCGGAAAAGAAGAGCTGCAAAGAGAAATCAAACAATATCGGGAAAGCAACAATGCAGATGAATTGGAGAGTCTTGCAGAAATTTTGCGTGCCTGCAAAAAAAATGAGGATCGTCTCAGTTCAATTGATTTGATTTTACCCAAAGAACAGATTGCGGTGACTTCTGAAGATTTTCCGGTCTATAAAAGGGAAATTCCAAAAGAAGAGATTCAGACCATAAAAGAGATGGAAGAAAAAACGGCACGACCGGTTATGGTAAAAAACAGCGTGCATGAGAACCGGACTCAGGTTACAGAGATTCAGCCAATCTACGATGAAGAACAAAATATTCTTGCGTATTTATTATTAAACGTAGAAGAAAGAACTCTTTATTATCAATACATAGACCCGATTTATGATGAAAATATGAACCAGGCTTTGATATATGATGAAAATGAAGTAGTTGTCACAGGGATGAATTCCAAAGAAGCCGGAAAAGCGTGTGCAGAAGAGATGTGTCTGAAACAGAATGGGATTTTTCAAAAAGAAAAAGGAGTAATTGTGATTGGCTATAAAGGCGCATTTTCCGGCTGTCAGCTTTCTATTGCGGTGCAAAGGAATGCAATTTTGCGCCAACTCCGTCAGATGCAGATTTTTTTGATTGTAATTGTGCTGGTATTTTTGTTTGTGGCAATTGTGCTTGCAGGCAGTTTGACGCGTGCAATTTACCGTCCGATAAAAAAGCTGACCGATACGGTGGAACAGGTTGGAGAGGGAGATTTGAGTCTTCGTGCGGAGGTAGAAACCGGAGATGAAATCGGAATACTGTGTCGGGAATTTAATGTGATGCTTGATGATATTCAGGAGTTAATTCAAAAAGTAATCGAAGAAGAACGATTAAAAAAAGATGCAGAATTAGAAGCACTTCAGTATCAGATTACCCCGCATTTTATGTATAATACTTTAAATTCGATTAAATTTGCGGCGTTGATCCGTGGGGAAAAGGAGCTAGGTGGTCTGATAGGAGATTTTGTGGAGCTGCTTCAAGCGACTATCAGCAAGAAAGGTACTTTTTTAACGGTAGCAGATGAATTTCATATTTTAAATAATTATGTGCATCTGCAGGAATTTCGGTATCAGGGAAGTTTTCGTGTGCGTTATGAGATGGAGGAAGGCGCTGGAGGTTGTTATATTCCGAGGTTGATTTTACAGCCCCTTGTGGAAAATGCAATTCTTCATGGAATTGACATGAAAGAAAAAAATGGAGAGATTATTTTAAGAGCAAAATTAGAGCAGGATCGATTACGGCTGTTTGTCATTGATAATGGCAGAGGCATGACAAAAGAACAGATTGATACGCTATTGCACAGCAAAGCTAAAAAGACCAATGGTTTAAGTGCAATCGGAGTTCCAAATATTAAAGAGAGACTGGAACTTTACTATGGAGATAAGGGAGGAATGGTCTATCAAAGCAGTAAAAATGGAACGACTGTCGAGATTTTTCTCCCTGCAAAAAAAGAATTATGAATAAGTCCCCGTCCACTGCTTAATGATTTTGGTGATTGAAGCAGGGTACTTGACTTATTTGATTCAACTAAAAACAGACTAAAATACAGGTGGTGAAGTGATGTTTCAGACATTATTAGTGGATGATGATTTTCTTGTAAGAAGTTATTTAAAAACACTTGATTCATGGGAAAAAGTGGGATATGAAGTTGTACGTGATGTACAGGATGGGGAAGAAGCCCTTGAAGTGATGAATCAGGAAAAAATTGATATTGTTGTGACAGATATTTCAATGCCGCTTATGGATGGAATTGAATTAATTAAGGCTGTAAAAAAGAACTGGCCGGAAGTTTCTGTGATTGTGCTTAGCTGTCATGATGATTTTGAATATGTAAAAGAAGCAATGCGGCTTGGTGCAGATGAATATATTTTGAAAAACACCTTGGATGAAAATTCACTTTTAGAAGTATTAGAGAAAGCGAAGGCTCAAATAGAGGCAAAAAAGGCAAAGACTACACAGGAGAAACATACAAAAAAACTGATTCAGATGGGCAGTCATACATTAAAATATCATTTCTTTAATGGAGTTCTTTCTCAAACTTTAGAGGGAGAAGTGCGGGAACAGAAACGTCTGGAAGCGCAGATAGCAGGCAGTTATAAAAACAGTGCGGTGATTGCGATGTTTATGCATGACTGGAATCGTCAGAACAGGGAGTGGACACCACTGGAAGCGGAACAGTATTCATTGGAATTTCGGACGGGAATCGAGAGTGAAATCGAAGCTGTGTTAGGCGAAGAAAATGAATTAAAAGAAATTATCTATCTGGGAGCCGGAATTTTCTGTTGTTTTCTGGATTTATCAGAAATGAGAAGAGACTCTTTGATGCGCCAGAGACTGACAGATGTTGCCGGAGCCTGTTTTCGATTTTGTAAAAAAGAGCCGTATTCCTTTGGAATCAGTGTAAGCAGTATCTGTATTGGAGTACAGGATGGACTTCGTCAGGCATATCAGCAGGCAAGACAGATGATGAAATATGGATTTTATGACAGAGACAGCATTTTGTACTATGACTGTCAAAAAGAAGTTTCAAGAGAGCTTCCAAAGAGTGCAGAAAAGCTGATTCATCAGGTTCAGAATCAAACAGAGAATACAGAAGAAGAACTGGAGCAAGAGGCTGTGACACTTATTTCTGAGGCAAAACAGAAGATGACGGATGGCAGAATTTTAGTTCAGTGGCTTCACAAATTGGATGAAAGTGCATACATTGAGCGAAGTGCACAGGTGTATACGGAGATTGATTCGATTGAACAATTTAAAATAGCTTTAGAAGAAAGCGTGCAGGAAGTCTGTAAGCATAGCGAAGAGGAGATTCCAGAAGGGGTTTCTCATACGATAAAAGTGGTGCTCTTGTATCTGCATCAGCATTATAAAGAACAAATCAGCCTACAGGATGTGGCAGAAGAAGCAGGAGTGAATTCGGCATATTTAAGTTATTTATTTAAACAGGAAATGGGAATCGGATTTGCCAATTATCTGCAGGAATGTCGGATGCGCTGTGCTGAAAAAATGCTCTGTGACACGAACTTAAAAATCAAAGAGGTTGCAGAGGCAGCAGGATTTAATGATTATCATTATTTTTCTAAGATTTTTAAGAAATACCACCACTGCAGTCCGGCGGATTATCGCAAAAAGCAGTAAAAAAATGAGATGCACTTGTGTTGTTCAAAGTGCATCTCATTTTGGTTTTCGTTACCGAATGTACGGTATCATTGACTTTCAGATAAATAACGCAGCAGATGGAAATTTATCCAAGTTATTTTATTTTCCCAAGATTTCTTTTAATGCCTGTAATACTTCATCCACATCTTTTTCATTTGCACTTTCTCCCATATGCCCGATACGGATTAATTTTCCACCAAAGCATCCAAAAGAGCCGGCAAGCAGAATATTATAATCGTTTCTCATTTTTGAGAGTATTTCTTTATCTGTAAAACCTTCCGGAACTTCAAACGTAGTAACGGTATTAGAATAACCGGAGTGTGGATATAAGGTCAGTCCCATTTCTCTTAAAGTGGTTCTGGTCTTTTCGGCTACTTTTGCATGACGTTTTAAATGCTCCGGATCATTTTTGATATTTTCAAGTGCCTGACGCAGACCATAGATGTCGCTTGCAGGCATGGTATAAGGGAACCACTTTTCTTCATAGTAATGTTCAAATACTTTTAAGTTTGCATAGAAAGAAGCAATTGGTGTCTTACGCTGATTCATGACATCTTTTGCATCCTGGCTGATGGTAACAATAGTCAGTCCCGGAGGTGCGGAAATTGCTTTCTGAGAACCACCACATAAAAGGTCAATCCGGTAATCATCGGCTCTTACTTCTTCTCCGAACATCGCAGATACGGAATCGACAACGGTGAGGATTCCATAGGATTTTAATAATGGGCAGATTTTAGAAATATCGTTTAACATACCGCTTGGTGTATCGCAGTGCACGACTGTGGCATATTTAAAATCGTGCTGTTCTTTTAAGTATTCGGCAAGTTTTTCAGGGTCAACCGGCTTGTCATAATCTACGGTATAGAGAGTTGGAATGCCGCCATACATGGTTACGAAATCTTTAAAAGATTCACCGTAAAGTCCATTATCAATGACAAGGACACGGTCACCTGGTTCGGTGATAGAAGCACAGGCAGCTTCAAGACCGAGGATTCCCTCTCCATCAAGAATTAAAGTTTCATTTTTGGTGTGTAAGAGTTCACTTGCCAAAAGGCAGGTCTCTTTGTAGTATTCACAGAAATCGGCATCTAGATCCGGATTTTGAAATTCCAGGCTTCTTGCCATGCGTACATTTTCCCGTACCTGAGTCGGACCTGGGGTCATCATTTTATACATCTGTTTACGCTCCTTTATAAATTATTTTTTGACTTTTTGACTTTAATTTAGTATACCAAAAATGACCGCCAATCGGCAGTCATTTTTGAGTTTTTTATTTTACGAGTTTCTGAAGACGTCCGATTACCAGTAAAACGATAACGGCTGCAACGCCAATCTGAACCAGATTTCCCGGAATAGAAGCAACAGGAGCGGCCCAGTTTCCATAGATAAAGCCTTCGGCGATATAGTAACCTACGACTTTAATCATACAGGCAACTGCGATTGCAAGGACATTCCATCCAAAGCCTTTTCTTTTTTCGGTAATGGCGCCGACTGCAAATCCCATCAGTCCTACAATTACAAGAGTAAATGGTGCCCATGCAGTCCATCCGGACAGTAAATCAAATAATCCCATTCCGACACCGCCTGCGATTGCACCGGTTTTCTTGCCAAATAAAATTGCACCGATGAAAAGCGGAACATTTCCAAGATGGATTAAACCACCGTTTGCAGCGATTGGAAGTTTGATGTTTACAAATGCAGTAAATACATAAGTCAAAGCGATAAACATTGCTGTAATTGTAATAAAGCGAATCTGTGAACTGGTTGTCTGTTTTTCGGCAACCGGAATGGCTGTATTACTTTTTTCAATCATTAAATTTTTCCTCTCTTTCTCTCTGTCGGTACTCGCAAAATCAAAAACAAGAAGATTCTGAGAGTACACACGATTCATCTTATCTTGAGTTTTAAGTATCATAACGAAAAACAGGCTTGCTTAAAATAGCCAGTTTTCTAAAGTTTTACCAGTCCAGTTGCGTTTGGAACATTTGCCAAGAGGAATGGAATGTGGTACAATAGGAGAAAATTTTGCGTGCCCCAGAACGTAGAGAAGAAATGAGGAAAAGAAAAAAATGGGTGTAACAATCAGGCAGATTGCCGAGGCAGCAGGGGTGTCAAGAGGAACGGTTGACAGGGCGTTAAATAACAGAGGGCGGATTCGTCCGGAGGTGGCAGAGCGGATTCAAAAAATTGCAGAGGAAATGGGATATCGCCCGAACCAGCTTGGGCGGGCACTTTCGATGAGTAAAAATAATATTAAAATTGGAGTGATTGTTCAGGCATGTGAGACCCCATTTATGAATGATGTGTTAGAAGGTGTAAAAAAAGCGAAAGAAGAAGTAGACAACCTTGGAGGAACGGTGATTGTCTGCAAGATTCCACATATCAGTGCTTCGGACACAATTGAAGCAATGGAAGAGATGCGAAAGGACGGAGTCAGCGCAATCGCAATGGTTCCATCGGATGAAGAGGCAGTCAAAGAAAAAATTCGTGAATTTACAGGAGTCTATCAGATTCCGATAGTGACATTTAACTCAGATGTGCCGGATACCGGAAGACTCTGTTTTGTCGGGCAAAATGGTATTCAGTGTGGAAAGGCAGCAGCAGGTCTGATGGGAGAAGTGGTAAACGGAACGGGAAAAATTGCCATTATTTCCGGATATCAGACGAACCCTTCTCTTAGAGAACGTGTGGATGGATTTACAACACAGATAAGAGAAAAGTATCCAGATGTGGAATTGGTCGGACCGGAATATTGTTTTGAAGAAAATGAAAAAGCAGAGAAAGTTACAGAGGAAATATTAAAGGAAAATCCGGATCTGAAAGCAATTTATATGACCTCCCATGGAGAATTGGGTGTGTGTATGGCATTAAAAAAGAAGAGCATGGCAGGAAAGATAAAAATGATAGCCAATGATTTTATGGGGGAAAACTACAGGCTCATGAGAGAAGGTTATATTCATTTTTTGATTGGACAAGATGCCTCGATTCAGGGGTATGAACCGGTTATGATTTTGTTCCGTCTGTTGTTTCATGCAGAAGAACCGGAAAAAGAATTAATTTATACAGAAATTTATATCCGAAACGAATATACGATTCCGGAGTAAATATAGTAAGTTCGGAATTTTTTAATATTTAAGAATTAGTTCTGGGAACAGACACGTAAATTACGAAAGGAGAGAAAGGAATGGAACAGGAAAAAGTATTTTTGGAATGTGAAAAAAGCTGGGTTTATTACACTCTGACTGTGATTGCCGGATTTTTTGGAGCCTATACTTATCTTCTTCGTGGAAACATCTTTTGTAATGCACAGACGGGAAATGTAGTGTTGATGGGAATGGCGCTCGGCGCAAAGAAATGGAAAGAAGGAGTATATTATCTGATTCCGATTTCAGCATATCTGATGGGAGCTTTTATTTCTGAATTATTTCCAAATCCGGTTAAGCATAAGTTTCCATTTCGATGGGATACTTTATTAATTGCAGTTGAGATGCTGGTTGTTGTGAGCCTTGGATTTGTACCGGAGTCCGCCCCGGTGCAGATTTCTCAAGTTGCAATTAACTTTATTGCTTCGATGCAGTATAATACATTTCGTCAGGCAGAAGGAATACCGGTGGCAACGACATTTGCGACCAATCATATCCGGCAGATTGGAGTCGGTCTTGCAAAGGAGGTCAGGCATCTTAGGCGTGCAGATAAGGAACACAGAAAAAAACTTCGAAAACATTTTGGCATGTTAGTTTCGTTTTTAAGTGGAGCGACGATAGGAACTGTATTTTGCCGGATGATGTTAGGAAAAGCAATCTGGATGACTTTGATTCCTTTTACGGTTGTGCTTATAGCATTGATTCATGCAGATTTGACAACAGAAAGAGAATTGATGGAACAGAAACCATCAGGACATTAAATAGTGAAAAATTGAAAATATAGAACAAAAACTGGAGGATTATTATGAGTATCAAAGAACAGATTCATGATTTATCAGATGAAATGATAACAAATATTGGCAGACTGGTTGCGATTGATTCCCAGCTTGGAATGCCGGGAGAGGGAAAACCGTTTGGAGAAGGACCGGCAGAGGCACTGAAAGAAGGGCTGAAAATTGCAGAAGAACTTGGATTTAAGACCGTAAACTTAGATAATTATTGTGGTTATGCTGAAATGGGAGAGGGAGAAGAGATTGTCGGAATTGCCGGACATCTTGATATCGTGCCGGTCGGCGGAGACTGGACTTATGACCCATTTAAGCTTACAAGAGAGGGCGATTATATCTATGGACGTGGAACGACAGATGATAAAGGCCCGGTTATTGAGGCTCTTTATGCGATGAAACTTCTGCGTGATTCGGGTGTGAAGCTAAATAAGAGAGTGCGTCTTATCATGGGATGTAACGAAGAGACCGGTTCAAAATGCATGGAACATTATAATGAAGTCGAAGAAGAGTTATCCTGTGGATTTACACCGGATGCAAATTTCCCATGTATTCATGGTGAAAAAGGTCATATGTCCATGATGGCATATTCAAAAAATACAAAGATTATTTCTATGAATGGCGGATTTGTTTCAAATGCAGTCTGCGATGCGTGTACAACTGTGATTTTGGCAGAAGCGGGATTAAAAGAAAAATTAGAAGAAATTTTAGCCAAGACAAAACTTCAGGAATATAAAGTGACAGAAGAAAATGGAACAATCCGTATTTATGCAAAAGGAGTTCCGGCGCATGCAAGCACACCGACACTCGGAGTGAACGCAGCAGGAGTAACCTTTGAGAGTCTTGAAAAAGCAGGATTTGAAGATGATTTTGTGAAATTTTATAACACTCATATTGGAACATCCTGTGATGGAGCTGGAATCGGATTAAAATTCGAGGATGAATACGGTGATTTAACGTTGTGTAATGGAATTGTCAAAACAGAAAATGGTGTCATTTCCTGTACCATTGATATTCGAGTTCCGGTGACCTTAAAAGCAGAGGATGTGCGTAAGATGTGCGAAGAAAAACTTGAAGATGAAAACGGACGGATTGAAATTCTTGAAATCGGAGACCCGTTGTTTTTCCCAAGGGAATCTCCGCTTGTCAATGCGCTCTATAAAGCGTATGTGGATGTGACAGGTGATACCGAGAACGAGCCGATGGTAATTGGTGGCGGAACTTATGCAAAATCTCTTAAAAATATTATTGCATTTGGACCGGAAAAACTGGGAATTGATTATCGGATTCACAGTGCAGATGAGTATATGCTGGTTTCAGGTATGGAAGAAGCGGTGCTGATTTATATGGAAGCAATTAAAAATCTTTTGGAGATTTGACAGAAAAGAGAGGCATACTGATTTATGAAAATAAGAATCAGAGAGTATATAAAGAAAGATGTAGAAGAGGCAGTTAAAATCTGGAATCAGGTAGTGGAAGATGGAGTGGCATTTCCACAGGAAGAAAATCTGACTAAGGAAAGCGGAGATGCGTTTTTTAAAGAACAGACTTATACCGGTGTGGCAGAAAATGAAGAGACAGGAGAGATAGTCGGACTTTATATTCTGCATCCAAATAATGTCGGTCGGTGTGGTCATATCTGCAATGCAAGTTATGCAGTCAGAAAAGATATCCGTGGAGCACATATCGGAGAAAAGTTAGTATTGGACTGTATTAAAATGGCAAAAGAAAAAGGATTCCGTGTTCTTCAATTTAATGCGGTTGTGGCTTCTAATGTCCATGCCCTGCATCTTTATGAGAGAATCGGATTTACCAAACTGGGTGTGATTCCAGGAGGATTCCGGATGCCGGATGGACATTATGAAGATATTATTCCGCATTATTATGTGTTGTAAAAACAGGAGAGAAAAACGATGGTAAAACCAATTATAAGAGATGTCTTTTTCTTAAATCAAAAATCAGAGCCGGCAATGAAAGAAGACATTCAGACAGCAGTGGATTTGCTGGATACATTAAAAGCCCATGAAGATGGCTGTGTTGGTATGGCAGCAAATATGATTGGGGTAAAGAAGTGCATTATTGCAGTGAATATGGGATTTTTAAATGTGGCAATGCTTAATCCGAAAATCGTGAAAAAATCTGGAAAATATGAAACCGAAGAAGGCTGTCTGTCCCTTGAAGGGGTACGAAAATGTACCAGATATCAGGAGATTGAAGTTGAGTATGAGGATATGAATTTTAAGAGACAGAGGCAGAAATATTCTGGATGGACAGCACAGATTATTCAGCATGAATGTGACCATTTGGAAGGGATTATTATTTAACAAAATAATTGTATAAATAGTGTTTATATGATACAATTTCAGGAAGGAAAGTACCCATGACAGGGTGGAAATCTCCCGGCTTTTGTACTGGTTATCCAGAATACATAGGAAGGGAGGTGGCGCTAATGACTGCTTATGAAATTATTTCAATTTTTTTAGCGATATTAACATTGTTAGTATCGTTTGGAAGCTTAATAGTAGCGTTGCTTGCCTTTCTCGATAAGAGAAATAAGCGAAAATAAAAATGCCTATCCTGTCGGCACACAGGATAGGCATTGTCTGTAAAGACATCTAGAACTAAACCTGGAGCATCCACTTTGGAGTGGGTGCTTTCTGTTTATATAGAGTATAACATGTTAGTATAAAGTTTTCAATAATATTTACAAAAATGATTTTAACACTTCTAACACTCCACTTTCCCAGTAAGGTGCACAGGTTGATTTCGCCGCTTTAATTACTTCCGGGCGTGCATTGGAAACAGCATAGCTGGTTCCGGCATTTTTTAACATTTCAATGTCGTTGAGATTATCACCAAAGCAGCAGATTTCATCAGCATTCAGTTGATATTTTTCCATTAAAAAGGAGATAGCAGTCCATTTGCTTACTCCAAGCGCATTGCAGTCCACCCATTCTTTTCCGGCAACTGCAAGTTGAGCTTTTTCCTTCCAGGAAGGAATGAAAAGAGGAGTACACATTTCTTCACAGGCAGTTGGATGATAAATGGTAAATTTAATGATATCCTTTGATTCTAATTTAGATAAGTCATCGATTTCTTTCATTTCAAACCCATAAGAATCTCTTAACCAGTGGAACATCTGGCTGCCTCCATCTTCTGCAAAACAGTAATCCGGTGTAGCGGCAAAACAGTCACAGGATGGAAGTTTTTCTTTAACCATCTGATACATATTTTTCCAAAGTTCATCTGACATTGGATAAGTTTTTAAAATTTCATTTGGGGTGCGGACGACGGTTCCGCCATCTGAAATATATAACAGTTTGTCTTTGATTGAGGCAAAGAGTTTCTTTTCACTTGAAAACTGACGACCGGAGCAGACAACAAACAGAATTCCTTTCTGGGTTAGCTGTTCAATCACGGTCATGTATTCCGGATTAATCATGAGAGTTCCGTCTTTTACTAAAGTTCCATCAATATCAGTTGCAATTAATTTTATCATAAGAAAAAATCCTCCAGGAAATAAGATAAAGCTATACTTAAAGATAATTATAAGTGAGATTTTATTTTGATGCAAGAAAAAGGGTGGTTCGGTTTTGGTAAAATTTATAGTGAATCTGTACAAAATCCATTGATAAAAATTATAATTTTTGTCAATGGATTTTTTTTAACCAGAGATATATACTTAACTTACAGTTAAGATATAAACATAAGTGAAAAACGAAACTTGATGCAAGATAAAATTAAGGAGGAAATTACGAAATGAAATTAACAATGGATGGGATCAAAAATCGTGAAGCATGGGAGAAAGCAGGAATTCAGCTTCCGGGATACGATGTGAAAGAGGTTTCAGAAAAAGCAAAAAAAGAACCAAGATGGGTACACTTTGGAATCGGAAATATTTTCCGTGTGTTTATCGGTGGAATTGCAGATGGTTTATTAGAAGAAGGCGCATTAGACCGTGGACTTACCTGCGTAGAAACATTTGATTATGATGTAGTGGATAAGATTTATACTCCTTATGATAATCTGGGCTTAAGCGTTATTCTTCATGGAGACGGAAGCCGTGAATATAAAGTGCTGGGTTCTCTGGCGGAGGCAGTAAAAGCGCAGTCATCTAATGAGGCACAGTGGAACCGTTTAAAAGAAATTTTTACAAGTAAGTCGTTACAGATGGTTTCCTTTACAATTACAGAAAAAGGATATGCATTACAGAAAGCAGATGGCACATGGTTCCCATTTGTACAGGCTGATATTGAAAATGGTCCGGATAAAGCGACAGGAGCAATGGCAGTAGTAGTTGCAATGTTGTATGAAAGATACAAGGCAGGAAAATACCCATTGGCTCTGGTGTCCATGGATAACTGTTCTAAAAATGGTGCAAAACTTCGTGAATCTGTACTGACTATGACAGAAGAATGGAAAAAAGCAGGATTTGTAGATGAGGGATTTGTTTCTTATGTCAGTGATGAAAAAGTAATTGCTTTCCCATGGACCATGATTGATAAAATTACTCCTCGTCCGAGTGAAAAAATTGCAGATGATTTGGAAGAACTTGGTGTTGAAGAAATGCAGCCGGTTATTACAAGTAAAAAAACTTATATTGCACCGTTTGTAAATGCAGAAAAACCGCAGTATCTGGTTATTGAAGACAATTTCCCAAATGGTCGTCCGGCACTGGAGAAAGGCTTTGGCGTTTATATGGCTGACAGAAATACCGTTAATTTATCAGAACGTATGAAAGTAACGGTATGCTTAAATCCGGTACATTCCGCTACAGGACCGCTTGGAGTCGTACAGGGGTATGACTTATTTGCCCATATGTTAAATACAAACGAAGATATGATGAAAATGGCACGTATGATTGCTTATGATGAAGGTCTTCCGGTTGTTCCAAATCCGGGAATCCTTTCCCCACAGGCATTTGTAGATGAGCTGTTTAATGACCGTTTTCCGAATGAATACTTAGGAGACACCAATATGCGTCTCTCTGTTGACGTCTCTCAGATGGTGGGAATCCGTTTTGGAGAAACCATCAAAGCTTATGTTGAAAAATTCGGAGATGCAAAAAAACTGACAGCGATTCCACTTGGAATTGCCGGATGGCTTCGTTACATGCTTGGAGTGGATGATGAAGGAGAAAAATATGAATTAGCTCCGGACCCAATGAATGAAGAAATTCAGGAACAGTTAAAAGAGATTGTAATCGGAAAACCGGAGACATTTACAGACGAGTTAAAACCGATTCTTTCTAACGAGCGTCTGTTCTTTGTTGATTTGTATACAACAGGTGTGGCAGAAAAGATAGAAGAAATGTTTAGAGAAATGATTGCAGGAAAAGGAGCAGTAAGAGCAACCATTCATAAATATGTAAATCAGTAATAGAAAATAATAGAAAGAATCGATTCAAAAGGTGATTCTCCAGAAGGTGGAGAGTCACCTTTTTTGTACAGAAAGATTTACTCAGCATACACTATAAAAAATGGAAAAGAAAAAAGCCAAATGGAAAATCAAAAACTGGAAAATCTATTAAATCTGGCATTGAATGCCACACCGGAGGAATTGGAAAAATCAGAAAATTTATCGGTTGGTTATGAAACAGAACAAGGAAAATGGGAGGTGATTGTAAAATATTCTGGAGAACCGGAGATTTTTGAAAATCCGGAAATCCAGACCGTAAGGCTTTTGGGAGGTTTTGCAATTTTAACGCTTTCACAAAATCAAATAGAGAGATTGGCAAATGACGCAGGGGTTGAATTTATAGAAAAACCCAAGCGTTTATTTTTTGCCGTAAATGAGGGACGATCGGCTTCTTGTATCAATTCAGTGCAGGATGAGTCTTTTTTGCAGGGAAATTCCCTGTTTGGAGAGGGAGTTCTAGTTGGATGTGTGGATTCGGGAATTGATTACAGTCATCCAGATTTTTGTAATGAAGATGGAACCAGCCGGATTTTGCGGCTTTGGGATCAGAGTGTATCGGGAAATCCACCAGAGGGATATGAGATTGGAACGGAATATACAAAAGAGCAAATAGAGGAAGCGTTGGCAAAAAGGACTCCCGCAGAGCGATATGCGGTTGTTCCGAGCCGGGATTTGAGCGGGCATGGAACAGGTGTGATGGGAATTGCAGCCGGAAATGGGAGAGCGTCAAAAGGAGTCTATCGGGGAGTTGCATCCAAAAGTGAATTGATTGTGGTGAAACTTGGAAATCCAAGAGCAGAAGGATTTCCGAGAACAACGGAATTGATGCAAGGAATTGATTATTGTATCAAAACGGCAGTCAGGCTTGGAAAACCACTTGCGTTAAATTTGAGTTTCGGAAATAATTATGGTTCGCATGAACCTTATAATTAAGGGAAAACATAAGAAAACACTGATATTTCCGGTGCTTTCAGGAGATTTAGTGTTTTACTCGGATTCATGATTGGTTGTCATTCTGGTTTTATAATACTCGGTTAAGATCATATTGATCTGCTGGGAACGTGTACGAAAGTTCTCTTTCGCATCCTTATCAATCTCAGCGACAAGTTCTTTGGAAAGGGTAGTATAGACCTGAACATTATTGGAACTGATAGCCATGTGGCACCTCCGGTTTCATTTTAATAGCTTTATTCTACCATACTTCATGGGAGGGGGCAATGTTAACCGGGAAACGGAGCACGATTTATTACAGGGCACACTTGCCGGAAAGGAATATAAAATGAAAAAACATATTACAGATGAGAAAACAGGAATCAGCTATACATTATGCGGAGATTATTATTTGCTGGATCTGGAATTGAAAGAACAGGAAGAATCACATTATGGAAAATACGGAATGCTTAGAAAAAGTTTTCTAAAAGAACATCGACCAGGGTTATATTCCTCTTATCTGCTGACGGGCAAATTAACAGCACATTTGAATGAAGTAGATCAACAGGCGAATGAAAGAATGGAAGTGCTGGTAGATCAGATGATGGAAAGACAGGCAATTACAGAAGAACTGAAAGTCCGTGATCAGATGGCATGGGTTGGTGCTGTCAATAATATTCGGAATGCTGCGGAAGAGATTGTGTTAAAAGAAATTGTGTATATTTAATAATTTTTTGACAGGGTATGCTTATAGAGATTAAGATATATCCAGTGATCGCACTATGGAAACTTGAGAAGTCCATAGTCCGGAAGGCTCCTTATAGGGGCCTTTCGTTATTTATGGGTTAGGAAGAATTACAATTCCATATCATGTGACCTTTTCTTAGATCGAACAGGCTGATTTCGTCGCATCTCCTGTTTCCTCTGATATTCAAGTTCCCATGCACG
>ERZ1673737.1150-NODE-1150-length-27550-cov-27.654483_pt1 | contig 27550 bp, 32 predicted proteins | sample MGYA00580211_ERZ1673737 | MGnify/ENA primary metagenome ERZ1673737 (study PRJEB41218, sample SAMN15661789) | gut metagenome | host: Homo sapiens | place: Canada: London | collected 2015-08-20/2019-03-30 | study: EMG produced TPA metagenomics assembly of... | reverse complement strand
AAGCATCCTAGAAGCCTTGACTTCAAATACGGAGTATTAAGTCGAGGTAGTTCACGCAAAAGACAATAACTGTTAGGAAATAGAGTATGTTAAAATATTAATTTTATGCTATAATGTGTTATACAGACAAAATGAAAGGGGTTACTTTATGGAAAAGACACTCGAATATGCAGGAATTAAAAACTATACAGGTAAAGCACATTATAATTTATGTCCTGCTAAATTAGTAGAATACGCTTTAAAGCGTAAAGAAGGATTATTAACTGACCAGGGTGCGTTAGTTGTAAAAACAGGAAAATATACTGGTCGTTCACCACATGATAAATTTATTGTAGATACACCAGAGGTACATGAACAGATTGCCTGGGGTGATGTCAATGTAGCCATGAGTGTAGAACACTACAATGCATTAAAAGAAAAAGTACTTGAATATATGAGTGACAAAGAATTATTCGTCTTTAAAGGCTTTGCTGGAGCTGATAAGAAATATCGTCGTAAATTCACTGTCATCAATGAACTCGCATGTCAGAATCTTTTTATTCATCAATTATTGATTAGGCCTACAAAAGAAGAATTAGATAATTTTGGTTTAACAGATTATACAATTCTCGTTGCACCAGGATTCCATTGTGTTTCTGAAGTGGATCATACTAACTCAGAAGCAGCTATCATCATTAACTTTACAGAACATACAGTTATTATTGTAGGTTCACAATATTCAGGAGAAATTAAGAAATCAGTATTCACAATCATGAACTATTGCATGCCTTTACAAGAAAATATTCTTCCTATGCATTGTTCAGCAAACATGGATCCTGATACAGGAGAAACAGCTATCTTCTTTGGTTTATCTGGCACAGGTAAAACAACACTTTCTACAGACCCTAATAGAATGTTGATTGGTGATGATGAACATGGATGGAGTGAAGAAGGTATCTTTAACTTTGAAGGTGGGTGTTATGCAAAGACAATTAATTTATCTCCTACAGGAGAACCAGATATCTATCGTGCCATCCGTTTTGGTTCAGAACTAGAAAATGTAGTTGTGGATGCAAAAACTAGACAGCCAGATTATGATGATGGTACACTTACAGAAAATACACGTGTCGGCTATCCTATTGAATATATTCAAAATGCCCAGATTCCAGGAGTAGGAGGAGTACCTAAAGTTGTAATCTTCTTAACTGCAGATGCCTTTGGTGTATTACCACCAATCTCTAGACTTGATCATGATGCTGCAATGTATCAATTCGTTACTGGATTTACATCTAAAGTCGCAGGTACAGAAAGAGGTATCAGCGAACCACAGCCTACATTCTCTACACTATTTGGAGAACCATTCATGCCTCTAGAGCCAAGTATTTATGCACAGTTACTTGGTTCACGTCTAGAAGCCTATGGTACTAAGGTTTATTTAGTAAATACTGGATGGAATGGTGGACCTTATGGTATTGGTTCACGTATGAAACTATCATATACACGTGCGATGGTCACTGCAGCAGTTAATGGATCATTAGATAATGTCATCTATTATTATGATTCACGCTTTAATCTTCATGTCCCTCAATCATGTCCTGGTGTACCAGAATATGTATTAAACCCTAAGGATACATGGGCTAACAAGGAAGCATATGAAGATATGGCTAATGAACTTGCTATGATGTTTGAAGCAAACTTTAATACTAAGTATCCACATATGCCAGAAAATATTAGAAAAGCAGGACCACATCCTAAGAAATAAAAGCCACTTCATGTGGCTTTTTTGGAGGTTTTATGAGAGAAATAGGTAAGAATAAAATAGAATATCCAGATACTTATATCGTGGTAGATATAGAAGCAACAGGATTAAATCCTGAGACAGAAAGACTTATCGAAGTCGCAGCTATTAAGTATGTCAATCACAAAGAGGTGGCACGCTTTAGTGAACTCATTAACCCGTTGAGAGATCAATTACCTGTAGACTTACTAGATAAGGATAAAACTATCTATATAAGTGATTTTATTGAGAATCTCACAGGCATTTCTAATCGTATGTTACATGATGCAAGAGGGGAAAAAGATGTCCTTAAAGAGTATATTAAGTTCATAGGGGATGATGTGATCATAGGTCATAATGTTCGTTTTGATATTCGTTTCATCTATGATGCACTTCTAAGAGATTATGGAGTCCTCTTTCAAAATGATTATATCGATACACTGAAGATTGCAAGAAAACTATTGCATGAAGATTTGAAACGCTATAGACTCAAGGATCTTGCAGATTATTATCATATTGATTATTCTCATGCACATCGTGCAGTGAATGATTGTGAAATCACGCATGATGTATATGAAATGATGATGGAAGATATCTTCAATAACTTTGGGACAATAGAGAATTATCGTAAGAAAAGAAAGAATAAGAAATAGAAAGGATGATCATAAGATGTTTGTTGAAGAAGATGAACTAGAAAGAGATAAACAATTATTAGAATTACGTGCAAGTGTATTGGAATCGGAAGAAGAAAGATTAAGTGGACAACCTGCAATGAGTATTTCTGAAGCAAGAATTGCACTTGATAAGAGAATTGATATATTGAGATTAAAAGGCTTGAAAAAGTGACTTCAACTGTTAATATTGTATATAAATGTTATATAAATAGATAGAAAGGAAAAGAACTAACATGAACAAAATCGCAAGCTTTACAGTGAATCATTTAACTTTATTACCAGGTATTTATGTATCTAGAAAAGATAAGGTAGGAGAAGAAGTTATCACTACTTTTGATATTCGTATGACAGCTCCTAACAGAGAACCTGTTATTAATACAGCTGAAATCCATACAATGGAACATTTAGGTGCCACTTTCTTAAGAAATCATAAGGAATGGGCTGAAAAAGTTATTTACTTTGGTCCTATGGGATGTCGTACAGGATTCTATATGATTCTTGCAGGAGATTTAGAATCTAAGGATGTTGTAGGATTAGTGACTGAAATGTTTACTTTCATGGCTGAATTCGAAGGTGATGTTCCAGGTGCTGCAGCAAGAGATTGTGGTAACTATCTTGATATGAACTTACCTCTTACTAAAATTGTTGCTAAAAGATTCTTAGATAACACTCTTAAGAATATTACAGAAGAACATTTAGTATATCCAGACTAAGACTTCCTTGGAAGTCTTTTTACCTGTACGTACATATATTGATTAATTACTTACTTGTATGTATACTAGTAAAGAGAGGTATTATTATGCATTTATTTCTGACAAGCTCAAACTTAACATTAAATGGTCAATATATTAATGAAGAGAATGGTTTCCGTTCTCTTCTTTTTGATGTTCTTCCGCATCATATTCGTTGTCTTTATATTGCATCGGATCCAATTGATACGCCACATAATGATGAATGGGGAAACTACCAAAAGAAAGCCTTGATGAATAGTCATTTCTTAGTGGATACATTTACTATTCTGGATGATCGAAACAAAGAGAAGACAGAAGAACTAGTGAAAGAATCAGATCTTATCATACTTGGAGGAGGACATGTGCCTACTCAAAACAAGTTCTTTAGAGAAATCCACTTAAAGAAGTATTTAAAGGAGTATGAAGGCGTGATAGTAGGCGTCAGTGCCGGTTCTATGAACTGTGCAAAGACTGTATACGCTATGCCTGAACTTCCAGGAGAATATCTCGATAAGAAGTATCAAAGATATCTTCCAGGACTAGAACTTACCCAAACAATGATTATTCCTCACTATAATGAAATACATGATGATTGTTTGGATGGTGTACATATATTCAAGGATATTGCTTATCCTGATAGTGCCAAAAGAACATTTATAGTATTAGTGGATGGAAGTTTTATACATATTCATGAAGGAAAAGAAGTGATTCATGGACTGTCTTATAAAATAGAAAAAGGCAAACAATCACTTATACAAGAAAAAGAGTGTATGTTCACATTGGATTCATAAAGAGGGTTTATATTATAAATGTATTAAGAAACTCCCTTAAAAAATATCTTAATACACAAGAGCAAAAGAAAATTGTTTTTAAACTCTCCCCTTAAAACATAATTGTATACAAGAAGGACGTTTCAATGCGAAGCGTCTTTTTTGTATAGCACCATATAAAAAACAAGCTGGATAACCAGCTAGTTAGTCTATTAAACCTGTATCTCTTAAGAGCAAAATAAAACACCGTGTTTATTGCAATTCATCCCACCTCCTATAATGTGGGGGAATTCTTGCTCACGGCGTGTTAAAAGGATCAGATTAAAAACGTTTTTTATAGTATACCTGTGGTTTTTGGGTATTCAAATTATTAAATTGTAACGTGAATATAAATATTGTATGATATTTATATCATGAAGAGAGGAAGTTATATTATGGACTACGATCAATATCTTGAAGAATGCAAAAAAATCAAAGAAAGAAACTATCTTCTTCTAGATCTTTTTAAAGACGATCTTATTCAATCAGGTTTAAAAGATAAAACTATTAGCCGTCATCTTTCCAATGTAGAATTCTATATTAATGAATTTTTACTATATATGGATGCTTATCCTATGGAAGAAGGGCTTAATATGCTTGATGATTATTTAGGAAATTTCTATATCCGTAAATGTATGTGGTCTACGCCTGGTAATATTAAATCAACTGCGGCAAGTATTAAGAAGTTCTATAAATCTATGGTTGATCATGGAGAAATAGATAAAGAAGATTATTATGATTTATGTTCTTTGATTAAAGATTCTATGGATATATGGCAGATGGACTGTGCTATTTATAATGATCCAGAAAGTCCCAACCCATTCTATCCTTTTTAAAGGGACTGTAACGAATAGATAGTATTTACTACTACCTTGAGCGTTACAGCTCTTTTTCATATTTTAGACGCGCCTAAAAAGAACCTTTCTTGAAAAAATTATCTTAAGATAAATAATCTAAACATCTTCTTAACCTTTTCGGCTATTTTTCTTCTTTCGTTTGTGGTATTCTCTGATAATATGCCCCATTGCAACAAGGTACATCTCCATCTGAACATTGTCATGCCCTCTTCTGTAGAGTCTGTCATGACCTATATTCTCCTTAAGATCACCGAATGTTTCTTTTGTATTATTATCTCTCTTGTACATGAGCTTTTTACCTCCTTCACTTGTAACACTTTTCTTGCTTCCTTATGAAATTCATTAAGTTCCTTGCAGTGGTTTATGCATCTTCCAATTTTGGATTTAGTGCATCTGGATCTGAATAGACAACCATCATAGTGACGATTTATTAGACAAGGAAATGACGAGGAGAAAACAAAAAGAGTAACTCTCCTTAATTGTTCAATCGTGGATTTACCATTATACTTTGAGTAGAAACAAAAATTCATAGTATTGTGGGATTACCGCAAACAAATAAGGAAGGTTACCTATGATTATAGTAATAATAATTGGGATGGATGTCCATACTACAAACTACACTTTATGCATTTCTTGGAGTGGAATTTAACTTTTCACTTTAGATTTCAAAAGACATATGAAAATCTAGTAGTGCATATGTCTGAGATGCCACATAATCATGATGCGTATCATAGCAAATTAAATATACCACAAAATGCGGACTTCGGTCCGCATTTTGCTTTTTATGATATTGTAATGAGTTGTTTACCTGTTAGAACTCCTAATCTATAAGTCCTGTCTCTCTTAATAAGAGTTCTAAATCTGTACCTTTTACATTCTTTAATACAGTCTTTAAAAGCATCTTTTCCTTGAAGTTTAATGGTAACTCATTAATCTTCTTCTTATCTACTGCATAATAAGCTGCTCTTAATAATTCTCTGATATCATATTGAGAACCCCATACTTCAGGGACACCACGATCGACATTCAGTAATGTATAGACACTTTCCATACCTGTACGCATAGAATATTCAGTCGTAAAGATAGTATCTCTTGGTGTTTCTGCGAATTGTCCAATAAATGCGAAGTTCACTGCACCTTCTGGTACAACTTTAGGACGGTCTACATTCTTTCTAGGTTGGAAGAAGGCATTGATATAAGGCATAAAGCATGTTGTTGTATTACATGTATTTTCTGAATAGTCTTTGATCTTGCTTTCATCCATACCAATATGGTAAAGCCATTCCTGACAGATTTCTTCACCTGTACAATCTCTCATAGCTTTCTTGATATAGTTACCTTCTGTATCAGTATGAAGAGCATAGAGCCATACAAGTACTGTATCTTTATTCTGAGATCTAAACTGTGGCTGACGGTTAATAGTCCAAGATAGGAACCAATTATTTACACTATCCTTAACAGTCACTATACCACCAGTAGTCACTTTACCAGCACGAGGATCACGTTTACAAATATTCATAATATGCTGAATAATATCTTCATTAGATGTTTCTACAGTGGCACTCATCCAGTTAGTCGCTTCTGTATCACTGCAGAATACATCAGGATGTCCATATTCGTCATGTTTAGCCTGTTTCGCAATATTCTTCCATAAATCCCATGATTCACCCTGACCATTCACAATATGAGATAAATCAGGTGCATGAGTCTGATCACCATAACATGATGTATCAGTACAGCATCCATTAGTAATAAAGACTAAATCATCTGCAGTTAAAGGAATAGACTGTTCTTTATTATCTTTTACATAAATAAGTTCCTTAGCTGTCTTCTTACCATCTACATCTTCAATAACGACATTCTTGACATCCATACCAAACTGAACATCTACATCATGTTTCTTTAAATATTCAATTAAAGGTAAAATCATACTTTCATACTGATTATACTTAGTAAATCTTAAAGCACTAAAGTCTGGTAAACCATCAATATGATGTACATAACGGCATAAATAGCGCTTCATTTCTAATGCACTAGACCATTTCTGGAATGCAAACATAGTTTGCCAATATAGCCAGAAATTAGTCTCCCAGAATGATTCTGGTAATACATCTGAAATTTTCTTATCTTCTAGATTTGCTTCAGGTGTAATAAAGAGCTGAGACAATGCCATTGCGCTATCTTTATCTAATTTAAATAGCTTATCAGTATGCGCATCTTCACCCTTATTGACTGTTGCACGACATAAAGAGTAGTTAGGGTCATGCTTATTAAGCCAATAGTATTCATCTAATACAGATACGTTAGGTGTTTCAATAGAAGGTACATCACGGAATACATCCCACATGATTTCAAAGTGGTTATCCATTTCACGTCCTCCACGCATATAGAAGCCTTTGTGTACATCTTTATAACCATCACAGCTTCCACCTGCAAGCTCTAGCTTTTCTAATAAATGAATATGATTGCCAGGCATCTGACCATCTCTTACTAGATAGAAGGCAGCAGTTAAACCTGCCAAGCCTGTTCCAATAATATAAGCTGATTTCTTTTCTACACCCTCTGGTTTTTCTGGGTGTGCAAATGCTTCATAAGTTCCTGATGAATAATACATAATAGTTACCTCCTTGATATGACTCTAGTATAAATCATATTTTATCACTTTTATTTAAACAAACAAAAAGCCATGATAAATATCTTATCATGACCAATCAAGTGTAAAAATTTTAATCAAACTATTAGTTTTGATGGATTTCATCTAAGATAATCCAGGAAAGTAAATGATGCATATCAGTAAAGTGATAATAGAATGTCATACGGTTAATACCACATTCTTTTGTGATTTCACTCATAAGTTAAATGAATCCTTCTTTTTCTTCTTATATATAAGTAGAGAAATAACTGCAGTAAATACTTCTGTAATCCAGAAAGCATGCCATACACCAGTTGGTCCAAGTAGTGAAGAAAGAATATAAGCACATGGTAGAATAATGACAACATATCGACATAAAGAAATAATGAGTGATGGAATACCCATACCCAATCCTTCTAGTACACCTCCTGAAGTAAGTGAGAGTGAAGAGAAGACAAAAGAAATACTAATAATACGTAAGGCAATTACACCGGCGTCAAGTGTTTCTTTATTCTTAGTAAAGAGTCCCATGATTTCTTTAGGGAATACAAAGCAAAGAAGTGTTCCAGCAATCATAATAATTAAACTTAAACAAAGAGTGAGCTTATAGATCTTATTAATACGATCATATTCTTTAGCCCCATAGTTATATCCAACAAGTGGTCTAATACCCTGGATAATTCCATTAGATGGCATAAAGACAAATGTCTGAAGCTTATAATAGATACCTAGTACTACGACATAGATAGCTGAATAAGAAATAAGAATCGCATTTAATACAGAAATAAGAACAGAAGGTAAGGCAATATTTAAAGTAGCAGGAATACCAATACCATATAACTTTTTATAATATTGAGTACTTTCTAAAGCTTCCTTATGAATACGTAGTGGTAAATCTACCTTATAAAAATATAGATATAGAATAAAAGGAACTGTCTGACCAATACCAGTCGCAATCGCAGCTCCTGCAATACCCATTGCAGGAATAGGACCTAAACCAAATATTAAAATAGGATCAAGAATAATATTTGTGACACATCCTATAATCATAATCTTCATAGTGAGAGCCATACGTCCTAAAGACTGATAAATCTTTTCAAAGGCAATACCTACCTGAATCACAAAAGAGAATGAGAAGGCAATACGTCCATATAATATCCCATCCTTTAATACAACAGGATCATTTGTAAAGAACTTTAAGAAGTTAGGAATAAACACAACACAGACAACCATTAAGATTATTCCATGTATTGCAGAAAGTAATAATCCCTGTGCCATAGAATCTTCAGCTTTCTTATGATCCTCTGTACCTAGATAGAATGCAATCACAGCATTCATGCCCACACCAAACCCTACGGCAATCGCGGTAATAAGGTTCTGAATAGGGAATACTAGAGATAAAGCATTCATCGCATTCTCACTAATACGCGCTACGAAGAAACTATCTACGATATTGTAGAGAGAATTAACAAGCATTGATAACACCATTGGTAAGCTCATCGATAATACTAAAGGGAGTATAGGCTTTGTTTTCATATAATCTTGATTCATAATTTTCCTCCTAAACATACAAAAAGCCACACAACGTAAAAAACGCTGTGTGGCGAAAATAAGATTTCTCTGACAAAAATCCACAACCAAAAGGTTTTGTACATAGACATTATCATATATGGGATATGATGTCAACTTTTTTATGAATATGGTATATTATGCGTAAAAGTATGGTATTTATAATTCCTAAATCGGGATTATTGCAATGAAAAATGATAGTGATATAATGGGGGCATAGTAAATAGGAGATATATTTCGAGGAGTAACTGTATTTATCTAGAATTATAAGTTGATAGGGATTAGATGAATATATAAATTATATGTATAGATGTCCATATACATATTGAGTATATCTTCTCTACTTACTTACAATTATGAAAGGTAGGAGATAAAATGGTAGGAATTATCCTTGCGAGCCATGGTAAATTCGCAGAAGGCATTTTCCAGTCAGGATCTATGATCTTTGGTGATCAGGCTAACGTTAAAGCCTGCACATTAATGCCTAGCGAAGGACCAGATGATATTCGCAGAAAAATGGAAGAAGCGATTGCTGGTTTTGAAAATCAGGATGAAGTATTATTCCTTGTAGACCTTTGGGGTGGAACACCATTCAATCAGGCAAGTGCTTTACTTAATGGACATGAAGATAAGTGGGCAATTGTCACTGGTTTAAATTTACCAATGTTGATTGAAACTTATGCATCTCGTATGTCTATGGAAACAGCTCATGAAATCGCTACACATGTCACTGAAGTGGCAAGAGATGGTGTTAAACCAAAACCTGAAACACTAGAACCTAAGAAGGAAGAAAAGGCAGCAGCTGCTGCACCAGCACCTCAGGGCGCTATTCCTGAAGGAACAGTTATTGGTGATGGTCACATCAAGTATGTATTAGCAAGAATTGACTCACGTTTATTACATGGTCAGGTTGCGACTGCATGGACTAAGACAACTCAGCCAAACCGTATCATCGTTGTATCTGATGGTGTGGCTCATGATGATCTTAGAAAAGAAATGATTATTCAGGCAGCACCTCCAGGTGTTAAAGCTCACGTAGTACCAATCGATAAGATGATCCAGGTTGCTAAGGATCCACGTTTTGGTAACACAAAAGCATTAGTATTATTTGAAAACCCACAGGATGCACTTCGTGCAATCGAAGGTGGCGTTGACATCAAGACATTGAACTTAGGTTCTATGGCTCATTCACAGGGTAAAGTCGTTTGTACTAAAGCCGTATCAATGAGTCAGGATGATGTAGATACTATTGAAAAGATTATGGCTAAGGGTGTTAAGTTTGATGTACGTAAAGTACCAAATGATTCACCTGATAACATCAATGCAATCCTTAACAAAGCTAAAGAAGGATTGTCTAAATAAGGGAGGAAATAATTTATGTCAGCAATTTCAATTGTGCTGATTGCGATTGTTGCTTTACTTGCAGGTATGGAAGGTATTCTTGATGAATTCCAGTTCCATCAGCCTCTAGTAGCATGTACGTTAATCGGCTTAGTTACTGGACACTTAAAGGAAGGTATCATCCTTGGTGGTTCATTACAGATGATTGCCCTTGGTTGGGCAAACGTTGGTGCTGCTGTTGCACCAGATGCTGCTCTTGCATCAGTTGCTTCAGCAATCATCATGGTATTAGGTTTACAGGGTGGTAGTACAAACGTTACTAACGCTATCAATACTTCTATCGCTGTTGCAGTACCATTATCAGTTGCAGGTTTATTCTTAACAATGATCTGTCGTACTCTTGCAATCCCTATGGTTCACTTCATGGATGGAGCTGCAGAAAAAGGTGACTACAAGGCTATTGAAAGATGGCAGGTTGTTGCAATCTTAATGCAGGGTCTTCGTATTATGATCCCAGCAGTTATCCTTTGCTTCGTTCCAGCTAAGGTTGTAACAGGTGCATTAAATTCTATGCCAGCTTGGTTATCTGGTGGTATGGCTGTTGGCGGTGGTATGGTTGCCGCTGTAGGTTATGCAATGGTTATCAACATGATGGCTACAAAAGAAACTTGGCCATTCTTCGCTCTTGGTTTCGTTTTAGCAGCTATCTCAGAACTTACTTTAATCGCATTAGGTGTTATTGGTGTTGTTCTTGCTTTAATCTATCTTGGATTAAAAGACAATGCTGGTAAAGGTAATGGTGGCACTGGAGGATCTGGAGATCCACTTGGTGACATCTTAAACGACTATTAATCTGAAGGAGGACGAACATTATGGCAGATAAGATTACACTATCTAAAAAAGATAGAATGGACGTATGCTGGCGTCATCAGTTCCTTCAGGGTTCTTGGAACTATGAACGTATGCAGAATGGTGGTTGGTGTTATTCAATTATCCCAGCTATCAAGAAATTATATAAGACTGAAGAAGATAGAGCCGCTGCATTAAAGCGTCATCTAGAATTCTACAATACACATCCTTATGTATCAGCTCCAGTTATGGGTGTTACATTAGCACTTGAAGAAGAACGTGCAAATGGTATGCCTGTAGATGACCAGACTGTACAGGGTGTTAAAGTTGGTATGATGGGACCTCTTGCTGGTGTTGGTGACCCAGTATTCTGGTTTACAGTAAGACCAATCTTAGGTGCATTAGGTGCTTCACTTGCATTATCAGGAAGCATTGTTGGACCATTATTATTCTTCGTAGTATGGAACTTAGTACGTATCGCATTCTTATGGTATACACAGGAATTCGGTTACAAAGTAGGTACTTCTATTGCTAAGGATATGTCAGGAGGACTTCTTGGTAAAGTTACTGAAGGTGCTTCTATCCTTGGTATGTTCATCATCGGTGCATTAGTACAGAGATGGGTATCAATCAGCTTTACTCCAGTAGTATCTCAGGTTACTCAGTCTAAAGGTGCTTATATCGAATGGGATAAGTTACCAAAGGGTGCTGCAGGTATCAAAGAAGCATTAACTCAGTATAACTCACTTGGTGCTAATGGTTTAAATCAGGTTAAGGTTACTACTTTACAGCAGAACTTAGACCAGTTAGTCCCTGGCTTAGCAGCATTATTACTTACATTATTATGCTGTTACTTATTAAAGAAAAAGGTATCTCCAATCGTTATCATCATCGCATTATTCGTTGTTGGTATCGTTGCAAGAGTTATCGGTATTATGTAATGACTAGAGGCAGTTTTACTGCCTCTTATCTTTAAGGAGGAAATAAAATGGCACAATCACAAAATACAAAAGTTGATTTTTCAATTAAAGCAACTTCACTCAATGGTTTAACTAACTATGGGGATGTCATGGTAGGGGACAAGGCCTTTGAGTTCTATAACGAAAAGAACAAAGAAGACTTTATTCAGATTCCATGGGAAGAAATTGATTATATCAGTGCTTCTGTATATTTTAATAAGAAAATTGCACGTTTCGCAATATTCACTAAAAACAATGGACATTTTACTTTCTCTACACGTGATAATGTGAAAACATTACAGGTGGTTGGAAATCATTTTCCAAAAGAAAAAATGTATCGTTCCCCTACGTTCTTTACCATTATTAAACGAGGATTAAGATACATTTTTGACTCCAATTATCGACATAAAGTAAATGGTCAGGCTTAATTGCCTGACCAATTTTTTTGTATTCCATTAAGAATAAAGTCTGTTAGAAGACTAGATAATTCTTCTATAGAATAATCATAACTATTTGTAAACCAATTCATATATACAGATATAATACCAGGAATACACAAATCAACTGCTACTTTAAATCTTTTTTGATCTAGTGTTTCTGTTTCTTCAATACGCTGTTGTACATATTTTCTAAGAATATCTACAATCTTTACAATAAGAAAAGAACGGTTATTTGTTTTAAAAAGTAAACCATAGAATTCTAAATCATGATTTACTGTTTCTGTAAACTTTATGAAGATTTTGGTTAAGAAATCAGCCATATTAGTAAACTCGATTGTACCGATATTTTTAATAAAGGCTGCGACTACTAGATTTTGTATTTCTTCCATAACACCATTGACATCTGAATAGTAGTTATAAAATGTCTTACGATTAATATTGGCTCTTTTCGCAATATCTGTAATTGTGATTTGATTTATATCTTTTTCATTTAACAGCTCTACAAAAGCTTTAAATATTGCATGCTTTGTTTTGATAACTCGTCTATCTGTTTTTTTCTCCACTATTATTACCCACTTTCTATACAATATGTATCTTTAGCAACATTTCTATTATATTCTGACCATATATTGTTTCATGCATTTATATTATAATACAGCCAGATTGTAGGTTTCAACAAGAGGGGATATATAAATGACATATATTATTCAAAAAAAATTACGTTATTTAGAAAATGCTGGTCGCTTAAATGAAACTAAAAATTATATTCAACATGGTTCTATATCTGTCTATGCACATTGTGTCAATGTCGCACGTATGAGTGTCAGAATAGCTAAATGGCTCCCAATACAGGTTAATATGGATGCTTTAGTCATTGGAGCATTACTTCATGATTATTTCTTATATGACTGGCATGATGGAAAAGGAAGACGCTTTCTTAAATAAATCCTTTCGTTTATCATGGGCGGAAACCCACTGCCAATAGGTGGTGGGAGGAGCCTCGCAAATCGTTATCTATTATCTCTGACTTTTAATATATTTTTGTATAGTTGCTGATGATACTTCTCCAATGCTACAAGCAAAATAACCATCTGACCAAAATGTTTTTTCCTTCCAATACTTTTTTGATAAGACCGAACCATACTTATGCCATAAGTGGTATGTTGTTTCCTGCTTTAGAATTTTGACAATATCGTAAACTCGATCTGCTGTATCGTAACTTAATAAGAAATGTATATGGTCTTTGTCGGTTTCTATCGCAATAATTTCTTAGCCATGAGTATTAGCTATATGGAGAATCTGTTATTTACATCATCGGCAATAGAGCCTTTTGGTAGTTGTTTGTGGTATTTGGTTACAAGGTCTATATGTAATTTAAAGCTGTATTTTCGTCTCTTATGACGATTGTATCTACTATCCACAGTTCACCTCAAAATATAGATATTTCGCTATAAATTAGATATAATGATGGTGAAATATCTATGAAAGGAGTACATCTATGGAACAGATGACTATTACAGCTAAAATTCAAATAATCGCAGCTGAAACAGATAAGGTTTTGCTTGATGAAACAATGTCTGTTTATCGTAATGCCTGTAATTATGTTTCAGACTATGTATTCCGCACTCATGACTTAAAGCAGTTTTCACTTAATAAAGCTTTGTATTCTACTTTACGAGAAAAGTTTAACCTTAAATCGCAGATGGCTCAGTCTGTTTTGAAGACTGTTATCGCCAGATATAAAACCATTCTTGAAAATCAGAATGAGTGGATTAAACCATCGTTCAAAAAACCTCAGTACGACCTGGTTTGGAACAGAGATTATTCCTTAACACAAAACCGTTTTTCAATTAGTACGCTTAATGGTCGTGTGAAGTTATCTTATTTTTCAGATGGAATGTCTAAGTATTTCGATCATACGATTTATAAGTTTGGTACTGCCAAACTTGTAAGTAAGCATGGTAAATACTATCTGCATATACCAGTTACCTATGAGATTGAAGAAAGTAATATTTCTGACATCTGTAACGTTGTAGGTATTGACAGAGGTATTAACTTTGTTGTTGCAACTTATGACAGCAAGCATAAGTCTGGATTTGTTAGTGGTAAAGCTATTAAACAGAAACGTGCTAACTATTCCAAGCTTCGTAAAGAACTCCAAATGCGACATACGCCATCCTCAAGACGAAGACTAAAAGCTATCGGTCAGCGAGAAAACCGTTGGATGCAGGATATTAACCATCAGGTATCGAAGGCACTCGTTGAAAACAACCCAAAGCACACTCTCTTTGTATTGGAAGATTTGTCAGGTATTCGTAATGCTACAGAACGTGTTAAAATAAAAAATCGTTATGTTTCAGTATCATGGTCTTTCTATGACCTTGAGCAGAAACTAATCTACAAAGCGAAACAGAATCAGTCTTCTGTTGTTAAGGTAGATCCTCGCTATACAAGCCAGTGCTGCCCTTGCTGTGGACATGTTGAAAAGTCTAACCGCAATAAGAAGATACATCTGTTTACCTGCAAAAAATGTGGCTATAAATCTAATGATGACCGCATTGGAGCTATGAATCTGTATCGTATGGGAATAAACTATCTTGCAGATAGCCAAGTACCTAATACAGTTGTAACAGAGTAAACTCTGCTACAAAGGGTGCTGTCAACCACCCTATGGTGTAACGCCACTTTAGATAGCAATATCTATTGGGGTTAAAGGTCGGAGGTGTAAACCATTAGTACGACTGGGCAGTTACAAGCCCATGACCTTTAGGTCGTGGGTAGTTGACGGCTTTACTCATCCAGAATGTGCTAAAAGAAATGCAGAAAAGGACTATGCACTTTCACCACGAGTTAAAAATATTATAGCCAGACATATGTTTCCTTTGACTCTTGTTCCTCCTACATGCACTGAAGCATGGATAGTATGTATTGCAGATGAGATCTGTGCAATAGAAGAGACATTATTTAGAAGATGAACTAGAATTTCTAGCTTTTTATTCTGATTTGAACACTAAAATAACGATATGAGTAATCATAAGTGATCACTCCATGATACTTATTGACTATATTCATAATAGAACGCATTCCAAACCCATGACCGCAATCTTCTTTAGTTGTATTGAAGTTTGGGTTATCTACAAGTGGATTATTGATACTGGTATTCTTAATATCAATAACGAAATCATTACTCTCTTTATAAATATCAAGAATAATTTTCTTAATAGACTTTGATGTACAATTCTCAATCGCATTATCTAATAAATTACCTAGTAATACATAGAAATCTATCTTATCCATAGGGATATCACCATCAAATTGACTGGCAATAAATTCAATATTCTTACCTTTAATCTTAGATAATTGAGAAGCTAATATAAGATTCAAAGATGCATTACCCGTATCCACTGTTTGTGTTTCGGTGATTCTATGTAATTGGTTATTAATATGATTATGAAGTGATTCATAATCTTTTTTTTCACAATCTTCCAGTAATGACAACAACATATGATTCATATCGTGTTTAATCTTTCTGATTTCGTTCATATGAGTAATGATATTTTCATAATTTTTCTTATTGAATTTCAGTTCCTCATTGTTTAATTTTACTAGATAATTTTCTTTTTCTATACTTAATATTCTATTAACCATCTGGTAGATCAACATCACAAGAATAGTAATCAATACAATTTCTATAGAACTTTCAAGAGGAAGAGAACCTTTTTTGAAAATAGTAATAAGATAGGACAGATAGATAAGTGTTAATACAGAATGGATACCAAGATAGAAGGCGGTATATTCTTTAATACGCATTAAATAACCCTTAAACAAATGCCTTGTAAGAAGCAAGAATATACATAAAAGAAGATCTGAACCATAGACTATATCATGAATAGGTAAAACCAGATCATATATGAAAATATTGATACCCCATGTCATAATCACATAGGTAAGAACCTTAAGAAAGATAAAGTAAATTGATATAAATAGACATTCTAGAAGTCTGTCATACTTAAACAGAGTGAGGCATAAACCTAATATACATATACTAAGAAGTCCATTATGTATAAACATAGAAGAAATAATAGAAACAGATGATAATAATAGTACAGAACCAGTAAACTTGATTAGATTCTCTTTAATGCTGATAGAATAGACATAATAGAAGAATGACAACAACATCAAAGATAATGCGATGAAACTTATATTATTTGTTTCTAACATCAATGATGCACCTCCTTCATATACTCTAATACAAGCTTTTTCTTTCTTCTACTTATTGGTATCTGGTAATGCTCACTTATATATAGTGTTGTACCTTCTAGCTTAGTCACTTTTTTCATATTTGCAAGATAAGAACGTCCAACCCTTTTAAAATGATTAGAATCAATCGTCTTTTCTACATCACCTAGCTGCATATTGACAGTAATAGAAGATGTATCAAAATGTATCTCTGTTTGATGATTGAAGCTTTCACAATAAAGAATAGACTCTTTTCTTAATATATAGGCATTTCCATTGATATAGAATGTCACACTTGGATGTAAATGAGATAAATGATAGTTGATTTCTTCTAATACATCAGGCATTTCTATATCTAGATTCTCTTTTCTAATAAAGTCAAAAGGATGTATATTACATGCTTTATAAACCAGTTCATTATGACTGGTAATAAAGATAATTAACGTATTTTGATGTCTTTTTTTATACTCTTTCGCAAGTTCTAATCCTGAAACATGAGGCATATCGATATCAAGAAATAAGACATCAAAATATATATCTATAGGAAACTGTAAAGCATTCATATATGTATTAACCTCTATATCTGTAGATGAGAAGAAATCACTTATATGATGACAAACATGTTTTAAGTCATCTTCTTCATCATCTACAATCGCAATTCTATATGCCATAGATTCCATCTCCTTATCATTGACGCTTTCAAATAGACCATTAACGATCACACAATTGAATATATATTATGTATTAACTAAAATGAAATTAAGAAAGAAAACACTATTCAAATCTTAACATATGAATATATTAATTACAATTGACCTGTTAAGAGGAATAGGTAATTAAACCATCTTTTCAATACTGAAAAATAGAAAGGAGTGAATAAAGGTATGAAAACAAAAATGGTTTTAACAAGTGGTTTGTGTTTGGTATGTATTTTTACGGCTGGTTTGCTTTCTGTTAATGCTGATGTGAAGAAAGGTACATCTTGGCAGACAGCAGAATATGTAAACATTCCACCTAAAGGAGGTACAAAGTATAATCTTTCTAAAGGATCTAAGAAAGTGACAACTAGCGTGACTGGTTCGATGAAAGCATCATATGGTGCTGTTATTGCACCTTATGCGAGATTTATTACTTCTGGTAAAGCAAATCGTTCTCCAGCGGTAGAAGTTTATGGGACTGTGGCACATCCTAAGTTTTATAGTACTGTAGATAAAGGAAATACTCTATATACGAAAATGTCAACAAGTAATATTGATCCGGGATATATTGAAGTTTCCTTGAAGTTTTCTTCTGATCATATTGATTAATTGTTGAAAGGATAGTTACTATAGTGACTATCCTTTAATGCTAGAAAGGAGACTAAGTTATGAAACAATTCTTCTACTTATTTAAATCCAAAAAGAAACTTCTCTTATTTTCTATTTATTTCATTGTAGTTATTGTAGGAATATTTATCAGTTATAAAGGGGCTTATGGATCTATTCCTAAAAAAGAAATGATACTCATGAAATCAAAGGATCCTGAAATGGGTTTAGACTTCTTCTATTACTTACAGGATTCAGGACTTACACTTATATTATATGTCCTTACAACACTCATTGTGTCTAATATCATTAGTGCTGATTTCTTGCTATATGAGCATAATAAATTCAATCATTTTCTGATAACACGTATGTCTTCTTCTCTTTATCATAAAAAAGAAAGACAATTCAATTTCCTTGCGACATTTATTCTTATTCTTATGACTCATTTACTTACAATACTCATTATTCATCTTTTCTTTTTTAAGATATCTTTTTCTATTAATCCAATCTATATGAATGCGACAAGACAGACTAATCTATTATCGAGTTCATTACTTCTTAATCTTATTATCTATATGATTCTTTCATCAATTGGTTATGCACTCTTTTCTCATTTCTTGTTCTCATTACAGTATTTTATTAAGAATGTTTATCTTTATAGAACACTTGGATTGCTTGTATCTCTCATTCTCTATATTGGTGCATCAGTTTTATCTCATACATTCTATAATACATCAGGAAGCTTGATTGCCACATTGGCTTATTTCCTTAATATCATTAATATTCTCACTCCAAGCATTATTAAAAGTCCTGTTTTAAATAACAATCCTTATCTCTTCTATATTGGTACGGCATTACTCTATTATCTTTTGTCATCTATTCTTTTTGGAATGAGGGATTATCATGACTCCACTACTTAAACTTGTTAAGAAACAGGACACTATTTCACTTATTATTTTGATTCTTCTTATTCCTGTAGTCACAAGATTAAATGGGAGAGTTAACTTCATCTATATTCTTCTTACAAGTAATTATATTACCTTGATTCTAAATATTGCGTGTCTTGTATTGATGTATAAGAAGATCATGATCATCAATGGGATTAATCATACTTTAATTACACGTAAGGGCTATAAGAATACAAAACATAATATCTATGCCTTTATGATCATGACTACACTTCTTTTCTTAGATATTCTCTATGGCTTCTTATTTCTTGTATATGGTATCTCTCAAATGAGTATCAAGCTACTATTGATGTTAGTTAGTTATACATTGATATTTCTATTTGAGATATCCATTATTTACTTACAGTTCAATAGAAAATCAAATATTCTCTATATCGCTTTACCTATCATTATCAATCTTACTTATCATTACATGTTCTTTTAGGAGGAAATAAAGATGTTGAAAGTCAATCATATTAAAAAGAGCTTTAAACAAAACACTGTATTAGAAGATATCAATCTAGAAATAAATAAAGGAGAATGCCTTTATATACATGGAAAGAATGGATGCGGTAAATCTACACTCTTTAAGATTATCTGCGATATTATTCAAACTGATTCAGGCACTATTGAAAAGAAGCCTGATACATATATAGGTGCACTTATAGAAAATCCAGGATTTATTGAAAATGAATCTTTAAGATTCAATCTTGAGTTTCTTGCTTCTATCAATCATCATTATAATGAAGAAAGAATAAGAGAACTATGTCATATGTACTCATTAGAGTATGATTGTTCTTCTACACTTAAGAATTATTCTGTTGGTATGAGACAAAAAGCAGGTATTATTCAAGCAGTGATGGAAGATCAGAACCTTATTTTCTTTGATGAACCAACAAGAGGCTTGGATGAAGAGAGTATTATTGTATTTGAGAATATGGTCAATACACTGGTAGAAGGTGGTAAAAGTATAGTGATTGCATCACATGACCGCTTAGCTCGTGTTCACTATACTCATACCTATTTACTAGAAGAAGGGAAGCTTCAAAGTGAAGACTATTAAGAACTATGTTTCTCTCTTCATTCTATTTCTTATATGTAAAGAAGTATTTCATATCAACTTTATTGATTATGCAGATATCAAATACTTCTTTCCTCAAAGACCTATTTATATTGTTTTCTCACTTCTAGTTAATTACTTGTATTTAAAAATAGTATTTGACTGTATCTTCCAGTATATAGAGATAGATACTTTCACAATCATCAGAATGGGAAGAAAGAAGTATCATACAATGATGTTCAAAAGAATAGTAAGTACACTTGTTGTATTTGTTTTGTTTTCTATCTTCACTGATTTCTTATTCTATGATATTTGTATCTTAGGACTTATAGGAACAGTCTTCATTGAAATAGTTGTAGGACTATGTATGTCTTTTTTCTATAAAAAACTAGGTTCTCATACGTTCATGATTACATTTATACTTATCATTTTTATTAAATATCTCATTACTTTGGCTTCAGGAATTATGTCTTGAAGCCTTTTGTGTTATGATAGTTCCTAGGAGGTGTTCTATGAAACTCATATTCTGCGATATGGATGGTTCATTACTAAACCGTCGTTCTAAAATCTCATCACGAACACTAGAAGCACTTATTAAACTACAAGAGAAGGGAATAGGTGTTATTCTCTCTAGTGGTAGACATATTAATAGTCTAAAGAAGTATGGTAATATGCTTCATTTTGAAAAATTTCCAATGAGTGGCTATTCCTGCATCAATGGCCAAAGCTATCATGATCATTTAGGTAATAAGATATTTGAACATGAACGTTTAAACTATGACGATTATCTAAAAGTAAGAAAATATGCGAAAGATCATCATTATGGCTTTATCGTATATATAAAGAATAAAAGAATCATGTTTCACTATAACGAATCATTACTTGTTCGATTACTACATTTGCATATTCCAATACACGTTGATACAATCTTTGATAAGTTTGTCTATTTTGGACGTCCTTCTTTTAACACACAGGGACTGGATTATACATGTTCTTTAGTTGATCCTTATTGGCTTGAAATAGGACCAAAAGGTGTAGATAAAGGAACAATGTTAGAAAGAATTGCGGAGTATCACCATATAGATTTAAAGGATACAATTGCTTTTGGAAATGGTGAAAATGACCTCCCTATGCTTATTAAAGCGGGAACAGGTGTCGCAATGGGTAATGCATTTAAACATGTGAAAGAACAATCTGATGCAGTATGTGATGATTGTGATCGTGATGGAATAGGTAAATATCTGGAGGAATTATTATTATGATGAATATGACAAGTTATTATGATTTTTCAGGACAGAAGTTTGGATATCCTCTCTCTTTAAGTATCAACAGCTTTGATCGTCATATCTTCTCTAGACAAAATAGTTTAGAACTCTCTTATGTCTTGCAGGGAGAATATCAGATAGTGACAGAGAAGCTTACATCTAAACTATCTAAAGGTGAACTTGTGATGATTGCTCCTGGAGATATACATTTAATCTCCCATAAGAAAGATGGAGTGATTCTTACAATACATATAGATTTTGATCGTATGACTTCTGCCATGAGTGGGAATAGTAATGAGGCTTTTTCTACAATGATTGTCACAAATCAGGCCTATGATCAATTAAAAAATAAGATATCAGGAATCCTCAAACTTATTAGACAGGAAAACTATAACCTTTATACTTTGAATGCTTATATGATGGATATCCTCTCTATTGCTTCTCAGGTCTCTTTCTCTATGTCTTCTTTACCTTTACAGGATGAAGCCCATAAGAACTATATGCAGGCTATTTTATATATAGACTCACACTATAATGAAAATCTTACTTTAGGTGATGTGGCAGATACACTTTCATTTAGCTTAAGTTATACGTCTAAACTATTTAAGAAGTTTACTGGTATTACTTTTATTAAATACTTAAACAGTGTACGTATTCGTGCTTCTCTAGAAGATCTGTTAGAAGGAATAAAGAATATATCAGAGATATCAGATGAATGTGGTATGCCTAATTCTAAGGCTTATACAGAAGCGTTTAAAGAGATCTATGGTATATCACCTAGCAATTATAGAAAACGTTTTAAGAAGAATTTTGCGCCTACTGTAGAAAAAGAAATGAAACTTCATGACTTTGATAGTATACTAGAAGACTTTATTAATGAAGAAGAAACAGTCTATGAAGATGAAAAGTGTAAGATTACTTTAAATACAGAACATATTAAACTAGAAACAGAAGAAGAAATTACAATATCAAATAAAGGTAAGCGTATACAAATTGTTTTATGACGGTCATATATTGTCTTCTCTTAACACTAAGAAGGCAAAATATGACTGTTTTTATATATATGCATGATTTTTTATTCACAAGAGGAGTGTTATAATGGTGACGAAAGAGAGGATATGTCAATGAAGGAATTTTCACATTTATTTTCACCTATTAAAGTTGGTGAAACAGTCGTAAAAAACAGAGTTTTTATGCCTCCTATCAGTACAAACTTAGCTGATAAGGGTTATGTCACTGATGCACTTGTTGCACATTATGCAGCGCGTGCAAAAGGTGGTGTTGGTTTAATCGTTACTGAAGTCACTACAGTAGAACCAACATATATCTATTTACCAGGAGATATGTCTATTCATGATGATAGCTTTATTCCTGGATGGAAAAAATTAACTGAAGCTGTACATCAGTATGATTGTAAGATCTTACCACAGTTATTCCACCCAGCTTATATGGCTTTCCCAATTCCTGGTACACCAAGATTAATCGCACCAAGTAATGTAGGACCATATTATGCAAAAGAAGCACCACGTTCAGTTACTAAGGAAGAATTAAAGGTTATTATTAAACAGTTTGGTGAAGCAGCTTTAAGAGTAAAGACTGCAGGGGCTGATGGTGTTGAAATCCATGCAGCACATGCGCATGGTTTATTAGGTGGTTTCTTATCTCCTTTATATAATAAGAGAACAGATGAATACGGAGGAGATATTTCTTGTAGATTAAGACTTACTTTAGAAGTCATTGAAGAAGTACGTAAGATGTGTGGTAAGGACTTTATCATTGATGTACGTATTTCTGGTGATGAATATACTGATGGTGGTTTAAACATCAACGATATGATCTATGTTTCTAAAACATTAGAAAAAGCAGGTGTAGATATGCTTCATGTTTCTGGTGGTACAACTATTGCGAGAGGAAGCTCTATTCCAGCACCAGGTACTAAGATGGGTTCACATGCTTTATTAAGTGAAGAAATCAAGAAGCATGTATCTATTCCAGTAGCAACAGTAGGACGTATTACTGAACCTTGGATTGCAGATGAACTTATTGCGAATGATAAAGCAGATATCTGTATGATCGGTCGTGCAAACTTATGTGATGCAGAATTTGTGAACAAGGCAATGAGTGGTCATGTAGAAGACATTAGACCATGTATTGGATGTTTACGCTGTTTAACAGGCATCATGTTTGGTAAACGTGTATCTTGTACAATCAATCCATCATTAGAAATTGAAAATGAAGATACAATTAAAGAAGCAGAAGAAAAGAAGAATATTCTTGTCATTGGTAGTGGACCAGCTGGTATGGAAGCTGCATTCGTGGCTCATAAGAGAGGTCATCATGTTGTATTATGTGAAAAGGATGATAAGTTAGGTGGAGAAATGAACTTAGCTGCAGTTCCTATCGCAAAACAGGATTTAACACTCGTTATCAAGTATATGGCTCATAAACTTGAAGGTGTGGATGTAAGATTAAATACAGAAGTGACATTAGAGATGTTAAAGAATGAGTTTAAGGATTATGAAGTTATTGCAGGTACTGGTGCATCTCCAATCGTTATTAATCCATTTACTCAGTTTAAATCATGGATGACAGCTGATGATGTACTTGCTGGTAGAGCGTTCCCAGGTCGTAAGATCGTTATTATTGGTGGTGGATCAGTAGGATGTGAAACAGCTGATTACTTAGCACCATTAATTAATGACTTATTCCCTAGAAATAGAGATGTCACTATTTTAGAAATGGCAGACGGAGTCATGATGAATGAATCTGGACCAGGCAGAAGCTTACTTGTAAGAAGAATGATGGAAAAAGGTGTCAAAATCATTACAAGTGCTAAGGTAGATTCAGTGACTGAAACTGAAATCAACTATACACAAGACGATGTGACTCATACTATCAAGGATGCAGATACACTTATCTTTGCGGCTGGTTATAAGAAGAACAGTGCTGTAGAAGAAATGTTGGAAGAAAGTGGTCTTAACTACCATATGATTGGTGATGCCCATGAAATTGGAAATATTAAGACAGCTATTACAGAAGCATATAACCTAACAAAAGATCTATAAGACAAAGACCCTCTCAAAAATGAGAGGGTCTTCTTATTATTTGTGATATACAAATGTTTTAATGATTGTTTGTAGTTCTTGTTTTGATTCTTTCTTATCCCCATTGAGCCATCCTATCATGATATAGTGGAGGGGTGTTAAGAAAGAAATCATAAAATACTTAAAGTATTTCTCGATAAATGGATTATCAAATTCACGAAGAGAGACTTCATCTAGAATACGCTGCTTCTCCTGTGATAATAAATCCTGGTAGTGCCACTTCTCTAATGTAATGAATATGGTTGCATGCGCTTCATAGACATCAATTACTTTCATAATAAATTCATCAGACTCTATATAGTCTTTGTCTTCTATTCTATCTAGATAAGTAAGTTTAAGAAGATTAAAATAGATTTCCTTTAAAACTTCATCCTTAGAACGATAATGGAGATAAAATGCCTGCCTCGATACATCAGCATTATGACATATCTTTCCTATTGTCAGATCTTCATAATCACTCTCCTTTAATAACTCTAAAGTACTTTCATAAAGTCTTTTCTTCGCTTCTTTTTTCATATTGTGATCCGCCTTTAATTCAATTTTACCTTATTTTAAGGCAATAAAAAAGCATCAACTCTTTTGGAGTTGAAACTTTTCACTTTATATGTCATATTTCACATTTATTTGTTTTGAAAAGCTCTATCATCTATCTCTATCACATTCCAAAACAAAGCATATCCATCGTCACCACCACTATATGCCCAGGCACTTTCCTTATGGATTTCACCACGAGGACTCCAGTCATACTCATCCTCAACACATGATTCTATATCAATATTCATCGAATCAAATGTTTGAGATGCACTCTCATACAATGCCTTCACTGCTTCAGCGTGTGTTTGAAATAGTCCTTCTACTTCAATGTTTTCTCCATTTTCCATGTCACCATAAATGACTGCATACATAGTAACACCTTCTTTCTTCTATTATTATAGTTCTTTTGCGTGAGAGTGTTAAATAATAAGAAAAGTAATTTCTTATAAACATAATATTACTGTATTTATTTACACAAAATTATGCTAGAATGCATGTATATCATAACTAGGAGAAGAATATGAAAATAACAGATTTGATGAGTAAAGAAGCCATCAAGATTCATGGTCATGCCTCTAGCAAGATGGATGCAATTGAACAAATGGTATCTTTAATGTGTAGACAGGGTAATGTCTCTGATAAAGAAGTATATAAACAAGCAGTTATAGAAAGAGAAAATCTTTCTACTACAGGTATGGTAGATGGTATTGCGATTCCTCATGCAAGAACAAATGCGATTACTCAAGCAGGTATTGCGGCAATGACTTTACCTGAGGGTGTAGATTATGAGTCTATGGATGGTTTACCTACAACTCTTATTTTCTTGATTGCAGCACCGGATGATGGTGATAATGTACATTTACAGGTATTAAGTGAATTATCTACATTATTAATGGATCATGACTTCTGTGAAGATTTAAAGAATGCAGGTAGTCCTGAAGAATTCTTATCTATTATTGATTTAGCACAAAGTGAGAAACATGAAGCAGAAACAGTAGAACATCCAGAAGTCTTAGCGGTCACTGCCTGTCCTACAGGTATTGCACATACTTATATGGCTGCAGAAGCATTAGAAAAGAAAGCTAAAGAAATGGGTGTATCTATTAAAGTAGAAACACAGGGTTCAATAGGGGTTAAGAATGAATTGACTCAAGAAGATATAGAAAACGCAAAGGGTGTTATTATTGCGGCTGATAAGAATATTTCTTTAAATCGTTTTAATGGTTTACCACTTTATAGCTGTCCTGTTGCAAGAGGAATTGATGAACCAGAAAAGCTTATTCAGATTATCCTAGATGAACAAGCACCTGTTTATAAGGGTGGAAAAGTAAAAGTAGAGAATAACCAGGAAAAGGGATGGCGTATTCCTTATAAACATTTAATGAATGGTTTCTCTCATGCTTTACCTATTCTAGTGGCAGCAGGATTTATTAGTGTACTTACATATAGTTTTACATTTAATAATACACAATACTTTGATATATTGAATGTACTTGGAAATATCCTTCATTTATTTGTCTTGCCTGTATTTTCAGGCTATATTGCGATGAGTATTGCGGACCGTCCAGCCTTAGGACCAGGACTTGTATGTGGTTATATTGCCTATAGTGGCTATTCACTGAAATGGACCTATAACCCATATGACGCTCTAGCAAACTCATCAGGCTTCTTAGGAGCTATAGTAGGAGGTTTTCTTGCTGGATACTTAGTACTTGCAGTAAAAAGATTGTTTAAGAATGTTCCTGATATGTTTGATGGTATTAAACCAGTTTTACTTTATCCAGTATTAGGAGTACTTGCATCTGGTATAGCAATGACAGTACTTAATACATATTTAGTTAAGTGTCATACACTCATTATCGATCATCTCTATGATCTGCCTCTTATTTCAGTAGTTATAATTGGTGCATCACTTGGTGCGATGATGTCTATTGATATGGGTGGACCTATTAATAAGTTTGCTTATCTATTTGCGAACGCTTTAGTCTTTACTGAAGCTTCTAATTCAGATGTGATCATGGCAGCAGTTATGGGTGCTGGTATGATTCCACCTCTAGCAATTGGTTTCTCTACACTTATATTTAAGGAAAGATGGACTAAAGAAGAAAGAGGTACTACTTTAAAGAATATTATTATGGGCTTATCATTTGTATCAGAAGGGGCCATTCCTTTTATGAAGAAGGATCAAAAGCACATCCTACCTGCATGTATCTTAGGTTCATTCATTACAGGCGCATTATCTGCATACTATAAATGTGGTATAAAGGTACCTCATGGTGGTATCTGGGTGATCTATCTCATGACTAATCCATTTAAGTATGTCATAGCACTTCTAGCTGGTACAATTGTAGCAGGTCTTATTATTACATTTACACACAAGTCTGAGAATTAACTCAGGCTTTTTTGATGCATAAAAAAAAGAGAGGAGCCTCGGCACCTCCCGCGATCGCAGGCTTCACGAGTATCTGCAATCTAATCAC
>ERZ1673737.1133-NODE-1133-length-27830-cov-10.765005_pt1 | contig 27830 bp, 25 predicted proteins | sample MGYA00580211_ERZ1673737 | MGnify/ENA primary metagenome ERZ1673737 (study PRJEB41218, sample SAMN15661789) | gut metagenome | host: Homo sapiens | place: Canada: London | collected 2015-08-20/2019-03-30 | study: EMG produced TPA metagenomics assembly of... | reverse complement strand
CTATGAACCGTGTCCGCGCACCCAAAAAGTTAGTAATTCCTATGGCAGTTATGCTGCGGTACATTCCAACTATTCAAGAGGACTGGCGCTATATCACAGACGCTATGCGGATGAGAGATGTTTCACCATCTCTGGCTGGCTTTTTAACACATCCGGGCATGACGGTTGAGTGTATTTATGTGCCTTTATTGATGGCAGCTTCAAAAGCGGCGGATGATCTTTCTGTTGCTTCTGTCACTCGTGGAATTGAAAATCCAAATCCACGCACCTGTCTTGTCCAGATAAAATGCGGAATTGCCGATTGGGGCGTCATGGCCGTTGCCGTAGCTTATCTGATTTTTGAATTATGTGTGCGAGGAGGTGTGATCGGTTGATTGAGTTTGAAAATGTATCGTTTTCCTATACGGGGCAGGAACATGGTGGGCTGCGCGACATCAATTTGAAAATTTCGGACGGAGAATGCGTCCTGTTCTGTGGCCGCAGCGGGTGCGGAAAAACAACGATTACAAGGCTGGTGAATGGACTGATCCCTCAGTTTTATCAGGGGGAGCTTCATGGCCGTGTGCTGGTAGATGGTCAGGAAATCAGCAATATCCCCATGTATCAGATTGCCGCTAAGGTTGGCTCTGTTTTCCAAAATCCACGGACGCAGTTTTTCAATGTTGATACAGACAGTGAGATTGCCTTTGGAATTGAAAATGAAGCTCGCCCTCCTAAGAAATTGGCTGAGCGAGTAGAGCAGACAACTGAAGATTTGCATATTCAAAAGCTACGAAACAGAAATATTTTTGAGTTGTCCGGCGGAGAAAAGCAGAAAATCGCCTTTGCTTCTGTTTATGCCATGAACCCACAGGTTTATCTATTGGATGAACCATCCTCTAATCTGGATATGACTTCGATCCAGGAACTAAAGGAACATTTGCGGCTGATAAAAAACAGGGCAAAACGGTTTTGATAGCGGAACATCGTCTGTACTACCTGATGGAGTTGGCTGACCGAATTGTTTATATGGAAAACGGAGAAATCAAAGGAATATACACCCCGGAAGAATTTCGGCAGCTATCTGAACCTGATCGTGAACACATGGGTCTGCGAGCTGTTGATCTACAGGCGGTATTCCCGCCAAAAGCCCACTTGCCTGCGCCTCCCCCTGTATTGGAGCTGCGGAATGTGACGCTCCGTTACAAGAAGCAAACAATTTTGCATGACATTGAGCTATCCGCCGGAAAGGGCGAAGTGATTGGTGTGGTCGGCCACAACGGAGCTGGAAAGACTACATTTTCCCGCGCTCTCTGTGGGCTTCACAAAGACTGCGATGGACAATTTTTGTGGGAAAGCGAGCCGATTGAGCGTAAGGAAAGGCTGAAACGCTCTTACATGGTTATGCAGGATGTGAATTATGAACTTTTCGCTGACAGCGTGGAGGCAGAGTGCTCCTTTGGTATACGCAATCCAGATCAAACCCTGGTAAATACAACTTTGGAGGAATTAGGCCTTACCCAATATCGGGAGCGCCATCCAAACACGCTTTCTGGTGGTCAAAAGCAACGAGTAGCTGTAGCTGTTAGCATGATTTGTGGGAAAGATCTGCTGGTATTCGATGAACCGACCAGCGGCCTTGATTTTGACAGTATGACGCAGGTGGCGGGACTGATCTGCCGGTTGTCCAATATGGGAAAGGTTATTTTCATTGTCACCCACGATTTTGAATTTGTCTGCCGTACCTGCTCCCGTGTCCTGCATTTTGACGAGGGCGAAATGCCCGATGATGTACCAGTTACAATGGATGCCCTCCCGAAATTGAGAGAGCTGTTCTCTGTTTCAGATGGAAAGGAGAGGTGATCTATGAAACAGAAAAAAGAAAACAGAGTAGCTTTGCTGCTCCACTGGGCCGGTGAGCAAAAAATCTGGCTGTTCCTGGCAATTTTTCTATCGGCGGTCAGCGGTCTTTGCATTATCGTCCCTTACATTGGAATTTACCGGCTGATGGACGCCACCTTCAATCATACCTGCACGCAGGAACTTATTGTACATACCGTGGTAATGATTGCAGTGGCGGTAACTTTGCGGTTTGCCCTGTTTGGCTGTTCCGGCGTAGCAGCCCACAAAGGGGCCTATGGCGCTCTTTTCAAAGTGCGCTGCATGGTTGCAGAACACATGGCCAGAGCGCCTTTAGGGGCCTTGAATGAACGGCGCACCGGGGACATAAAAACGGTTCTGAATGAAGATATTGAAAAGTTGGAGCTGTTTCTGGCCCATAACCTTCCTGACCTTGTGTGCTATCTGGTGGGGCCGGTAGTCATCTTTATTTATCTGATGACCGTCAATATTCCTCTGGCATTGATTTCCCTGGTTCCGCTGATCCTTGCTGTTGTTGTAATGGGGATGATGTTCCGCAATACGGATGACCTGATGGAACGGGCCAATCACTCCATTACCACACTGAACTCGGTTATGATTGAGTACATCAGCGGCATGAAATTGATTAAAGCCTATAACATGGGGAGCAAATCGTTTCAAAAGTTTTCAGACGCTATCCAGGAAGAAAACGCCATGTGGAATGAAACTTCCCGGCGCATGGGGCCACCTTATGCGGCCTTTGTTGTTATCATCGAATGTGGGATGTTGATGATGGTTCCAATCGGCGGAATGTTTTTCCTGAAAGGCTCACTGGCTGCCAGCGCATTTTTGCTGTTCGTCTATGTAGGTTCCATGTATCTGACGGAAATACGCCCCCTACAGGAACTGGGGACTAATTTTGCCAATGTGCTGAACGCTGTTACTAAGACCAAAGAGATACTGGATATTCCAATTTATGAGGGTGGAGCGAACTTTCCCCAAAATCACGATATTGAACTTCGGAATGTTCGGTTTTCCTATGATGGCAAGACCGATGTACTGCAAGGCGTTAATCTCAAAATTAAAGATGGTGAACGCATGGCCCTTGTGGGACAGTCTGGTGCCGGTAAAAGTACCGTGATTGAGCTGATCTCCCGGTTCTATGATGTGCAGGAGGGCGAAGTGCTGATTGGCGGGAAAAATGTAAAGGAACTCAATTATGATACTATCCTAAAAAATGTCGCCATTGTGTTCCAAAAGACCTTCCTGACCCGTGACAGCGTTTTAGAAAATATCCGCATGGGCAGTAACGCCACTCTGGAAAAAGTACGGACCGCCGCAAAAGAGGCGCAGATTGATGATTTCATCATGTCCTTGCCAGATGGATATGACACGAAAGTGGGCAGCTTTGGCTCTCGCTTCTCCGGCGGTGAAAAACAGCGGATTGCCATTGCCCGCGCTATCTTGAAGAATGCCCCCATTTTGATCTTAGACGAGGCCACAAGCGCCTCTGACCCGGAAAATCAGATGGAGATTGACAAAGCCATTCAAAATCTCTGTAAGGGAAAGACTGTCATTGTGGTAGCCCATCGTTTGAGCGCGTTGAAGATGTGCGAGCGTGTAGCAGTGGTTGAAAATCACACAATTACCTGTGTCGGAACCCATGAGGAAGTCCGAAAGAACAATGCTTACTATCGGAAGGCGTGGGAGGACTACGAAACAGCCCGGAATATTACTTATCAGTTGGAGGGAGGCGAGCAGCATGAGTGAGCATGATGTATTGAAAAAGAACCGTAATTTTTATATTGGCGTTGGCGGGACTGTTCTGGAAGGGCTTCTCTCTGGCAGCCTGTTTATGCTGCTTTACTCTGTCATGCAGTTTTTGTGGTCGGGACAATTTGACATGAACCGTGTCCTGGTTCTGACCTGTGTGATCGCGGTGGTTTTTCTTCTTCGTATCCTGATTTACAGCTATGGCTATACCAAAGCGCAGATTGGCGGTGCAGCGGTCAGCAAAAATATTCGGCTTTTTATGGGCAACCATTTGAAGCGCATCCCACTGTCTCGATTTTCGCAGGGGCAGACCGGCGATTATATCAACACCATTACAAGCGACGTAAACAACTACGAAAAAATCCTAACCCATAAAGTCGGAGATTTGGCAAAGAATTTTGCCCTGTCATTGATGTTGATTGTCTTTGTTATGACGCTCTATGTTCCGGCTGGAATTATCCTGCTGATAGCCGACCTTCTTTTAATCCCCAGCCTATGGCTTTCTTTCCGCATGGTACGGAAATACGGAAAAGAAAAGAACGATATTTGTGCGGAGAATGTCAGTAGCATTGTTGAGTATGTTTCTGGTATTCAGACTTTTCGAGCCTATGGTGTGGGCGGTATGAAGAACAAAACTGTTATCAACGCCATGCGGGAGTTTTGCCGGATTAGCTTTGTATACGAGGCAAAAGTGCTTCCTATTGGTGCGGGCTTTGGTATCTTGAGTTGGCTGTCCTGCCCGCTGGTTATCTTGCTGTCCTATGCCCCCTGGGTCGCAGGGACACTGAACACGGTGGACTACCTTTTGATTTGTATGCTGCCCCTGTTCTGTGCAAAGCTGGCTAACTCGATTTTTGTAGACCTCACCAGTTATAAGAACCTGATGATCTCAAAAAACAAAATCTTGAGTGTAATGAATGAGCCGGAGGAAACTGGCAGCATGGAGCCGCTTCACACAACTACCCATGAAATCACATTTGACAATGTAGATTTTGAGTATGTTCCCGGTGAACCTGTACTAAAACACGCCACCTTTACGGTGCCAGATCAAAAGCTCACGGCCATTGTCGGAGACTCTGGCTCTGGCAAATCTACTATTTTGAATCTGATTGCAAAATATTATGAAGCAACGGGCGGGACGATTTCTATTGGAGGTAAACCCATTAACCATGTTGCCGCAGAGCGTGTACTGGAGCAAGTTTCTATGGTAGACCAGGACATATTTCTTTTTGACGATACCATCCGGGATAATATCCGACACGCTCGTCCTAATGCTACGGACACGGAAATCGAGGCTGCCTGCCGGGAGGCTAACTGTGACAGCTTCATCCATAAGATGGAAAAGGGATACGATACGCCGACTGGCGAGAATGGAAATCTTCTCTCTGGCGGTGAGCGTCAGCGAATTTCAATAGCCCGCGCCATCCTGAAAAATAGCCCCATCCTGCTTTTGGATGAAGCAACAGCATCTCTTGACATTGAAAATGAGCTTGCCGTAAAGCAGGCCATCGCCAATCTGCTAAAAGAAAAAAAGACAGTGGTAATGATTGCTCATACCCTTTCCATTGTCAAAAACGCTGATCAAATCCTTGTAATGGGTGATGGCAGGATTGCTGAATCTGGAACCCATGAGGAATTGCTTGCGAAAGGCGGAAAATATGCTGCTATGTGGAACGCAGAGCAAAAAATATCGGCTTGATAGAAGCTAAAGAAGAATAATTACATAGCGCATGAGCCTGCCCCGACTAAGGGGAAAGAAAAAAAACGCAGCTGAAGAGACGCAGTGCCAGGTACTCTTACAATTTTCAGCCATCGAGTGACCGTTGTAAGAGTGCTTGGCAGCAAGTTCTTGCTATATCATTTTGGAAGAAATACCACGGGGACACTAATTGAGCCAGTGTACCCAATAAAAGAGCCAACGTTCCGATTGAATAAAAAATACTGCAGCCAGGCGGGATATCAGCCAGGCTGCAGCAGCTTGCTGCAATGATTGACAGTTGCATTTCGAGGGCAAATCAGCTGCTTGAATGCAGGAAACATTTTTTATGCGTCAGGCGAACAGAACACGAAACGATGGAACTGGGAGATTATTGAGCGGACATTCCGGTAAAACGCCAAAAGTTTTCCTCCAGCAGCTGTTCCGCTTCACTCAGCGAAAGCTTGTGGAAACGGGCAATTTCCTTCATATTTTCCGTCAGGATTCCAGGAAGGCCGGAGATCGGCGCAGGAGCGCCGATCGTCCATTCCACGGCGCTCCATCCATCAGTTTCGATGAGAATCCGTTCCTTTGGGGCAAGCGCAAGTACCTGATGCACAGCCGGATTCTGTTTCAGATCCGGGCCGAGGGTGAAATAGCAGTCCTGATCCAGATACGCTTCCAGACCATGAAGATCCGAGTACCAGTGTACCAGATAGCGGTTGGGATAGCGCCGAATGATCCGGGCGATTTCTGTTTCCTGTCCTTTGGTATGCAGAACAACCGGCTTATGGGCTGTGTGTGCCAGGGCAAGCTGCGCTTCAAATGCTTCCTGCTGGCGGTCAAGAGGAACCTCACACCAGACATTGTCCATGCCGATTTCGCCGATGATAGACGCGCGGGAAAGAAAAGGCTCCATGTCCCGCACCGTATAATCGCCGGTCTGCCATGGATGAAGGCCGTATGCGGGAACCAGCCAGGAAGGATTTTTCGCTTCCTGACGGCAGAGAATTTCAAGCTCCTGTGCTTCCGGCGGGTTCTGGGCGCAGATCATAGAAATGATCGGCGTGCCGCGGCGGATCTGCCGTTCCTGTGGCGTGCCAAGATGAGCGTGCGCGTCATAAATCATTGGACTTGGTTCCTTTCCTGATGGTCTGATAAATGAGCTGGCGGAGTTCTCCCTGCCCGTACAGCCATTCCCGGCTGCGGTTCTTTTCCGTGATTTTCAGTTCCCGGACGATCTGCGAGGGCTTCTGACCGAGAATCAGAATACGGTCGGACAGATAAATGGCTTCGTCGGTGTCGTGTGTGACCAGAAGAACCGTCCGGTTCAGGCGCTCACGGATGGAGAGAAGCCAGTCCTGCATGTCGCCGCGGGAGATGACGTCGAGCGCGCCAAACGGCTCGTCCAGAAGCAGGATATCAGCTTCACAGAGCGCGGTCCGAAGAAATGCGGCGCGCTGGCGCATACCGCCGGACAGACTGGACGGATATGCGGATTCAAATCCATCCAGGCCAAACGCGGCAAAATTTTTCAGCGCTTTTGCCCGCGCCTGCTTTTTCTGACCGTGGATTGTTCCATACAGGCATACGTTGTCAAGGATCGTTTTCCAGGGAAACAGCAGATCATTTTGCGGCATATAGGCAAAATGGCCGGATATGCCGTGAATCGCTTCGCCTTCTACAGAAATAGAACCCTGCTGCATCGGAAGAAGACCGGCGAGCAGATTCAGAATCGTTGATTTTCCGCAGCCCGAAGGACCGAGGATACTGACAAATTCGCTTTGCTGCAAAGAAAAGCTGATCTGGTTCAGAACAGGCATGTCCTGATAAGAATAGGATAAATCGGAAACCTGAAGCTTCATGAAAATATGGTCCTTTCAGTTAGTTGCGCCCGTTCCGAAGGTTACAGGGCGAATTATTTACGCGGTCAAATGATTATTCCGGCAAAAACTCGTTGGTGTAGCAGTCGGAAGCCGGGATAGCCGCGTCAATCACGCCGTACTCAACCATGAAATCGGTGTAATTATCCCATACCTCATCCTTCATTTCGCCCCAGCGGTCTGCGTCCTCCGCATATTTACCGGCCAGGTACTTCTGAGATTCGGTCAGAAGATCCATGTCGTAATCCGGCGCGTATTTATGCAGGATCTCTGCGCATTCTTCCGGATTTTCAATCGCGTACTCATATCCCTCGCTGGTTGCCTTCAGGAAGCGCTTTACCAGATCCGGATTTGTCTCTGCCAGCTCATTGTTGGTGATAATTACCGGCGTGTAATAATCAAGACGCTCATCCAACTGTCTCAGTTCCATGTAGTTGATCGGGAAATCAGCCAGTTTGCACTTAATATTGTCCCAGCCCTCAAAGAACCACATGATATCAACATTGCTTTCCAGCGCGGCAAATCCGGAGCCGTCGGAAATCACCATGTTCAGCTTGGAAAAATCAGCGCCGGCCTGCTTCATAACTGCTTCCAGAACCGCTGATTCGCCGGGGCCGCCCCAGCCTGCGTAGGTCTTTCCTTCAAAGTCCTTCGGGGAGGTGATATCCTTGTCGGCAGCGGTAACGAAACCGGAGGTGTTGTGCTGGATAATGGTTGCGATTGCTTTGATCGGAAGCGGATCCTTGGAAGCCAGAGCAATGGTAACATCTTCCTGATAGCTGATGCCGAAATCGCCCTTTCCAACAGCAATCAGCGTCGCGGTTGCGCCCTCGGTCGGCTCTACAATATTAACCTTCAGTCCCTCAGCCTCGTACATACCCTGATCAAGGGCAACATACATACCGGTATGATTGGTATTCGCAACATAGTCGAGAATGACAGTAACTTCGTCAAGCTCATCAGAATCTGTCTTTGAGGATTTTGTGCCGTCTGCGTCTGATGTACCTTCGGTTGTTTCAGCATCTGCAGTTTCATCGGAAGCGCTGTCGGTGCTTTCACTGGTCGTGTCATCTGCTTTGCCGGTCGTTTCAGCAGCGGTAGTGTCAGCAGCGGTAGTGTCAGCAGTTGTCTCAGCGGCGGCTTCTGTAGAAGCGGCAGCTGAAGATACGGTGTTATTGTTTTTTGCCTGCTGTCCGCAGCCGGTCAGTACCAGCGCAGCGGCAGCACAAAGCCACATTTGCTTTCTCATAGTAAATTTCCTCCATTTGAATGCCGCAGTCTGCGGCAGATAATTGCCGGAACGCATTACCGGCGTTTGCGAAGCGATGGGAAGAACAGAAGCCGGAAGAGTCCGATCAGTCCGTTCATGGCCAGGCTCAGAAGAATGATTACAAGCACGCAGGCAAATACCTTGTCGAGCATGTAATTGTTTTTCAGGCGCAGCAGGTAGTAGCCGAGTCCTGCCTGCGAGCCGATCCATTCGCCGACAATTGCGCCGCTGATGCTGTAGGTAGCGGCAACCTTCAGACCGGAGAGCAGAGACGGAACCGCGGCAGGAAGCTTGACCAGCCAGTAGATCTGGAAGCCTTTCGCGCCGCAGGAACGTACCAGATTTTCATATCCCTTGTCCAGTCCGGCCATTCCGTCGGTGAAGCTGACTGCAATCGGGAAAAAGCACATCAATACGACGGTAAGGATCTTCGGAGCCATACCGAATCCCATGTAAATAATCAGGATGGGAGCGAGTACAAGCATTGGAACGGTCTGCGTCACAATCAGAAGCGGGTAGATGCAGCGCTTCACAAGTGGAAAGCGATCCATCAGGATGCCTGTAAGAAGCGCGACCGCCAGTGAAATTGCCATGCCGCCGAGAGCCTCCGCAACGGTAATCAGTCCGTGGCGGAGCAGATTCGGCCATTCCGTCACCACGGCAGAAAGAACCGAGGTGGGAGCGGGAAGTACATACAGCGGAATCTGATTGATCCGTACAACTGCCTCCCAGAATACCAGAAGGACCAGTACAACAAGAACTGGCGCTGCTTTATCCTTATGTTTTTTCAAGAAGAATCTCCTTTCCGACGGGAAACGCCGCCTGAGACAGACCGGTTACATTCCATGGAAGACTGCTTTAGGCAATGCGGGAGAATTGATCAATTCGCAAAAGAAAACCGCACTGCAGAAATACAGCGCGGCAAAAGAACCGTATGAATTCCTACGTTGGCATTATCCAAATCAGGTCAGCGGTCGAGGGGCAAACCCTCCTCTCAGCCCGTTTGCGAGCTCCCGGTCAGTTTTACGAGAAATAATTGTAGCATTGAACGGGGAAAAAGTAAAGGGAAAAATTGAGCCAGTGTACCCAATAAAAAAGCCGGCGTTCCTGTCCCCCTGGCAGCTCCAGATAATGGCATCCTCTTCAATCATTGCTCTGCGTAATTATAAAATAGAATACTATACTATTGCAAATCAGAAGCAAGCATGGTATAATATGGATAAAAAGACAAAGGTCACCGCAACGGTGCGAAAAATAGATTTTGGCCGTTCCACAAGGAGCAGATTAAGAATCGTTATCCCCAGTGGCTGAAAACGCTGGTGTGCAGTGCATGGAGGAAGTTATTTGAATAAGGCGAAAGGCCGCAGAAATGCGGCTTTTCCTAAACACATGGGTTAGTCGAACCTAACTTGCCACTGCATAGCAGGTGGACGAGCGAGGAGTATCTGAGTTTTTTGCGGCAGAACGGCTGGAGGGTGCGAAAAAGTGCTGTGCTGAAAGCGTCCTTTCCGCTGACCTATGCCGAATGTGTGAAATCGGAGGTGTGATATGTCATTCTTTGAAAACACCCGCAAGCCCGTAGGACTTGGCGGGAAGATCATGGTTGCCATGATGAACTTTGGGCACAGTGCAATGGCAGCGTGGGGATTGCATTTTTTGCAGCCTGCCCCGGATGCCATGGTGCTGGACTGCGGCTGCGGCGGTGGAGCAAACATTAAAACGCTGTTGAAACTGTGCCCCAACGGCAAGGTGCAGGGCATCGACTACTCAGCCGTCAGCGTGGAAAAAGCGCGAAAAGTCAATGCCAGAGCCATTGCGGCAGGACGGTGTACCGTGCAACAGGCAAGTGTGGCAGAGCTGCCGTTTGAAGCGGAGCAGTTTGATGTGGTGACCGCCTTTGAAACGGTCTATTTCTGGCCGGAGCTTGCACAGAATTTCAGAGAGGTCTATCGGGTGCTGAAGCCTGGTGGGATCTTTTTCATCTGCAATGAAGCAAACGGCGAAACAGCAAAAGATGACAAATGGACACAAATTATCAATGGTATGACCATCTACACGGACACTGCACTGAAAGCATATCTGGAGCAAGCAGGATTTTGTAAGATCCAGAGCCACAAAAACAAAAAGGGGTGGCTGTGCGTTACAGCGCGGAAATGAGAGGAGAAAAAAGCTATGAGCATTTTTGCATCCATCCTGCGGGCAGTGTATAGACTCTCCGGAGTGAAAAAGTCTTTCACACTGCCAGAGAACGAACTGCGAAAGGAAATTGAAAAGCAGAACCGACATCGCGGCGTTTTTACGCCGACCGACCACAAGGCATATTATGAGACGATTACAGTCAACGGCTTTCCATGCCTGATCGTACGTAAAAATCCGAATCCGTCAAAGCGCGCCATCCTCTATTTCTTCGGCGGCGGTATGGTGATCGGCCCGGACAAGGGCGATCTGCCAGTCATGCGTAAGCTGTGCCGTGAGACCGGCTGCGATGTGTGGTTTCCGTTCTACCCGCTCTGCATGGAGCATTGTATCACCGAAAGCTACGAAATGGTCTATGAATGCTACTGCAGAATGCTCGAATTGTACGGCGGTGGAAATGTCAGCACCTGTGGCTTTTCCTCCGGCGGCGCATTGGCTCTGGGGATTGCAGCGCACAATAATGCACAGCCGGAGCCGTTGCCGCAGCCACGACATATCGTTGCCGTATCACCCGGCGAAGTGCCATGGAACGATGGCGAAAAATCGCGGATGAAGGCATTGAATGAAAGAGACGTTTCCATCGATTATGCCTTTATGGTGACAGTGGAAAAGTTTATGCGGCATGGCTGTAAGAATGTGCCGGACTATATGCTCTCCGGCTCCCGGGGAGATTTTACCGGCGTAGGCGATATTCACTTCTTCTATTCTGCCGACGAGGTGCTCTACGGTGCTTTGCCGGACTTTGAGGAAGCCTGCAAACGGGCAAATGTCCCCTATACGGTGTCCGCCCGCCCGAAGATGGTGCATTGCTACTGTATGCTGCCGATCTTCAAGGAGGCAAAGGAGGACTTTGCGAAAATCGTGGACATTTTGAAAAAATGAGATTGGAAACGGTCGTGTGATGATTGAAACACGGAGGAAGAACCATGGAACGAAAAGAAGCAATTCGCGGTGCGTACCGAATGACAGGTGAGAATAATTTTTATGACGGCATGTTTATGAAAAGGCAGTTTTTTTCACACCGCCCTATGAGACGGTTTCCAGTCTGAAAGCACGGCTGGATGGAATGTATGCGGATGTGGACATGGGAAACCTGAAAAGCATGGCATGGTTTGTCTGCCGAAAAGCGGGTTAAATCTGAGATGGTCTCATGCACGCAAGAAAGAACAAGGATGGAGGAAAATCTGATTCTTCCGACTTTCCGCAAGCTGAAATTTGTGGACTGCAACAAGCCATTCTGGAGGAAGCTGATGTACAAGGCGTTTGTTCGTGCGAAAAGCGGCTGCGACAAATGGCACGATTACGAGATGTCGGTTGCGCCTTATGAAACCGACAAGCCTATTTATTATGAATTTACGGCGTGCCCGGCAGCGGAGTTTGCTATCAAGCACGGTCTTACGGATATTATGCCAGCCATGTGTAATGTGGACTTTGCGTCTATGGAGCTGCTCCATGCAAGGCTTATACGGACGAATACCTGCGTGAACAGCTGCCGGTGCGACTATACCATCTGCGGCGATCAAGACCCGTATGGTAAGGAGCATCCCGAATACCGAGACGAAAAAGGATACAGGAGGAACAAGTAATGTTTTTACAAACGGTTTTGGAAGGCATCGGGCTGGGCGTTCTGCTCATTTTGGTTTGCGCCATCGGTATCCGCAAGGGCGCGGTGGGCATGGTGCATCTTTACAGCCAGGAGGTGCAGGAGCGGTGCGTAACGCTGGGACTTACAACACACGCGAAAATCAAGCGAAATGCTTTGATTTTCAAAGCTGTCTGCGTCCCCGGATACATCGCCTATGTGCTGGTCTGCGTCTATGCGCTCAACGGCGCAAAGGGCTTCGTTCAGGGCTTTTGGCAGCTGCTGGTCATACTGTCCGTTATGAATCTCATAGACCGATTTTTGGTTGACGGCTATTGGGTAGGACATACGAACGCATGGGAAATTCCGGGAACGGAAGACCTGAAACCCTACATTACAGCCAAGGATAAGGGCAAAAAGTGGCTGTTCGGCACAATTGGTATGGCGGTCATTTCGGCTGCACTGGCGGCGATTATGATGCTTTTTATGAAAATATGAGGTGATAGAAATGCTGTTTCAAACATATGGCGACAAGAGGAATCCTGCCGTGCTGTTCTTTCATGCAATGGGTGTGACAGGAGCGAGCAGCGAACCGATTGCGAGGTATTTGCAGGATCGATATTTCTGCATCTTGCCCACCTCCACCGTTTACTGCGAGGGGCAGAAATATGTCAGCAAGCTGGACGAAATACGGCAGGTGGAGGACTTTCTGCATCGACAGGGCGTGGAGCGGCTGGCGATGGTGGTCGCTTCTTCCATCGGTGTAGACCTTGCCATGGCGTTTCTGACGCAGACGAAGCTGCCCGTGGAGCACGCTTTCTTTGACGGCGGGCAGTTCGCCCAAATCGGAAAGGGCACGCGCCGTATCATGACGCCGTTTCTGTATTTTGCCATCAAGAGCCTATATTGGTCGAAGGGCGGTACGCTGAAAAAGATACTGTGGTGTGACGACGATTCCATAAAGTCGTATTTTATAGACGCAGGGAAAAATCTGACCTATACAAATTTGCGGCGGCAGATTTCGGACAGTCTGGAGGATAAACCCTTTCCGCCGCTTTCAAAAGAATTGCAAAAACATACCTATTTCGAGTTTGGCAGTATAGAAGATCATTTCAAATACCGTCAAGCAGTGATGGAAGCCTACCCCTGCGGCCATTATCCCGTGTTTGAGGGATACGATCACATGCAATATCAGATTCGCGATCCAAAGGGGTTCGCCGAAATGCTGGCACACATCGCCGAGCGTGACTGTATGCCGGAACTGCCATTTATCAGAAAGTGAGTGATACCCATGAAATACAAAATCGAGAAAAACACCGTACAGGAGACGCTGATCATTCCGCTGTATGCGCGGAAGGTCTGCTCAGAACTATACCCGAATCTCTACCGGGACGAAACAGCGGTTCGCCTGATTGACGAGATCGACTACGATTTTTCAGAGGCGGAGAAAAACTCCCGCAGTCCGATGCAGCGTTTCGGTTCACTGGAGGTGGCCATGCGGCAGAATGACCTTGCTTTTGAGGTGCGGGATTATCTGAAATCTCACCCCAATGCGGCGGTGGTTAATCTGGGCTGCGGGCTGGACAGCACTGGAAGAAGCTGCGACAACGGCAGCTGTAAAATTTACAATCTGGACTTTCCCGATGTCATAGCTGTGCGTAACGAGCTTTTGCCCGCCGGGGAGCGTGAGGAAAATATCCCATGCGATTTGAACAATACCGAATGGTTTAGAAAAATTGACTCTTCAAACGGCGCGGTTTTCTTTGCCTCCGGCGTGTTCTATTATTTTCTGACCGAGCAGGTCAAAACATTAGTGCAAAAAATGGCAGACGCTTTTCCGGGCAGCGTGCTGGTGTTTGACGCTGCGAATCGGACGGCGGTGAAGATGATCGCCAAGACATGGCTCAAGAGTGCGAAGATCAAGGATGTGGATGCGTATTTTGCTGTTTCGGACGCAAAAAGCGAGCTTTCTCCGTGGAACAGCCGTTTGCAGGTCACAAGCCGCGGCTATATGCTGGGCTACAACGATCTCCGTGACCCGTCTGTCAGCGGATTTTTCCGGTTTCTTGCAAGGGTCGGTGACGGCATGATGAAAATGCAGATCGTGAAAATCGGATTCGGAGGCAAGCAATGAAAATGAGCAAAGAAAAACGAGCACTCATCGCAGGTATGATTGGGTGCCTTTTATATGTGATCGGCGACTTTTTGTTTGCGGCGACCGGGAAAAGCCATGGTGACAGGAACGGTGGCTTTCAAAGCGTCCCTACTGACTCAATATGTGTCCCCTTTGATACCAAATTGCTAAGTGCTTTATAATATTTAATTATGTAAGATGCAATGTCAGGTACTCTTACCAAGAACTCAAAGACTCAGAAGGTTTTGCCTTCGGGGTCTTTTTTTAATCCATGCGCTCAATTAGTCTATAATCTTGCCAAAGTATAGAAGAGGATAATACAGGATTGATAACAATTCAGAGCCATATAAGCAAAAGAAAGCCTTGTGAATGACTCAGCTATCGAATGACCGTTGTAAGAGTGATTGACAGCAAGTTTTTGCTATATCATTTTGGAATAAAAGCTGTTATCATATCGAAATACCACGGGGACACTAATTGAGCCAGTGTACCCAATAAAAGAGCCAGTGTCCCTGTCCCCCTGGCGGTTACCCTGATGGTTTATAATCTTTATTTCATCTTAAAATCCACAAAAGATGACTAATGCCATTTTTAGAGGAAAGGTTTTATGATATTGGGGACAGCAAAAAAGGAGGATGAATCTTATGCAAATGCTAATTGCACTCATAGGTGTATGTGCGGCAGCAATGCTGCTGTGGTATGTCTATATTTTAATGAAGGGAGATGATCAGGCATGAACACCATGATTCAGTATGTTTTATACCTTGCCATTCTGGTTGTTTTGGCAATTCCGCTGGGCGCATACATAAAAAACGTCATGAGCGGCGAGAAAACTTTTTTGTCCAAAGTTCTGACACCGTGCGAAAACCTGATTTACAAGGTTATGCGTGTAGACAGAGAAGAACAGATGACATGGAAAAAATATGCGGTAAGTGTAATGATTTTTTCCGGTATCGGGCTTGTTTTTCTGTTCCTGCTTCAACTTCTGCAGGGAGTTCTTCCCGGAAACCCGCAGAATCTTTCCGGTGTGAAATGGGATTTGGCATTTAACACTTCTGCAAGTTTCATTACCAATACAAACTGGCAGGCATATTCCGGTGAATCCACATTGAGTTATCTCACTCAGGCTTTAGGTCTGACTGTTCAGAACTTTGTTTCCGCAGCTACAGGTATCGCCGTTCTATTTGCATTGATCCGTGGCTTTATCAAGGTGAAATCCTCCGGGTTGGGAAGCTTTTGGGTAGACTTGACTCGCATTGTGGTTCACATCCTACTCCCGCTGAATCTGGTCATTTCTCTGTTGCTGGTAGGCGGCGGCGTGATTCAGAACCTGAAAAGTGTAGAAACAGTATCCCTTGTAGAACCGATTGCCGTCAGTGCAGAAGGCGAAATCCTTGAGGATGCGGTAATTGACTTAGACACCGAAACCGTCACTGTAGATGGCGAAATCGTTTCGAATGCACAGATCGTCACCGAGCAGTTCGTACCGATGGGTCCTGCGGCCAGCCAGGTCGCAATCAAACAGACCGGCACCAACGGCGGCGGTTATATGGGCGTCAACTCCGCACATCCTTTGGAAAATCCCAATGCCTTTACCAATCTGATCGAAATGATTTCCATTCTACTGATTCCGGCGGCACTGTGTTTCACATTCGGTTCTGCGGTAAAGAACAAGAAGCTGGGTATTGCAATCTTTATGGCAATGTTTCTCTGCCTGGTTGTTGCCTTGGGCTGCATCGCCGTCACTGAACAGGCTGGCACATCCCAGCTTGCACAAAACGGCGCAGTCAATATGTCAATGGCAGAACAGGCGGGCGGCAATATGGAGGGTAAGGAGACTCGCTTCGGCATTGCAGCGTCCTCTACCTGGGCAGCCTTCACCACAGCAGCTTCTAACGGCTCTGTAAATTCCATGCATGACAGCTACACGCCGCTTGCCGGTATGGTGACTATGCTGCTGATGCAGCTTGGCGAGGTTATTTTTGGCGGCGTGGGCTGCGGCCTTTACGGTATGCTTGCTTTTGCCATTCTGGCGGTGTTTATTGCCGGTCTGATGGTAGGCCGCACTCCGGAATTCCTTGGCAAGAAAATTGAGCCTTATGAGATGAAATGGTCGGTACTGGTTTGCCTTGCAACGCCCATTGCAATTCTGGTCGGCAGCGGCCTTGCCGCTGTAGTACCCTCTGTCATGGATAGCCTGAATAACGGCGGTACCCACGGTTTCTCTGAAATGCTGTATGCCTACTCATCCTGTGGCGGCAATAACGGCTCTGCCTTTGCCGGTTTCAATGCGAATACCGTATTTCTGAATGTAAGCCTGGGGCTGATGATGCTCTTTGCCCGGTTTCTGCCCATCATCGGCACACTTGCAATCGCAGGCAGCCTGGCTGGGAAAAAGAAAATTGCCACGACTGCGGGCACCTTGTCTACCACAAATGGAATGTTTGTTTTCCTGCTGATTGTTGTGGTATTGCTGATCGGTGCGCTGAGCTTCTTCCCGGCGCTTGCCCTTGGTCCGCTTGCTGAGTTCTTTGGCAGCATTGCATAAAGGAGGTTTACAGATATGCGTACAAAACAGAAAAGTGCTTTTGCCGACTGGAAAATGCTCGGCAGGGCAATTAAAGATTCTTTTGCAAAATTAAGTCCGAAAACACAGGCAAAAAACCCGGTCATGTTTCTGGTTTTTGTGTCTGCGATCTTGACCAGTATCCTTTGGGTGGTATCCCTGTTCGGGTTAAAAGACGCTCCAAGCGGATATACACTGGCGATTGCCATTATCCTTTGGTTTACCGTGCTATTTGCCAACTTTGCCGAGGCCATTGCAGAAGGTCGTGGTAAAGCACAGGCAGATTCTCTCCGGGCATCCCGAAAGGATGTGGACGCACATAAAATTCCCAACGTATCGCAGAAGGACAGCGTGACTGTGGTTCCATCCGCCCTACTGAAAAAAGGGGAACTGGTGATTGTCAAAGCAGGAGAGCAGATTCCGGCAGACGGCGAAGTCATAGAAGGTGCGGCATCTGTGGATGAAAGCGCCATCACCGGCGAATCCGCTCCTGTAATTCGTGAGGCAGGCGGCGACCGCAGCGCTGTAACCGGCGGCACCACTGTACTGTCGGACTGGATTGTTGTCAGAGTGACCAACGAAGCCGGAGAAAGCTTTCTGGACAAGATGATTGCGATGGTAGAAGGTGCTGCCCGGAAGAAGACGCCCAACGAAATTGCTTTGCAGATTTTTCTGGTAGCCTTGTCCATTATCTTTATCTTGGTGACAGTCTCTCTCTACACTTATTCCATTTTTTCTGCAAAGCTGGCGGGAATTGAGAATCCCACCTCTGTAACAACTCTGGTAGCGCTGTTGGTGTGCCTTGCGCCTACTACCATTGGTGCCTTGCTTTCCGCCATCGGTATTGCCGGTATGTCCCGACTGAACCAGGCAAATGTTCTGGCCATGAGTGGTCGTGCCATTGAAGCCGCCGGTGATGTAGACATTCTGATGCTTGACAAAACCGGAACAATCACCCTGGGCAATCGACAGGCATCGGAGTTCATTCCGGTAGATGGTGTTGATATTCAGGAACTGGCGGACGCCGCTCAGCTTTCTTCTCTGGCCGATGAAACTCCCGAGGGCAGAAGCGTTGTTGTGCTGGCAAAGGAGCAGTTTGGAATTCGTGGCAGAAGCCTTCAGGACAAGAATATGCACTTTGTCCCATTTACTGCCGTGACTCGTATGAGCGGCGTCGACTTTGACGGCAACGAAATCCGAAAAGGTGCAGCAGATGCCATGCAGAGTTATGTGACCCATGCAGGCGGAATGTATTCTCCAGACTGTGATCGAGTTGTCAAGTCTATTGCGTCCAAGGGCGGCACACCTCTGGTTGTGGCTAAGAACCACAAGATTCTCGGCGTTATCTATTTGAAGGATATTATCAAGCAGGGTGTGAAGGAGAAATTCTCAGATCTGCGGAAAATGGGCATCAAGACCATTATGATCACCGGCGACAATCCGATTACTGCTGCGGCCATTGCTGCCGAGGCCGGTGTGGATGACTTCCTTGCGGAAGCAACGCCGGAAGGAAAGCTGGCAATGATTCGTGATTTTCAGGCCAAGGGTCATTTGGTCGCCATGACAGGCGACGGCACCAACGACGCTCCGGCTTTGGCACAAGCAGATGTTGCAGTTGCCATGAACAGCGGCACACAAGCAGCAAAAGAAGCAGGTAACATGGTGGATTTGGACTCTTCACCCACAAAACTGATCGACATTGTTCGCATCGGCAAACAGCTTTTGATGACACGAGGCAGCCTGACTACCTTCTCCATTGCCAACGATGTGGCAAAATACTTTGCCATTATTCCGGCGCTGTTTATGGGACTTTATCCGGGACTGTCTGTTCTGAATATTATGGGGCTACATTCCCCGCAAAGCGCTGTCCTCTCTGCGATTATTTATAATGCACTCATCATTATTGCGCTCATTCCGTTGGCGCTAAAAGGTGTGAAATATCGTGAAGTTGCTGCTGGAAAGCTGCTGTCACGGAACCTGCTGGTTTATGGTCTGGGCGGTCTGGCGGCTCCCTTTATCTTTGTGAAACTGATTGATGTTCTGCTGGTGTTTACCGGCCTAGTATAAGGAGGGGATATATCATGAAAACAATAAAAAGTGTATTACCAAAGGCAGGTATGATCTTTTTAATCTTTACTCTGCTGTGCGGCGTGATCTATACGGGTGTTGTCACAGGAATTGCTCAGCTTATTTTCTCGGATAATGCCAATGGAAGCATCATTGAATTAGACGGGAAAAAATATGGCTGTGAATTACTTGGGCAGCAATATACAGATGAAGCCCATATGTGGGGGCGCATTATGAATATTGATGTTTCAACCTATACGGATGAAAACGGAAAGGCACTGATGTACGCCGCTCCCTCCAACCTCTCTCCGGCAAGTGAGGAATATGCACAGCTTGTGGCAGAACGTGTAGAAAAGCTCCGCAATGCAAATCCTGAAATGGACGAAACAGCTGTTCCGGTGGACCTTGTCACCTGTTCCGGCAGTGGGCTTGATCCCCATATTTCCCCGGCAGCAGCGGAATATCAGGTAGCACGCATTGCAAAGGCAAATGATATGACCGAAGATGAAGTGCGTGAGATCATCCAAAACTGCACCGACGGACGATTTCTTGGCATCTTTGGCGAAGAAACCGTCAATGTACTGGAAGTCAATCTTATGCTAGACGGTATTCTGGAGAAGTAAATGAATATAGCAAAAATCGTGATTCCCAAAATCTCCAATAAGGAATAGATTCAGCATCTTAATACGGTCTTAATACAGATAAATATTCTCTTATACCCTCTTTACGCTCTTTGATTTATGATTAAGGACATATAAAGGGGTATAAAGGAGGATTGCAGTTATGGGAGTAATGTTGTTAAAAAGAAAGTTGACTTCGTTTCAAATTATCATCATTGGTTTTTCCGGTGTGATCCTTTTCGGCACCTTCCTTTTAATGTTACCGTTTTCCAGCCGCAGCGGACTGGCAACGCCTTTCTTTGAGGCATTGTTTACTTCTACCTCAGCAGTCTGTGTAACCGGACTCATTATACATGATACGGCAACATACTGGTCGGTCTTCGGTCAGATTGTCATTTTGCTGCTGATTCAGATCGGCGGCATGGGAGTTATTACTGTGGCCGCATCCTTTGCAATGATTTCCGGGCGGAAGATTTCTTTGATGCAGCGCAGTACCATGCAGGAAGCGATTTCAGCGCCAAAGGTAGGGGGAATAGTTCGCCTGACTGGCTTTATCGTCAGGGGGACATTGGTGATGGAGTTGCTGTGTGCAGCGGTTATGGCACCAGTGTTTTGCCGTGATTTCGGGAAAAAGGGTCTTTGGATGGCGCTGTTTCATTCCGTGTCCGCTTTTTGCAACGCAGGCTTTGATCTGTTGGGTGTGCGCACTCCATTTTCCTCCCTGACAAACTATGCAGCGAATCCAGTCATAAACTTTACTATTATGTTCTTAATTGTGGTTGGCGGTATTGGCTTTCTGACTTGGGATGATATTCGGGCAAATCGACTGCATTTGCGCAAATATAGGATGCAGAGCAAGGTGATTCTTTGTACCACAGCGGTTTTATTGATAGTTCCGGCAATGTACTTTTATTTTTTTGAGTTTGATGATCTCACGCGAAAGGAACGGCTTTTATCTTCTCTTTTTCAAGCTGTGACACCACGAACGGCGGGTTTTAATACGGTGGAATTAACTGATTTGAGTGAGGCGGGACAATTTATCACCATTGCGTTGATGCTGATTGGCGGTAGTCCTGGGTCTACCGCAGGAGGTCTAAAAACAACAACCATTGCTGTTTTGTTTACTACCGCAATTTCCACTTTTCGGCGTAGAGAAAATGCAAATATCTTTGGACGTCGCATCGATGATGATGTCGTAAAAAATGCAACGACAATTTCGCTTATGTATATAACGCTATGTTGTACCGGTGGCCTTATCATCAGTGTTTCCGAAGGACTTCCCATGATTACCTGCCTTTTTGAAACTGCCTCGGCTGTTGGCACAGTCGGTTTGTCCCTGGGGATTACTCCGGAACTGAATCTGCTCTCACGGGTTGTTTTGATTTGGCTGATGTTTTTTGGACGAGTCGGTGGCCTTACATTGATTTTTGCGGCCTTATCCGGTGTGCAAAAGAAAGTATCAAAACTGCCAAAGGAAAAAATAACAGTAGGATAAAGGAGACATTATGAAATCAATTCTTCTAATTGGTCTTGGGCGATTTGGAAAGCATATTGCCATGCACTTGAATCATTTGGGTCACCAAGTGATGGCGGTAGATACTTCAGAGGAACGTGTAGAGGATGTTTTGCCCATTGTTACCAACGCACAGATTGGAGACAGTACGAATGCCGATTTTTTGGAATCTCTCGGTGTTCGCAATTATGATGTATGTATTGTGGCCATCGGCAACAATTTTCAGAGTTCGTTGGAAACAACTTCTCTGCTTAGTGAATTAGGAGCGAGGTTTGTGGTTTCCAGAGCTGCAACCGACGTTCAGGAAAAATTTTTGTTACGTAATGGTGCAAATGAAGTAGTCTATCCAGAAAAACAGCTTGCAAAGTGGACTGCAATCCGTTACAGTGCGGATCACATTCTCGATTACATTGAACTGGATGAAAATCACGCCATGTTTGAGATTCCCGTTCCAAAAGATTGGGCGGATCATTCGATTGGAGAGCTTGATATTCGTAAAAAATTCAATATTAACATTATGGGAATCAAGAAAAGCGGCAAGCTGGAGTTATCTATTTCTTCAGACACAGTGCTGAAAGCAGGAGATACCATGTTGGTGTTGGGAAGTAACAGGAATTTGCAAAAGTGCTTTCGTATTTGATTAAAAAAATCACGGAAATTGGAGGTGAATCCATGCAGGATGTTATTTTACTTGTAAGTACATCAGCTATATTTATTTTTGGGTATTTTATGGTGAAAAAACTGGATGCTTTTCTGGAAAACAATTGGAATGAGCAGGAACATGCTCTGATTCACGGCGAAAACAGCTTGAAAATCGGTTTTTCCAACCCATTAATGGCAGACAGCCTCTCAGATGTTCTAGAGACTTACGGAAAACAGCATCCAGATGTCTTTATACATATTTTCAGCGGAGAAGATAGTGAACTGTGCAGAGAACTGGAAACACACAAATTGGACATAATTTTTTTACCAGAGAATACAGCTGTATCGGAAAAAATTCATTATAATGCACGGATAGTGATTCTTCGTTGCACCCCGGTTGTAATGAAATATGCCGGCTTGTCCATTGAGCCGATTGCCCAGAACCACATCACTCAAAAAGCACTATGGAGAAATTCTAAAAAAACACCTGTTATTGATTCTTTTATTGGATGCATGAATAGACTTGCCGTGAATCAGTCGCAGATGTAGGTTTTGACTTTGTGTGTTATAATATTAAAAAAAGAAATCGCTCTTACTTGAGTGATAGACGAGGAGGAACAAAATGGAATTGCCAAGACAAGATCCGGATCAGCTTCTTCGTGCGATTTGCAGCGATACATACACTAGGAAAAGTGGAAAACTTAAAATCTTTTTTGGCTATGCCGCAGGTGTCGGAAAGACCTATACAATGCTTCAAGCGGCTCATCAGGCTAAGGAGCGCGGCATCGATGTAGTTGCTGGATACATAGAACCCCATGCCCGACCTCAGACGGCGGCACTTCTGGACGGCTTGGAGCAGCTTCCTGTGAAACAAATTGATTACGGAGGAATGACCCTTTGTGAATTTGATATTGATGCTGCTCTCAAGCGAAATCCCCAGCTCATACTGGTGGATGAGTTTGCCCACACCAACATAGAAAGCAGTCGGCACACGAAGCGGTATCAGGATGTTCAGGAACTGCTAAATGCTGGAATTGATGTCTATACTACTGTAAATGTCCAACATATTGAGAGTCTTAACGATACAGTGGCCTCTATCACTGGAATTCTTGTGCGGGAGCGCATTCCTGATTCTGCCTTTGATCAGGCGGATCAGGTAGAACTGGTGGATATTGAACCTGCGGAGTTGCTGGAAAGACTGGCAAGTGGAAATGTGTACCAGAAAGACCAGGCCAAACGGGCGACAGTCAATTTCTTTACGCTTGAAAATCTGACTGCATTGAGGGAAATTGCTCTTCGCCGATGTGCTGACCGGGTAAATTTGTTGACAGAACGCGCCAGGATACAAAGCCGAGGCGATTACCATACAGACGAGCGCATTCTGGCATGTCTTTCCTCGTCGCCATCCAACGCAAAAATCATTCGGACAGCTGCAAGGATGGCAAGAGCCTTTCGGGGAACATTTACCGCTCTTTATGTGGAAACGCCAAATACAGCGGCTATGAGTGACGATGATAAAAAGCGTTTGCAGGATAATAAGCGTCTGGCCCAGCAACTTGGCGCTGTGATTGAGACAAGTTATGGCGATGACGTGCCTTATCAGATTGCGGAATTTGCCCGTCTTTCCGGCATCTCAAAAATCGTAATTGGGCGAAGTACCATTGCACGAAAGAATATTTTCAGCAAGCCCACCTTGACGGAACGCCTGATTTCCAGCGTGCCTAATCTGGATATTCATGTGATACCGGATGCCAGCACAGGAACCAGCTATCAGGAAAAAAAGAGTAAGGCGCAGGTAGATGCGATGCCCCTGCGTGATGTTCTGAAGAGTATAGTCGTATTGCTGGTAGCTACACTGATTGGCTGTGGCTTTGACGCTCTTGGGTTCACGGAGAGTAATATTGTCGCAGTATACATATTAGGTGTACTTGTGACCGCCGTGATCACAACCAACCGACTGTGTGGAATTCTGACCTCGGTTGTCAGCGTGTTGGTTTTTAATTTCTTTTTTACAACTCCGAGACTGACATTCCATTTTGACGATCCAAACTATATTGTTACCTTCACCATTATGTTTATGGTAACGTTGCTTTCCGGATCTCTAGCTATCCGGCTGAAAGAAAATGCGAAACAATCTGCCCATACAGCTTACCGTACAAAGATTCTCTTTGAAACCAACCAGCTTCTGCAAAAAGAGCAGGATGAGAATGCGGTAATCACCGCTACCGCAGGGCAACTCATGAAGCTGCTGAAAAAAGATATTGTCGTCTATCTGTCTGACGGTAAAGAACTTGACGTTCCCAACGTTTTTCGTACTGTTAATAGCATTCAGGAAAATTTAATTTCTAAGAATGAGAAAGCAGTCGCCGATTGGGTATTTCAAAACAATAAACACGCCGGTGCCACAACAGATACATTATCCAGTGCAAAGTGTCTATATCTTGCGATTCGAGTTAACCAGCATGTATATGGAGTGGCTGGTATTGCGGTGAACGGTATTCCGCTGGATTCTTTTGAAAACAGCGTACTCCTCTCTATTCTGGGAGAGTGCGCTTTGGCACTTGAAAACATAAAAAACGCCAAAGAGAAGGAGGAAGCGGCTGTCTTAGCGCAAAATGAACAGCTTCGTGCTAATCTGCTGCGGGCAATCTCTCATGATCTTCGAACTCCTTTGACAGCGATTTCCGGCAGCGCAGGCAATTTGCTCGCAAATTATAAAAAGATGGACGATGAACTGCGGGAGCAGACCTTTACTGATATTTATGACGATTCCATGTGGCTGATTAATCTCGTTGAAAACCTGTTGGCAGTTACGCGAATTGAAGGAGGACAGGTTAATCTGACTCGGAGTATAGAACTCATGGATGAGGTTGTTTCTGAAGCGCTGAAGCACATCAACAGAAAGAGTAAAGAACACACCATTCGTGTGAGCAGCGGCAAAGAATTTATCCTTGCACACATTGATGCGAAGCTGATCGTTCAGGTGATTATCAATCTGGTGAACAACGCCATCAAATATACCCCTGTCGGTTCAGTAATTGAAATACACACTGAGCAGAAGAATAAATGGGTTATTGTTTCAGTTGCCGATAATGGGCCTGGGATTCCAGATGAGCAGAAGCCTCGTGTTTTCGATATGTTTTATAGCGGAGCCAATAAAGTGGTCGACAGTCGCAGAAGCCTTGGATTGGGGTTGTCCCTCTGCAAGTCGATTGTGACCGCTCACGGCGGCACAATCTTTGTATCAGACAATCTGCCAAATGGCACTGTGTTTACATTTACATTACCCGCCGGGGAGGTAGAAATTCATGAATAAACCTTTGATATTAGTGGTTGAGGATGACCCGTCTGTGAGAAATCTCATTACAATCACTTTAAAAACAAATGATTATCGTTATCTGGTAGCACCTAGTGGTTCAGCAGCAATTATGGAGGCCACATCGCACAATCCTGAAATCATATTACTGGATTTGGGCTTGCCAGATATGGATGGCGTTCAAGTAATTCAAACTATTCGCTCTTGGTCCAATGTTCCGATTATTGTAATCAGCGCTCGAAGCGAGGATAACGATAAAATCAAGGCGCTAGATGCAGGAGCGGACGATTATTTGACAAAGCCCTTTTCTGTAGAAGAGTTGATGGCACGACTTCGGGTGACGCAGCGAAGGCTCTCTCTGATGACGGCAGAGATGTTCACTGCCAGTTCTGTATTTGTTAATGGTAAGTTGAAAGTGGATTATGCCGGGGGATGCGCTTATCTGGATGAAAACGAACTTCATCTAACACCCATTGAATATAAGTTGCTATGCTTGCTGTCCAAGAATGTTGGCAAAGTACTGACCCATACCTTTATAACGCAAAATATCTGGGGACACAGTTGGGATAACGACGTAGCTTCGTTGCGGGTATTTATGGCAACATTGCGAAAAAAACTGGAGCCAACAGAGGAGTCTCCACAATATATTCAAACACATATTGGTGTGGGATACCGTATGATGAAAGTAGAATGAAGCCATGGTGACAGGAACGTTGGCTTTTAAAGTGTCCCTGCTGGTTTAATATGTGTCCACCAAAAATCATAATATTTAATTATGTAAGACGCAGTGCCAGGTACTCGTACAATTGAACATACAATAAAGAATGTTGACTTTCTGCCTAGTAGATGTATAATATAAACAAAATTATCATAAAATAATTTATCATAATTCGATTTATTATAAGGAGGGTCTACGTATGAGATTCATAGGCAGAAAAAGCGAGCTGAGTAAGTTGGATGCAGAATATAACCGTGATAGCAGCTTTGTGGTTATCTATGGCCGCCGTAGGGTTGGAAAGACAACGCTTATTAAAGAATTCTTGAAGGAGAAAACTGCATTCTATTTTCTTGCCACAGAGGAATTGGAAAGCCAGAGCATGAAGCGACTGGCGGGTGTTGTGGCTCGTACAACGAAAAATACATTACTGCAAAAAGCAGTATTTACAGATTGGGTGGATTTGTTTCAGGTGATTGCTGACTATAAGCCAGAAGAAAAGAAGGTACTTGTCATTGATGAGTTTCCGTATCTTGTAAAAACCAATTCGGCTTTTCCATCTATCTTGCAAAATGTTTGGGATGAGATTTTGAAAGACAGTAATGTGATGTTGATCCTGTCAGGTTCTTTCATCAGCATGATGCAGAAACATGCTCTGTCTTATGACAGTCCTTTGTATGGTCGCAGGACAGCACAGATGCGCTTGGCACCATTGCCGTTTACGGATATATATGCTGTTCAGAAGATGCCTTTTGATCAGGCTGTAGAACAGTATGCCGTAACAGGCGGCATTCCGAAATATCTGGAGTTTTTTGAAGATGGACGTCCTTTGGAAGAACAGCTCAAAGATACTGTTTTGTCCAAAAGTGGTTTCTTATACGAGGAACCTAATTTCTTGTTGAAAAGCGAGTCAGTGACAGCAGTTAACTACTTTTCAATCATTAAGACAATTGCGGATGGAAATCATAAACTTGGCAAGATTGCCGGCATACTTGGACAAGAAACATCTTCGCTGACGCCATATTTGTCTACACTTTTAGATTTGGGCTTTATAGAGAAGCGAACGCCGATAACAGAAAAGAATCCGGAAAAATCTCGCAAAGGATTGTATTTCATTGCAGATAATTTTATCCGTTTCTGGTTCCGTTATGTTTATCCCTACAAAGGAGAGCTGGAATTGGACAATATGCAGATTGTACTGGATGAGATGCATAAGGATTTTCGGGAGAAATTTGTAGCATTTGTTTATGAGGACATCTGCAAGACTATTTTTGTGGAGCTGTGCAGGAATGAGGAGATTACTTTTACACCATCCCGTAGCGGCTCCTATTGGTTGAATGATTTTGATGGTGATACGGAAATTGATGTAGTGTCCGTAGATCATCAAAACAAGCGAGTATTTGCTGGAGAGTGCAAATACCATGCGAAACCGGTAGATGCGCAAGTGTATTTCGCATTAAAAGAAAAAGTTAATAATGCTACAGAAATTCGCAAGGCTTTTCCGGGGTATGAGGTTATCTATGGCGTATTTAGTAAAAGTGGCTTTACGCAGCGTATGCTGGATATTGCAAAGGAAAGTGCCGATATTCTTCTGGTTAATGAGGATCATTTGGTGTAAGACCATGGTGACAGGTACCAAGCCTAGAATGGTCGTATGAAATGACGCAGTGCCAAGTACTCTTACAATTTTCAGCCATAGAATGACCATTGTAAGAGTGCTTGGCAGCAAGTTCTTGCTATATCATTTTGTAATAAAAGCTGTTATCATATCGAAATACCACAGGGACACTAATTGAGCCAGTGTACCCAATAAAAGAGCCGGCATCCCTGTCCCTTTGGCGGTTAAATTCCATATTCATTAAATAGCTTTGTCCGAAATGCTGGATCTGCAATCGCTTTTGGAATTTCAGAGCCTCTATTTTCCTGTAACAATCTCTCATAAAGCATATTAACACGCTGCTCACCTTGTTGTACTCCGTCCTTTCTGGCTGAGTTTATGGAATCATTCCAGTCGCGGA
>ERZ1673737.1119-NODE-1119-length-28116-cov-4.208831_pt1 | contig 28116 bp, 34 predicted proteins | sample MGYA00580211_ERZ1673737 | MGnify/ENA primary metagenome ERZ1673737 (study PRJEB41218, sample SAMN15661789) | gut metagenome | host: Homo sapiens | place: Canada: London | collected 2015-08-20/2019-03-30 | study: EMG produced TPA metagenomics assembly of... | reverse complement strand
ATCAAGCCTCGCCGAGTTTGTTCCGAGGCGATTTTTTGTTTTCTCAATGGCGAGTGAGCCTTTTCGTTTGTGGTTGAGTGCTTTATACAACGCATATCAACCGTTTCCGCCCATCATCGTCGTTAAATCCTTTACCGGACAATGCCGTCGAAGCGGTTCTTGAACTGTTTTTGAAAGTGGTTAGCAAAGAGATGGGTACCAGAAATTTGCGGGAGGACTAACCCATTTGATGGTCTCGTTCTCGTTGATGCGGTGGTTGACACCGATCTTAGCCTGGCAGCGACGACGCTTGGCAACACGGGCACCGGGGCGGCCCCTATATAAATTGTCAGTTAATATGTTCTTATAAAGAGCGCCCATGAGGGCTGTCGTTCGGGGAAACTCACATGCAGACGAAGAAGTCCATTCCGTAGATACCAATGCCGGGGTCGTACTTGATACCGAGATCGATGTGCTCGGAGATACCGAATCCGAAGTTACCGGTCTCAGAGAAGTTGCGCTTGCGGAGCTCGTACTCCTTGACCTTGAGGCCACGCTCGAGGATCTCCTCGGCCTTGGCGCCACGGACGGTAACGTGGACGGAGATCTTTTCGTTACGACGGATACCGAAGGTACGGACGGTGTAACGGGCCTTGGAGTAGACGGGGGTCTGACCGGACAGCTGCTCAAGCACCTTGGCGGCACGGGTGAGACGATCACCAGACTCTCCGACACAGATGTTGAGAACGAGCTTCGACAAGCGTAGCTCCTTCATGGGGTTGGATGCCTTGGCCTCGGACGACTGCATTTCGTTAGAATGAATTTTATTTCGATTTTTGGCGGATTTGGCGGATTTTGAAAAGGATAGGGATTTCGTGGTGATTTGTAGGATGTGATGGTGTGTGATTGTGTGCAAAATGGACTTACCATGATGGCGGTTGATGGGCGTGAAGTAGTTGTCGACTAAAGGAATGGATCGATCACGAGAAAAGTGAAAGTGGTTTGTGTGGGTTCGATTCTGGCACGTGATTAGAGAGCCCTGAGTCCGCCTAATCGGGACATGTGGGGCTATGACCCTTTTGGCCTCAGGCAGAAACTGACTCAATGCTGACTAACTCGATATCAAGAACTGCCACCCGACAGAGCTTAAGCTTCACAACGAAGGAACTCGCGCCGTTGCTCAATTCCCCACAGTAGAGAGTCTCGCTCTATCTACTGTTTTCTACTTTTTGGTCTTCCAAGTCGCACACGTGCGCACTACCTAGTCACCATGGCCGCCAACAAGATGGTAAGTTTCACGTCCCTATCTGCATCTCAACCCGTGTCGATGGCTGTCGCTAACGTCTTCCTTCTAGCAAAACCTCGTGAGTTCACTTAGGCGATAACGTCTTCCACTTCAGCATTTCTGACCTTCTATCTAGTTCAACTACCGGATGAGGGTGACCCTCAATGACGGTCGCCAGATGACCGGTCAAATGCTTGCATTTGATAAGGTACATGACCTTGCCCCAGGATTCACATATCTCATCTAATTTTACCTTTCATAGCACATGAACCTTGTTCTCGCAGACACAGAAGAGTTCCGTCGCACCAAGAAGAAGTCGAAGCCCGCTGCCGCCCCCGGAAGCGCCCCGCAGATCGAAGCGGAAGAGAAGCGAACTCTTGGTCTGACTATCGTGCGCGGTACTCAAGTGGTCTCATGCTCCGTTGATGGCCCTCCCCCCGCCGACCCGTCTGCCCGCCTCGGCACCGCTGGGCCCGGCGCCGCTGCTACACTCGCCGCAGGCCCTGGTATCAGCAAGCCAGCTGGCCGCGGTCTGCCCGTTGGACTCGGTGGCCCTGCAGCCGGTGTTGGTGGTCCTCCTCCTCCCGGTGGCTTTGGGTTCCCTCCTGCTGGCTTCCCCGGTGCCCCGCCTCCAGGCTTTGCTCCTGGACGTGGAGGTCCTCCTGGTCCTCCTGGTGGTCCACGTAAGTTTTCCAGTTTCCAGATTGATACAAAGCCATGCTGACTTGTTAATTCCTAGCCGGCTTTGCGCCTCCTCCTGGATTTGCTCCCCAAGGCGGTCCCCGTAAGTTTCTGCCCAAGCAGCCCTCTATCCCATGTGCAGTACTAACATTGGACTTATAGCTGCCGGTTTCCAACCTCCCCCTGGCTTCCAGCCTCCCGGACAGGGACGCGGCTACCCTCCTCCTGGATTTGGTGGCAGGTAATTGGACTTGTGTACAGAGAAATATCCTACGTTTCATATCATCGGCGATCTGATTTCAACTGGCAAAAAGCAAGCACCACTCAGCGCTGAAAAGAAACCACTGTCGACGCTTCCATTGGGAGACAATGATACGCGTACCGGCTAGATCAACCCACATTTTATTGGGCAAGGCGTTGTGGCGCAGGGATGGAGGTCGTGTCGAGGGCCGGGGACAAAAAGACCAAAATCCTCTTGAAATTTGCGTTAGGTCAAAAAATAATGCTAGCTTACTTTAACACGGCTTCTCTTTTCCAAAATTTTTCACTTTAATTTTCGTATGGTTTCAATTCTTTATAAAGTAAAACTGCAGATGTATATATTTCCGGTGATGAGCTTGGTAATGTTGCGTGCGCACACGAAAAGTACAGTCCCAAATACCATTGACATACCAGTACCAGACATATTGATCGAGGAAAATAGATACCACTTCATTCAATTGCCTTTTAAAAGTAAAGTCGACGCAACTATTAATCCCACCTGATGTCGTAGAAGCTCACGTGATGCGGCCGACGCCGGGTGACTCGAGCATTTCCGCATCCTCCAGATACCGACCTCACCTCCCCGACCGCAATCCCGTGAGAACCTTACCAGCAACTTCACCATGGCTGCTGCTATCAAGGCAATCAACGCCAAGATCCGCTCCAACTCGGTGCTGGACTATGTCTGCTCAACCCGTACGTATCGATGCCAAGTTCCCCGAAGCTCTTCCCGCACCGAGATCGGCCGACGAGACCGCACGAGATCATAAGCATTGGAAGCGACGTCAAGGGTCGAAGAGACGATACTTCTTCGGACTGGCGCGCTTTAGACCGAACCGCTCGCCGAGACTATGCACAGATTGCTGACCGTCAATGGCGCTTCTTAGACTTCTGGGGCCCCGTCTCCAACTTTGGTATCCCCATTGCCGCTGTGATGGACACGCAGAAGGATGCTGAGATGTATGTTTTGATCCCATGATACCGGAGAGCTTTATGTCTAGTTTATTGCGTTATATGGCTGTTCCAGGGCGATTGTACTGATAGCTTCGTTCGCAGTATCTCCGGCCCTATGACCGGTGCTCTTGTCATCTACGCCGCTACCTTCATGCGTTACTCACTCGCTGTCACACCCCCCAACTACCTCCTCTTCGCTTGCCACCTGACCAACTTCGGCGCTCAGTCTACCCAGGCATACCGTTATCTCAACTACTGGAAGTACGTTACCTCCCCAGATAAGGCTGTTCGACTTTGTTTGGTCTATGATTCCCGGAAATACGAATACTAACATAGTCTTCTCTTCACAGATTCGGCGGCCGGGAAAAGCAGATCGCTGACAAGGCGGCCGCTAAGGGTGCCGCCGCCCCCGAGGCAGGTGCTTAAGTAGTCCCGATAAGATCATATTGGGTGTACTTTTAGTTCTGGTTAGGGCTCTTATAGGCATCATTTCTCGTTCATGTCCGCATGTGGTCCGATGGTCTTGTCTGAGCCTGGAAATATGGGGTTCAGGCAATGCTATTGGAGGAGGCATATAAAGAGGACATACGGTTTTGAGGAAGATTCTTATCTATCGACGCTATATGCTTTGCGGCTGTGGTGTTTCGATAGCCATTGTACATAGGCTCTTTGTTGCGCTTGAATCACATTCCGTCTTGAATTGTCTTGACCTAGTTTCCCATCTAAAGCGTAAGCCATAGGCCATAGCCCTTACACTCCCTCACTTGTATGTAAATAACTGCAATTCGAGGAATTCGAAAACGGGCAAAAAAGAGGTCAATAAGGAGAGGCCAAAGTAGGACGAAAACAATGCATAAAACGGCATACTCGCTTGGAGGCTTTTGTGTAGAGATTGTCCAATACTTCATCAGTGGCACTGTATACACACTTATGCCCCTGTTGTATATGGTGGGTCTAGCTCATGATGCCCACGTATTGGAGAAAGAGAGACCAAATACATAATCGGTAGATGCTAATCCAAAAACCTGAATGCTATGTGTACAGAAGGATCACTCGACCCAAAATCGTCTAATATAGTGATAGTTTTGCCCAAGACTGTGAACACACAGATCCGTTCAAGTGTTGAAGCAGCAGGAAGAACACATAATATGCAACGATCTAGAGTTAGAACGAAACCAAAAGAAATGCAACAAAACCTAGGGCCAATTCGCCACGCTCTACAACAATCAAAGAAATAATCAAGATCTTAATGAGAGTCACAGTATCCTGGGCTCTGAGGGACCTCAGGGCCGAGCCAGTTCCCGATAGTCAAGGAGGTCGTGTAGACGCAGCAGATAGCACCGAAGGCCGCGAGAGTGACGTCGGCAATGGCCTGACGTTTGGAGCGAGCACAAGCGCGCAAGTGCAGAAGGGGCTAAGATACGGTTAGTATATCATGGAGCGCTGCGCATATAGAAGAACGTACCGGGTAAACATAGATCAATGGAACACAAGCGAAGCTTCCGACCAGTGAAACAAACTTGTCAAGATCATCGGCACCGCCCCAGGCGACAATAGCACAGATCATAACCAGGAAGAAACGGAAGCCGTTCTTCTTCCATTTGATGTATGGGTTGTACTTGCCACTGCGGGTGAACAGCTCGTTTTCCATGATACGGATAGCGGGGAAGAGCTGCAGCGGAGTGCTCAGTAGAATGGCAAGAGAGTAGAGGAACTGGACCACGTTGACGAACTTGTCATCCTGAGGAAGGTTGAGAAGGATAACAGTCTTGGTGGTGGATCCATATGCTGCGTAACTCAGGGCACCAGCAGACAGGAAGATGAACGTGATGACAACCATGACACCAGCCAGAACACCAGGGAAGCGGTGGGGTTGCTTCATCGACTCTTGGATGGGGATGATGAGACCAATGCCTTCGTATGTGAAGATGGCGGTACCAATGAACATGGACCAGGTAGTCGGGTTGAAGGAAATGACATCAGAGATGCCGCCTTGGTTGACCAACGTGGTAACATCGTAGTAGTAGATATATAGCAGTCCCAAAAGAATAAAGACATCAGCGATGAGCGCGGTGAACCCGAGCTTGCTGATGTCCCGAATCAAGGACAGAGGCAGGAAGATGACAAGCTGCAAAAGCACCATGTACTTGATGTCGATGAAGGTTACGCACTTGCTCACAGCCAGCACAAATGCCTGCAAGTTCTGCGAGACGAAGACAATGTACGCTGACACAAAGCCCAACTGACTGAGGACAATTGATCCGAGAATGATGCGCCGCATGTGCTTGCCGTATAGAATGCCACCAATGTCACCGAAGGAACCATCGATCTTCATGCGAGTGTTGACGAGAAGAATGAAGGCGTAATAGCTCAAAATCGACACACCCAGCAGAACCATGCTACTAAAGAGCATGCCACCATTCAAGAAGGCTCGGGGGAGGAACAAGATACCGGTACCCACGAAAGACTTGAGCAGCAACATCACAGCACCTGTTGTCGTAGTATTGCCGGCCGGCGAACGCTGCTTGTGCTTTCTCTTCTTCCGGCCTGGTGTATCTGGCTGCAATAGCGCTGCATCTTCTCCAGACTCTCTACCCTCCTCTGGCTCGTCCCAAGCATCGGAGGAAAAGTACTCATCAGGCCCAAGGACCTCGTCATCTTCCTCCAGCTCCTCTCCAGCAAAGTGACCATACAGAGTCAAGAATTCCAAGAAGCTCGTGGTAGGCAGCTGGGGAGGGCCATGAGCATGGGGTGCCCCTGAAGTAGATCCCTGGGCACTTCCACGGTGTGGACTTCCAGCTGCTCTCCGGAGATAATCTCTGCGGAACCCTCCAGGGACCCGAATTGTGTCGATATCCTCAGTCTCATGTTCTGGTCTTGGTCGGCTGACGCTGAAACTCTTGCTGCGCATGAATCGACCTGCGGCTTCAGCCTCAGCATCCTCCGCCCATCGGTAGACCTGTCGTGTGATATCACCACCCTGTAGCTGTAAACTCGAGAACTGCTCGTCTCCCATGCTGGTCGCAATATCCGACTGCCCATCTCCCTGGTCCGTCACCAGATGTCTTTTGATAACTTCAGGATCTTCATACGGAGCCATTCCAGGGCCAGGGGACTGGCGTTCATTCTTCGTATCGAAAGATCCATACTGTGAGGCGATCGGTCGGGGATCTAGATGCAACGCAGGAGACCCGATGTTCCGCACTGGAGTCCCAAACCTCGGCGGCGAGCGACCTAGGCTCTCTTGAAGTTGTGACGCAATCATGGATTGACCGGGACCAGGAAGTGAGGCTGCATGAGCGAATGATTTCGAGAAGTCCTGCTCGGTGTTGGTTGTGATAGGCCGACTGGCTGGGATTCCCTGTCGGGAGGACAAGGAAGTTCCAAATGATGGGGAGGGCACCGGGGATGCAAGTCGTGCAATAGAAGCCTGTCTAGTACCGAGCTCAGGCGCGGGGGACCTCGAGCGTACCGAGGAGGCTATTGGCACAGACTGAGCTGGAGTTAGGGACGAGCCCTCTCCGTTGTCTGCCATTTTGAATGCGGTCTCAGGGTGAGCACCAAGGAGTCTTTAAAGTCGAAGAGTGGGCATGAACGATCGTGGGCCGACAGTGTACCAAATAGGAGGTGAAACAGTCGAGATGTAACTGAAGAGTGCTAAGCGGCGAGCTACGGAGAGGTTGAACGGCGTTTGCACTGTTTGCCTGAACGTTATGCTAGGTGATGCAGGTGGTTGACTTCCATGTCTAGTTCCTCTACTTCTTTCCTTGTCTCTTTTTGTACATCCTGGTATCGCCCCTATGTTCATATAGCCTTTGCATTTGCTATGACGCCCGAACGAGGCGGATATTCCTCCGACTCCTTTTCTCGACGAAGACCCAACTTCTCGACTCGAACCGCCGAAGAAGATGTCTCACGTCTCGCCCCAGGCGATTCAACCCAGGCTCTCTCAGATGAACGCACTCGACTATTACCATGGCCGCCGACCAGATGGGCCCGTCCATATGAGCCAGTGAACTCGTCAGAACCCGCGGAGGACCAACGCCATTCATCACCCACCGACTATTTCAGAGGGATTTCTCAATGGTGGCATAATAGGGGAGAACATGATCATAATTCAAATAATGGAGAGAATGTTTCACCACATGTGTTGTCTGCAGGCCCTCTTCGCGATTCCAGCGTTGATAAGAAGGACAAGGGACACCGGTCTCGAGCGGTGGATGAACCCAAGAAGCTTGGGACCTTCTCCGGTGTATTTGTTCCGACGACTCTGAATGTGCTGAGCATTCTTATGTTCCTTCGATTCGGGTTCATTCTAGGGCAAGCTGGTGTACTGGGTATCTTAGGTGAGTAGAATTCCGTAGAGGGTCTGGCCTCTGCTAATCCATTGAAGGCCTGCTACTTGTCTCTTACACAATCAACCTTGTGACAACAATGTCTCTGTCTGCAATTGCGACAAATGGAACAGTCCGAGGAGGTGGTGCATACTACTTGATCTCTCGATCCCTGGGACCTGAGTTCGGTGGCTCAATCGGCATTGTATTCTATCTGGGCTACGTCTTCAACACTGGAATGAATGCCGTTGGTCTAGTGGACTGTTTTACCCAGAATTTTGGCACAGAGTCCGGTGATTGGGCCAACTTCCTCGAGGAAGGATTCTGGTGGCAGTACCTCTGGGGTACTGTTATCCTGGTCTTTTGCACAGGTATCTGCTTGGCGGGAAGCTCCATTTTTGCCAGGGCAAGTAATGGGCTTCTTATCATACTACTTGTGGCCACCTTCAGCATTCCACTTTCTGCACTCTTCGTGAAGCCTTTCTCTCTTCCTCATCAGGGCGTTGAGTTCACGGGACTTCGCTTGAAGACTTTGATGGGGAACCTTAAGCCTCACCTCACCAAAGGGGCTGCGGGAAGTCAGCTGAAAGGACGTGAGAATTTCCAAGATCTCTTTGGTATTCTCTTCCCTGCCACAGGAGGTATTTTCGCGTAAGTGAGAGAGTGCACATCGCCAAGCATAGTTTACTAATCTGTAGTAGTGGTGCAAGCATGTCTGGTGACTTGAAGAACCCAAGCAAAGCTATCCCCAAGGGTACACTTTCCGGACTAGCGTTGACCTTTGTCACCTATGGGCTTGTCATTCTTGCAATGGCAGCGTCTGTTACTCGAGAGTCATTCTATAACAACGTCAATGTAATCCAAATTGTAAGTCACAATTCGCAAAAAGAAAGGTTGCATGATCTGATTGGATCCAGGTCAATTCCTCCGACGTGGTCATCCTTCTTGGAGAATTCGCAACCAGTTTCTTCTCCGCCTTGATGGGCGTTATCGGATCTGCGAAACTCCTTCAGGCTATCGCAAGAGATAGCCTCTTACCTGGAATTGGCATATTTGGCCAGGGAACTCGCAAAAATGACGAGCCAGTCTATGCAATCATCGTGACTTTTGTGTTCGCTCAAGTCACAATGCTCTTCGACATTAACCGCATCGCGTCTTTTATTACGATGACGTATTTGATGACATTCCTCGTGATGAATCTTGCTTGCTTTTTGTTGAAAATTGGCTCTGCGCCCAATTTCCGTCCCTCATTCCATTACTTCAATTGGCAGACCGCAGCGGCTGGAACGTTGGTCAGTGGAGTCAGCATGTTTTTCGTGGATGGACTCTATGCCTCGGGATGTGTTAGCATTTTGGTCATGCTCTTCCTGCTGATCCACTATAGCTCGCCACCAAAGCCCTGGGGCGATGTCAGCCAGAGCCTGATCTATCACCAAGTGCGCAAATATTTACTTCGTCTTCGCCAGGAGCATGTCAAGTTCTGGCGTCCTCAAATCCTGCTCTTTGTCAGCGATCTTGACAGGCAGTACAAGATGGTCTCTTTCTGCAACTCACTAAAGAAAGGAGCCCTATTTGTGCTAGCTCACGTCCTTGTGACCGATGACTTTTCGGCAGCCGTCCCTGAAGCGCGCCGCCAACAGACGGCATGGACAAAGTTTGTCGAGTATTCCAAAATCAAAGCCTTTGTGAATATTTCTGTTTCGCCTGCAGCAGAATGGGGAATGCGAAATATCGTCTTGAACTCAGGACTGGGAGGCATGCGCCCAAACATTGTCGTGATCGACCAATTCCGACAAGATCAATCTCTCGTTGAAACATTCTCAAACACTGGCAGAAGAGACTCCAAGACTAGACGTAACTCAGCTCATGGCCTTCGAACGGATGAGACTGAGAATCGACCAAGCAACCCACCCATGAGCGGCCAAAGTTACGTCACAATCCTTGAAGATCTCCTGTTCAAGCTTAGGATCAATGTTGCTGTAGCAAAAGGATTCGAAAATCTTGAGATTCCTGACCCCCACGGTCATCACACAAAGAAGTACATTGACCTGTGGCCGATCCAAATGTCAGCCGAGCTCGGGGCTGATAACGAAAGCAAACAAAATGTGCTCACCACTAATTTCGACACATACACTCTAATTCTCCAACTGGGCTGTATTTTGAATACTGTTCCCTCATGGAAAAAGACATACAAAATTCGGGTCGCAGTGTTCGTGGAGTATGAAACGGACGTCGAAGATGAGAGAGGACGAGTTGAGGCTCTTCTTGACAAACTACGGATCGAAGCTGAAGTCTTGGTCTTCTGGCTTGCCTGCGGTGACCTCAAGGCTTATCGGATTATTGTGAATGGCGATACTTCATCAGTCACAGCCGACTCTCAAGAAAAGGTCCGGTCCACTTTGCAAGAGGAGGAATGGTGGCAAGGAGTCTTACGAGCTCGCGCTCAAGACCGGGGTCAGGATTCGGACACAGCAAGTGACAGCCTGCACCTGGACAAGGCGTACAGCTGGCAAGGTTCATCGAGCCAAGACAGTGGAGCCAAGAATTTGCGCCAGCGAGCGACCGGCCTGAGACGATTGATCCAGTCCACTCGCCGCAGACGGTCTATATCTAGCTTCCGAGCTCTAGGAGGAGTGAACCTTGGAATGCAAACACATCGATTGTTGGATTCGTTCGTCGACTACGATAGTTCTGACGGCTCGAGCTCGAGCGAGGACAGTGACATGGAAGGTTACACCAGCGAACCCGAGGTCGATGATCGGGATACAGCCACTCCTCAGGGCGGATCTGGCTCCTCCCGACTCCTTGGCCGGTCCAAGACTGATGACTATAGTCCTGGTCCAGTTTCTCCCAACACACAGCCTCCTAGCTCTGGCGTCGAAGAAACATCGACCAGCCAACATATCCCATCCATCATCGAACCGGGGGATGATGCCTCATCCAAGAGTAAAACTCCCGTTCGACGACCTCCCATGAGCCGCTCTGCATCTAGCAATCGGTTCAGCTCCTCTCCCATCCCGGAGGCAAAAGTTAACACTGAAGCCGAAGATGACAATGGCCCCTCCATTATGTTCGCCGCTCAAAATTCCCCTCCAAGATTCAATAAACTAGACTCCATCTACGCCCGGCAACCATCTGTTACCCCACCCAACATCCGCCACAACAATGCATCTGGATACCCCAGCATGGCCTCGGTTCCATTATCCTTTAACGATCTACCTAGCCGAGCACAGCATTTGATTCTAAATGAGTTGATGGTCCAGCATAGTGGTGACACGGCTGTTATTTTCACGACCCTGCCGTCTCCCGTGGAAGGCACCTCGCTTAGCGAAGAGGACAGTGCGGCCTACTTGAGTGACCTGGAGGTGCTGTGGCAAGACTTGCCCCCCTGTCTCCTAGTCCACAGCAACAGCATGACCGTGACGATGAACCTGTGATGAATTGACGACCCTTGCAAAATTAGAAGTCGTACATAACTCGTACCCGCTAGATTTTGGTGACTTTTGTTTCTGGTGTAATATGGACTGTTACCCCTTACGTTGCTTTCACCGATAAAAAATACACAATATTAATTTTTAACCCATATGGGCCTGGTTCGATATTACCGCTGTGTGCAATATTAAGAGAAACATAGAGACGATCATTCCGGCGCTACTGCACGCCACAAAATCTCTGCACTCTGAGCTTCTAGACTAAAAAAGAGGAGCGTTCACTATATAACACAATTAGCGGACTAAAAACCATCCAATAGAGACGCGAGAAATAGTTGAAATAGTTGCAGACCTAAGCTAAGCGATCTATAACTTAGACTAATTAAACGTCTGACCAATTGCGATTGCAGCAGTTGTGATTGGATGCGTCGCGTTCCCTCGTATACTCAGTAGCATCGAGCACTCCCCCATCTTTACTCCAGATCACTCAAAGGGTCTCCAGTTGCTTGTTTTTCTACTTCACTTTTGGCTATGTTGAGGGCTTTTCGCGTTCTATGACTATTTGCCCCTTTAATTTATAATTGCCTCGCCGCTCCGCATCGCCGCATCGCATCTCCGCCTCCTTGTCCCCCCTCACATTCCAGCCTGCCATGACCGAAAGCCCAATTCGTCGCTTGAACGGCATGAAAGCCTCAGCTCTCCCCCAACGTCGCACAGTCGCCCACTTTCTCCCCGACAACCCAGTGAACGGTGTCTCAAACGGTGTCTCTGTTCATCCCAAGGGCGAGAACGGAGTGGATGACAGCTCCGATACTGCCTCTACAGAATCGCAAATGAATGGCATTGAGGAACCAAAGCGGCCTAGCATGTCTCGCAAGGCTTCATCGCCTATGGCGCCCACATTCATGGTGTCCGCGCCGGGCAAGGTCATCGTGTTTGGCGAGCACGCCGTGGTCCATGGCAAGGCTGCCATGGCAGCAGCCATTTCCCTTCGTTCCTATCTACTCGTCACCACCCTCTCCAAATCGCAGCGCACAATCACCTTGAATTTCCGCGATCTAGGTCTCAACCATACGTGGGACATTGACACCCTACCCTGGGACAAGTTCCACGACCCCTCAAAAAAGAAGTTCTACTACAGTCTCGTCACGGAGCTCGACCCCGAACTCGTCGAATCGCTCGAGCCACACCTCCAGGGGGTCTCCAAGGGTCACCCAGACCGCAAAACCCACATCCGCTCCGCCTCCGCCTTCCTCTACCTCTTCCTCTCCCTAGGCTCCCCCCAAAGCCCAGGCGCCATCTACACCCTTCGATCCACCATCCCAATTGGAGCTGGCCTAGGCAGCAGTGCCAGTGTCTGCGTGTGTCTCAGTTCCGCACTGCTTCTCCAGATCCGCACCCTCGCCGGGCCCCACCCAGACCAACCGCCTGAAGAAGCAGAGACCCAGATCGAGCGTATCAACCGCTGGGCTTTTGTCGGAGAACTTTGCATTCATGGCAACCCCAGCGGGGTGGATAACACGGTGGCCGCAGGCGGCAAGGCCGTGATTTTCCGTCGCTTCGATTACACGAAGCCCCCGACTGTTCTGCCACTGCCCACATTCCCCGAGCTGCCCCTCCTCCTTGTTGATACCCGGCAAGCGCGTTCCACCAAGACGGAAGTCGACAAGGTCAGCAACTTGAAATCGGCCCATCCTATCGTGACGGAGTCTATCCTCGATGCCATCGACCAGGTGACTTGCTCGGCCCAACGCTTGATCGAGGATCCCAACTTCGAGGGTATCTCTGAGGAGACACTCGCCCACTTTGGTACCTTAATTCGCATTAACCACGGCTTCCTCGTCTCTCTTGGTGTCTCCCACCCCCGTCTCGAGCGGATTCGCGAACTCGTCGATTACGCCGACATTGGCTGGACGAAGTTGACCGGTGCAGGTGGAGGTGGATGTGCCATCACACTTCTCCGCCCCGAGGCCAAGGCCGAAGTTAGACAACAGCTCGAAGATAACTTCGCCAACGAGGGCTTCGACAGGTACGAAGTTACTCTGGGTGGCGACGGCGTGGGCGTCCTCTACCCAGCCGTCTTACGCAACGGCACAGACGAAGAGGGCGGCGAGGAGATTGATCAGCAAAAGTTCGAACAAGCTGTAGGTGTCGAGGGCATCAAACGTCTCGTCGGAGTTGGTGAGGGATGGAAGTACTGGCAGCGGGCTACTACTCACTAAGTCGCCTTGGCCAAGACTTACATATCCTCAGCATGTAATTGTCTGAGCCCGCATCTTCTTCCGTGCATTCAGCTCAACGTCTGCTGGCTTTGATCATTTTGGTCTTGGGCCTCTTATCCTACCCTACTCCTTCTTGTCCCATTCTCTGTACACATTATCTACCATATGCATTATACTCACCCTTTTTGTCATTGATTATCTCCCGATTTCTCCCTTGGAACTCTGTTGTGAATGTCTCCTTGTCCATGACCTCACCTTCATCTCCATCTCCATTTCATTCTCATTCTCATTCTCCTTCAACTTCTGCTCGTGACTTTTTTCAACGCTACTCACTTCCTTTAACTTTCGGGCTTTCAGGTCTCTCTCTTTGCATGATAGGATGTCCCAGTTGATAGACGCACCCGTGAAAGAGTTGTCTACCTACTGGATAATTAGGATTCGGAGTGTCAAATCAACCAATTGAACTTAATAATACCCATTCTCTTCCTTGTAGGATAATTGGAAACTTGTATTAAGACAAGACATGTGGTTGTCCATATAAAGTAGACCACGTGATAGAGAACTATACTCCTAACGTCGCTCTTGTACCATTTCGCTTGAGAGGATCTATTCTTCAAAATGGCCGACCTCCACTTTTTTTTAGACCTTTGGCCGACGAGGTGGCTTTTTAAAACCCATTGCTAACCTTCAGCATCGCGCCTAACAACCACAAGCAGTTTCCTATAGTTCGCTAAAAGCTATCATCGTTCCTGGAGGTTAAGGTTGAAGAGCCAAGCCCCGCATGCCCCGTATGTCTCTTTACATATAATCACGCAGACGAAGAACAAAGCAGGGTATCCATAGCTCAGCAAAATCCATCTATATACATCCAACCTATGCCATCCAACCATCCAATACACCCATTTTAACCCATTGTAGTCTCCCAGTGATTGTCTAACATCACATCAACCCAAAAGACATCATCTCGAGCAGCATCCATACGCCTCCAGACCTCCGTAACAAGCTTCAGACAGACACGGATGGGCTTCGGCGGGAGTAGATGCATGTAATTATTCAATCGACCCAGAATGAATTGTCTCGTGCGCGAGACTTCAATTGCTTCCCTTGATATTGTCGGCTGATGGGTTCCGTCATCGGTGGGATGATCATTATCGACTTGGTCGTCTGCTTGTGGGAATAGACGTGAAAGTCGCAATTCTGAACATGATGCTACTAGCAGGAAGGGCTGTAAGCAGCGCGTTCCCGATTCTAGGGGGATGGTTTTTAGGCGGGAGAGGGTTGTTACGGCGAATTCGGTTAGCCAGGTGTTATAGAGGGTTTCGCGATCCGGTTGTTCAGTATGTGGATTTGGATTTGTGGTTGTGGTTGTATGTGCTGTTCTTGGTGTTGGTGTTGGTTGATGGAGAGGAATGGAGGATGGCGAGGGAGTGATGTCTGGAGGATTGGGACCTTGCGCTGCTGTCCCCGGACTTTGATTTGCAAAGACTGAGAGATTCATGCTATCCAGGTCGATGGGGAAGAATGGATCTCTAGATGTTGAAGCTGTACTTCCTGGGCAGTGGAATGTAGGAGATGCCGATGCCTGCGGAAGACGGTCGTACAGCAAGTCTGGGAAGACGCGGTATAGCTGCATCAGGCCGGTACATCTATAGACCTCGGCCATTGTGAGAAGGTGCCAGACCGGGGTATCGTCGTCACCGGGACTGACGATTTCGGCTTCGGACGGGTGGGCCAGGGCTAAGAGACGTTCTTCTAGTTCGCGGGCTTTCTCAAGTGCTAATTGTGCTCTGGTGATGTCATCTTGAGAGGTATATCTTCTTGATCGAATGCGTTTTCGCTCTCGGCGGACGAGTTGTCCGACTTCGTGTACGGTGAACTGTGTTTCACGCGCGATGCCAGTCCAGGGGTGTGGGACTCGTTGGAGAACGAGAGACTCGCCCGTTGAAGGAGTGGAGTGGGGATTATGTGGTAGGACCATTGTGTCGTTATCTGTGACGAATGATAGAAGCATTTCCCAGTAGATGAGAGCTTCTTCGAAGAACCGGTAGTTATTACTGTCGTTCTTGTTGAAGCTGAAGGTTTGGTTGTGTGAAGATGAGGATATAGTGTTGAGCTGCTTGCGAAGCATGTTGAAGAATGATATACCTAGATCAGTTGGGTCATGCCAGCTAGCTGTCTGTCCGAGCATCAGGAGCGCTAGTAAAGACTTGTCGTCCATTACTGCTTCGCGACTGATAATCTCAACGGCCTCGCTGCGCATTTTCCGGCCCATTGGCCCGAACTGTGGGAAATCGTTGACAAGCTTTGCGGCTGCCATGCTTTGCATTGTTCGACACATTGCGAGAGAAGATCCCCAGAGACGAGATACCGTTGTTCGGAAGGGGTTCATTTGACTGTCGTAACTCGAGAACAATGCTGCTATCTCCTTGAAATAGTATTCGATAAGAGTCCATGAGGGGTTGTTCAACGGACGAGATATTGTCATTAAATTACGAGGCGCAGACCGTTGAGAATTAGGTGGATAGCTGCGGACAATGGCCGAAGGCGAGAAGCCTCGCCACACAGTTTCGACGTGCTCCTCGGGCGCGGGTGTTGGCCCAATGAGTGACATAAAATGCGAAAGATCAGCCCCAACATCTCCAGACTGGCCGAAACCTTGAGCAAAATCTCTTGATTGCGAAAAGGACGGCGACGTTGCCGCCATTGAGGATAAATCCGTCAATTCGGGTAAGCCACCCCCCGGGAGATCCCAGAGATTATCACAGAGGGAATTCGACTCTTCCAAGTCGAAGCCCCCTAAAGCCGAGTCGTGAGGCTCGATGGTCGACTCATCTTGCGGCAAAGCAGGCGGCTGGTCCGGCGCAGTCGACTTGACCTCTGCATCGGAGGTCGATGCGACAGGACTCTCGGTGATCCATCGCAGAGACTTAAGATATCCAGGGCATCTGACCCCTAAACGTATGCACCGGGAACACTCTGGTTGAAGCTCATCGCATTTGACTCGTTTACTCTTGCATCTCCCACAGCCATTTCGAGATTTTTTAACTCGACGCATCACTGAAGGAGTATGAATATATCAAAAAGATCCAGGTGATCGGACATGGCCAAGTAGTATGCGGAGTATAGTGTGAGGAGAAGTGTGCGGGGACGTTATCTTGGGAAACTTTGCCCTCTTTCGGCCTTCTGACATAATATGCAATTCGTCCCTCTCTATTCGCCTTGATATGTACATAAACCAGGGTATTACTTACATATCATTCACAATTATCCAATCATTAGCCTCTTTAGCCTAGAAGGGCTTGCGATGAGGTTGAAATGCAGATGATGACTCAGCACACCAGAGTCGGCACCGCGATCTCGGCACTCGGGCTTCAAGGTTAAACTGCTTGGTAATGCCTAACTACTTGGAATATCATGTCACATATAATACGTAATGAGGTATGCTACCGTGTTCTATTTATTCTTCACCATGATCCTCATTCAAAGACAGGCAGTTGCAAAAAGACTCGTTCAAACTGCGAGATTCAATCCCTTGAAGCCAGTGGTGATCCCTGCAACAGGTCCGATACCATCCCAAAGCTGTCGAGTGCGAGCGATTGAGAGGTCATCCTTGCACCGAGGCTTCTACGGACCTAACTTAATACGCAAATTTCACTCATCGCCCGTCACCATGGTTAACCAGTCCGAGCTGAAGCAGACTCTCACGCCAATTCTCCTCGATGACGTCCATACCTTATGGTTTGATCATCTGGAGAGTAAAGAAGCTCTCATCCTACCAAAGATGAGCGACATGGGTCGGTGGTTTACGCGCGATCCCGAATTCGACAAGGCTTGCGTGTAAGTTACCAATCTTCAACTATTGCCGCATATCAAGTCTAACGAGCTAAAGCACGAAATTCCGCCCAGCTCTGGAAACAATTGTTAGCTCTGGAGCATCTGCTTTGGATATAATCGCTGCGGTGAATCCATCGTCCCCAATGGATTGGATTAACATGATCATCCTGGTAGACCAGATGCCTCGCAACTGCTTTCGAGGAGACGAATCAAAACTGGTCTTTAAAACCTTTGATCGTGAGTACTTATCATCTTGTTACATACCCCGTACATCTGGAGAATACTGTGACTAACCAAGGCACAGCCTTGGCTGAGAAAATTGCCCTACAGGCACTAAAAGAAGACATCCCGGTTCAGTCCTCTTACTTCCGCTTTCGATTAACTTATCGGACTTGGTTCCATTTACCCCTCATGCACTCCGAAAGTCCGGCGGTTCATGAGAAGGCTATCCAGGTGCATGCGGATACAGCTAAAGATATGGAGGGATTCGTGGCTAAGGACCCGTCGATACTATCTAAGGAAGAAAAGGAATGCTATGATGTTCTATCCAACCAAATAGATGCTGTCAGGGACTTTTTGAAGATGAATGATGAGTTTGAGAAAAGGCATAAGGTCATCATTGACAAGTTTGGACGGTACCCGCATCGGAACCAGGCGCTTGGAAGGGTTTCCACCCCGGAAGAGGTTGAGTACTTGGAAAATGGTGGTGAGACTTTCACCTGATTGTGGAGGGTGTCTATATTGGCGAAGCTGTACAATACGTTTGAACCCCATTGGATAAAACCAAGCCCCAACAAGCAAGGCAGACTTGATTTAGTGCTTTGGATCACTATCTAGGAATAATACAATTGCCCACATTGGCAACTTGGGAATATGCCACACGCCTACCAGGAACAATGAATGATCCGTATTCAAGGTTCTTTTCCGTTTACATGAGTTGGTCATGTAACGATTCATAGTTACCGCCATACTGTATACGCATTACCCGGAAAGGTCAAAACAATGAACCACCCACGAAATATGCATCAATGGCTCCCGAGACGCACGATGCTGTTGAATTTGTCATGTCGACTTCGGGAGTGCTTTTGTGACTTTGTCCATGTGCTTCGCGAGTTCTGGCAAATCCATAAGCATATCAACCACCTCTTTGGGGACGTTGTGGACATTCTCAATGGCGTAGGAACAAGTCTGGAAGGTTTCCGCGCATGTACTGAGAGACTTCGGGTACGCCTGTAGCAAGTTGAAGGATACTCTTCACCTGAGACATGTATTTGTTGGCATCTCTGTTGCCTTGGGGCTTGTTCTAGATACGTTCGAGTATGTCCCTCATGGCTTCAAGCAGTTCATTGTCGACGATCTTGTCGAATTCGGACATGGAAACGATGCCATGGTACCCAGAACCCAGAATCTGGGTGAAGCGTCGTCATGAGGTGTCGTTCGTAGCTGCTCAGATCAAGGTCCGTTTCGACTCCGTCATCCGTAACAAGGTTTCGCCATGTCTAGGGCAGCCAGTATGGGTCACTGACAGTTGATAAGGGGCCCTACTCGGTAAGGCTCGACATCAAGATTGATGGTAGGTTCGATCTTGATATTGGTGAGCTTGAGGGCCATGCTCCGGATGGGCAGTCCCACGCTAGAAGCAATGATGCCTTTGCCCACGCCAGAGACGACTCTTGTTTTGTCGTCAGTGTATGCTTCGGACCCACATCGGCCCCTCTCATGCGGCTCATGCGGCTCATGTAGCTCCTACGGGTTCAAGACTTGTTTAAACTTATCTCACGAGACTACAACGTAATCCATCCTGAAATTGTGAGCATCAGAGCCCAGGGAAAAGATGAGGAACTAGATGATGCAAAGAGAGGAAGACTGCACTCGATTAATTGGTTTTTTGATGATATTTGTGCCGGCAGTTTATTTTCATAACAATGAAAAATGCACCGTTTTGGCTACTGTACAACCATTTCACTCGCTATTTCTTCCTCACCTCTCCCTTCAAACATCCACTATGGCATCCTCGCCCGACCAGGCCGGCCCTGCGCCAAACGACACCGCCCTTTGGCACGTCATTTCCACTGGCTATACCTCCCAGTATGACCTCCCCAATACTGTTGGAAACGCCCCAGGTTCCGGGTTCACGCATATGAGTACCAATACGGGCCAGGAAGCCACAGACTCCGGTTTGTTGTGATCTTCAAGCCCAAAATAGCTCTTGCGTAGCTAACCAGACGCGCCTGCAGATAACAAAGAACAAGTACGGAGTTTCATCGACATCCATGGCCATGATCCGTGCCGCTTGCCTGACAGCATCAACGAAGATTTCGGTATCGTCCCTCAGGTCACCGCCTCCGATGGCAATGCAGCCGCCACTATGACACCACGTCGTTCCGGCCGCTTGAGGGATAAGCATGTCACGATTTACAAACCACTAAAGCCCGCCACCGTCACGCATAAGCGTCCGAAGTCCTCCGGCAAGAAGAATAAGGCTGCCGCTCCTCCCCCTAGCAACACCGAGGATCAGCCCCTTACCATCCGTTCGGAATTAATCCTCAAGCCATCGCGGCTCACCGATGAGCTTTTCGATGCGTCAGTAGAGGAGCTATGGCTAGTCTATGGTGAGCTCTGCCACGAAAAATCCGTCGTTGAGCGCCATGCCCGGGCACTTGGTAAGGACATCACCATGCTTCGCGAGGAGATCTCTCGCCGTGAAGATACCGCTCCTGTTCCTGCCCATGGTCCCAAGTGGGGCTTTTAGGCTTCTTTTACTTACCGATTCTCGTCATCCTGTTGCCTTCCTTGTATTTCTTTACCAATCCCAATGCTGTGTGCTTTCTTTGACAAACCCTCGATTGTAGCACTGCTTCGTAGCATGTGGCATTTTGATTGGCGTTAACTTGACGTGTAGCGAGGTTTTATGTCAAACACTCACTACACGGTATTTCTAGAGAGTGCTCTCAGCTTGGCAAGTAACGTTAACGTTAAGGATGTAGTGCCTGAGGAATCAGGCACCACAATGACCTGCCAAGCCCTCCTGAGGTTCGGATCACAAAACGTTCAGTGGCACTTTCGCTCTGCCGGCCAAATTAAATGGCTGGCTGAGAGGCAAAAGGTGAATTCAGAGATATTAACCCCTTAGAACTGTGAGATGCAATTGAGTGCTTGGGTAAGGATCACCACCCCATATGAGAAGAAGAGTATCCGACGTCATGACTTCTCCAACTTGTCGCTCTCCACACCACGCACATCCATGAAAGAGCTTACGCATACGCGTTGAGCACCATAAATCATCTCATATGGTGTAATAGCCAACATCTATTGGCCGCTCTGTGTCGCCCGCGTTAAAGGCACCAGCGGGCCAAAGTTTATAACCTGTTTCACCCGCGATGATTTGCATTGAGTTACCATTTCAGGGTCCATGATGCCTTCTGTGGAGAATGACGATCAGGTCAGGATCAACGGCGAATCACACTCCATAGCCGACCAAATTGCTCCGTCTACAACAGGTGGCAGTGCTTCCGAGATAAAGCTTGATGTCCGCTGCACGTCGACTCTTTTCGCATTTTCGCATTTGCGCATTTTGGATTTCTCGTGGGTTTTGCGTATAGTTCTTTCTTGCTATGAAGTCTGAATTGGTGACATACGCCAGTCTTGGCACGGCAACATGTATCGCGTTGATTACATGTCTTGCTGGTGCACTGGCTCCGGGTAATAATAGCCCGAGTGGACCGGTTGTTCTTACTGTTGCAAGTGAGGGCGGGAATAAGTCGAGTCCGCTGCTCTATGGGATCATGTTCGAAGTCAGTAATTTAGCATTATATGTGAAGACTTCTTTGACTGACCTTTTATCGCTAGGAAATGGATCATTCCGGTATGGAATTTACATTGGCAGATCGCGAGCACCGCTAACCATACAAGGCGACGGAGGGATCCATGGCCAATTGCTACAGAATAACGGTTTTCAAGGAACGAGTCTCGGAATGACAGCCTATGCGCCGGTGGGAAATGTGACTATCTCCCAAGATAAATCAAAATCTGTCAGCAATTCTATTACGTCCTCGCTCAAGGTTGCAGTACCCAACGGAGTCACGGACTATGTGGGTTTCGCAAATACTGGCTATAAAGGAATTCCGGCTCTAGCGGCCACTTACAAAAGCTCGTTTTGGATGATGGGAAGATACTCGGGAACTATCAACCTACAACTTATCGGGTCGCAAAGTGGAATTGTGTACGCTGATCACAACATGACTGTCAAGAGTACAGATTCGAAGTTTACGGAGTTTAAAACGTCATTCAACGCTACCCACTCTCCAGATGGAGAGAATGAATGGCATCTGACTTTCGATGGCTCGAAAGTGGGTGGTAGCTCCCTTAACTTCGGATACATCCAGCTATTTCCGCCGACATTCAATGGCAGAGAGAATGGTCTGCGAGATGACATCGCTTCTTTCCTGGACGAGGTCAACCCGGCATTCCTTCGATTTCCAGGCGGCAACAACATCGAAGGCTTACAGGTTGATTCTCGATGGAAGTGGAACACTACGATCGGACCTGTGGTCGATCGTCCAGGGAGAGAAAGTGACTGGTTCTATCCCAACACAGATGCGCTTGGACTAGATGAATATCTTTGGTGGTGTGAAGATATGAACATGGCGCCGCTTTTAGGTATCTGGGCAGGCAAGTCATACGGGGATATTATCTCGGGGCCCGACCTCGAACCCTTTGTGGAAGACATAATGAACGAGATGGAATATCTGTTCGGAGACTCTTCTACTCATTATGGCAAGATGCGAATCGAAAATGGCCGGAAAGATCCATGGAAGGTTGAGTATGTTGAAATCGGCAACGAAGACGATCTCACTGGTGGCTGTGAGAGCTACCCGGATCGTTTCAACCAGATCTACAAAGCCATCCACGACAAGTACCCGGATGTTAAATTTGTTGCATCCAATGGAGACTTCTCTTGTCTTCCCTCACCACTTCCAAAGAATGTGATCATTGACCTGCATCTGTATCGAAAGCCAGATGACTTTGTGAAATTGTTCAACCAATTTGATAACCAGCCGCGGGATCAACCCGTGATGATTGGCGAATATGGAGCTCGGAACACGTCAAGTGCCGAGGGAATCTACTGGCCGTATATGCAGGGAAGCTGCAGCGAGGCTGTATATACGATGGGAATGGAGCGCAACAGTGATATCGTGAAAATGGCAGCCTACGCTCCATTGCTGGCGCACTTTGAGTTCATATCTTGGTCGGTAAGAAAACTTATTGGACTGTTGGGTCTTTAACTTGACTTCTGGCTAATGACTTATCTCTGTAGCCCACACTCTATGGATTTAACTCGACTCCCAACTCTATAACACCCTCCACGTCCTATTTCGTTCAGAAGATGTTCGCTTCAAATAAGGGTAATACTATCGTCCCAGTCCACACGACAGCAGATTTCGGGCCTGTTTATTGGGTAGCCTCAAAGACAGACTCAAGTTATTACTTGAAATTGGCAAACTACGGAAAGGACCCGCAGACCGTCCAGGTCAGAATCCCAGGTACCAAGACTGGAAGGCTGGAAATGCTTTCTAGTCCACAGTATCATGGCAACACGCCTTTCAATGTGCAAGCCCAGACAGTCACTACTAGCGTTTTCAATCCATCGGGCAATTATTCCATCAATATGGACCCCTGGGCAGTTGCTGTTCTGGCAGTTTCATGAGAGATGATGTACATATTATGATGATCAATTTTATCAATTTCCTTTTTAGACAGCGGTATCTCAAGAATAAATCAAACCTCAGTCCAAAATTGCAACAGGAGCATCAACAACTTTGTCACGCAAATAATCTGCAAACCCCTTTCCAAACCCATCCAGCCGGCTCGAGCTACTAACACCTCTCCCAAGAATCCCATAAACAACGAAATGTACAGCGCGCATATGCGGGAACTCAACTCTCTCTACCAAAAAAGACTCATCCCAATCATCATCTTTAGCAAGCATATCCCGCACTCGCTCCCGGCTCATGTAAGACCGTAACCAAGCCCAGTGGTTCTGTTCAGTGACGAAGAGACCGAAATTGAGGTTCGCCCCCTTGTCGCCAGATCGTGCTAGAGCAATATCACCTAGTCGGATTGATCTTGTTGGGGAATTGAGGAGGGCTTTTTCTTCGCTGGACAGGGTGTGGTTGTAGCTTTGACGCGGTTGGAGGTCTTTATATTTCGACGGATGACCTGTTGGGAATGATTTAATGAAGTCTGGTCCGTCGATGAAGTTTATCTCTTCGTTTAGTGCTTCTTGCTTTACTATCGCTGGATAATAAGCTAGGAACGGGCGAGGAATTGCTGTGCGCATGTCAAGAGACGAGTGGAAACCTGCATAGTGCCCGTTAGCTGGAGTTTCATTGGATTTAAGTAATACTTCTCACCTGAGAAATGCTTCAGCGAGATATCCTTTAGAGCCCCTAATACAGCGAGAACAGCTTCCGCGGAAACTGCAGCGATAAAGACGCGGAGATATGTTGTGCTGCTTCGTTGTGACACTGGGTTGGGGGCAGGCACACCAATTCTGTAATCGCTTGTCAAATTTGATTCCAAATTTAGCGGAGTGTTATTCCCACCTCTGGAACTCGAGTGTATCAAGACGATCAAGTGCATTCTGGCTGATGAAATGTCGAATCTGTCTTTCAACCAAGTCCCACTTTGCCTCTGTGCCATATCCAGTAGCATTTAGCAAAACCTGAGCCTCAAATCCCCCGGGATAGAAGACAGCTAATTTTGTAGTTGGAGGAGGAGCGCATCCCTGAATCCCGCGAACCCGAACCCTAACAGAGGTCAGTCACCGGCACCGAATATCACTAGAGTAAAGAGAGATATACCTATCCTCCCCAATCTGCTCGACTATAATATCATCCAAAATAGCACTAACGTCACTATTCAAATAAACATTTCCCTGAAGCTCGTACAGAAATTGACACCGAACAGTATCAACATTGATCATTCCACCGGTACCAGGATGCTTCGCAATAATGCAGGATCCATCAGCATCAATCTCCGCAATGGGGAAGCCAGGTTGAACAAATGTGTCGATGGGGTACCGGTCGAAGCCAGAGAAATTACCGCCAGTAACATAAGCGGAGCATTCAATCAAATGACCGGAAACCAAAGCTCCAGCAAGATAATCATAGTCGGTCTCTGACCATGAATGCCAGTACCAAGCAGCGGCTATGACGGGACTGGCGTCTGCAACACGGCCACATATTATAATGTCAGCTCCTCGACGGAGTCCATCTACGATACCTCGAGCTCCGAGGTACGCGTGCGCTGAGACCATTGGGATGGGTTTGTCAGTGTTTGTAAAGGCGTATGTAAGAGGGCCTGGTTTGACGGATTCATTTTCGGCATCGAGATGCTTTAGGTCTTCTGGTGTTTGGGGCATGTTGGGGCCGAATTGGTGATAGAGGTCGTCCCCTGATAGATATGCGACGCGCAAAGGGTGACCTTTTTGGCGGCACTAATTTCGCAAGTCAGCATCTAGTTACTATTGCAGATTGGAAAAAAAAATACGAACAAGTTCATCTACTTTGAAGGCTAGGCCCTTGGGATTGAGAGCCCCACCATTAATCACAACTTTTATACCCTTTTCGGCAATCACGTCGATGGTTTGCTTGATACCTTCCCAGGCTGTTTCCTCGTAGCCTGCATGCTCCCCACGTTGGAAGGCCTGCACATTATTTGCCATATTGACCTCTTCATATAGTGAGTTTACTTCTCCATCGCTCATCGGATCAACATACCGGCGAGATAATCTCCCGTGATGAAATCGACATCTCCGAGGGTTGCTTGGCGATACATTTCATAGGCAGGGTCGCCTTCACTACAGTCAGTATACGCTCGCTTGATCGGATTATTGAGACTGGACCATGATATCCAGAGCAATTAGCAACCCTGACAGGTCGTCCACCGATGTACCTGGGCGACATTATAAGTTCTTATCGTTTAACTACCGATAATCGATAACGAGGTATAAAAATCTGCTTTTTTCCAATTCAATTTCAACCAAGGATGAAATCATAAACTTATAAATTTCTTATAACTTCTTATGCAAATCCTTTCTTGTTGTGACACAACCCCTCAACTCGTCGGCCCGGACGATCGCATCCGAGGTAAGGACAGAGCCCGTATATATCAACTCCCTCAACACGAAATCCCGCGGCCCGTGGAAATACAGCAAGCTGGCATCCGGATGCCTCCACATATAGACCCACGGATGCATTGATCGTGTCCTTAGAGACCAGTAGAATCAATTTTCACAGCTCAGAGATTCAGCTTAGTGATTTACTTGGTGGGGAACCTAATTTTTAGTGTCGTGAAAATTGCGTATTTTACACGTAGGAGCCTCTCTCTTGTAGGTGCAAGGACTGGGATTTTAGAGTAGGTAATGCCGAGGAATATATGATTTGGAGGGGTCTCTTTAGGCGTCCAGCAAACTTTAATACCCAAGGCAGTAAGTATGCCGGCAATCGATACAGACATTTGAATACGCCTTGGTGTAGCTTCCCTAAGAAGGTTAGGTCCATTTAGCAGAGGAGGGGCGTGCATAACGTACTTCGTATATATGTCCATATAAATATAGCCGGGAGTCCCCAGACCGTTGCGATTTGTTTATTTGTTTATTGCATCTATCTTGCAATCATGCACGAGACCATTCTCGGTGATGAGATCTACGGACCTGGCACTTATATCGACAAAACCTTCCTCCCCGTACCAGAAGACACCTGCCGAATCTTCAAACTCCTCGCATCGAGAACACCCGGCTTCACAAAGGACACTGCGATATGGGATACGGTTAAGTTCCAAGGCCGACCCGATCCCATGGTCCCGGGTCCGATGAAATCCCCCGCCGTGGTGGCAGCACTACACGCCATGTGCGGAGTGGTTGGAAACGAGCTCCTCGAACTGCGAGACGGGAAGCCAGCTAAGGAAGCAAGCGTCACCGTGGACACGGACCACGCCGGAATCTGGCTCGCATCTACCTTCACCGTATACGTGAACGGATCGGATGTGTCGACGCTTGCACGGGCCGGGACATTATCCAAGATCTTCACCCGGGATTTTGATCAGGGATTCGGTGTTGGTCCGTTGTCTGGTCGGGCTACTGCTTTGTATCCGACCAAGGACCCGAAGGTGTGGTATCAACTGCACGGATCGTTGGATGCGAGTAAGACGCTTAAGTCCATGGGAATTGACATGGATGTTCCCTTGAAGGATTTCGCTGAGGGATACGAGTATATCAAGGGCCATGTGCAAAAGTGGAGTGCCGATGAGCTTGAGATGCATAATGTGAGAAATGGGCTGTGTGGTAGTATTTGCTACTCCCCCGAGGGTTGGAGGAATACCGAGATGGGAAAGCGACTTGCTGAACACCCTCTCATAAATTATACACATGAGTCTTATGCGAAGGAGACGCCTCCAGTTCCTTTGCGTCAGCTTCCTGACCGTCGTCCCTTGGCTGGGATCAAGGTACTGGAGATGGTGCGCATCATTGCTGGTCCCACTGTTGGAACTACATTGTCATCATTTGGCGCGGATGTCATCCGTGTCAACTGCAGCAAGCTGGCCGACTTGAATGTGAGTTGAATTTTTTTCCCTGTCTTGAAACAACCCTGATTTCAGATAGGTCCTCCAACTGGCCCTTAACGCCGGAAAACGCACTATCGATCTGGATATCGGAAAACAGGAGGATAAGGCCCGCCTTCTGGAGCTCGTGGGCGAAGCAGATATCTTCGTACAAGGCTTCCGGTATGGATCGCTCGACCGCAAGGGCCTCGGTCTGAAAGACATGCTCGGCGTAGCAGTGAAGAGAAACAAAGGCCTCGTATATGTTGACGAAAACTGCTATGGACCGAGTGGACCATTCGCTGAGAGACCAGGGTGGCAGCAGATCGGAGACGCCGCATCGGGTGCGTCGTACGTGATGGGCCGGGCATTGGGCTTCGATGAAGGAACAAGTGTTCTGCCACCACTGCCGATCTCCGACATGACCACTGGCATTCTGGGTGCCCTGGGAGCAGTGCTGGGCATTCGAGACCGAGCAAAGAAGGGAGGGTCTTATCATGCGGTGAGCTCGCTTGTGGCAGGAGACACAATTCTGCTTGACAAAGAGATTGGTCTCTACCCAGTCGAGGTTGTGCAGAAGACGTTCGATGAGTTCACATTCGTTCGCTCTTCACCTGCTCAATTTGTCACGGAAATTATGATGGAGGTAATCGATGGATGGAAGAATGTCTTCCCCGAATATATTTCCCCTAACTCTCCATTCATGATGAGATTTGAGGACAGCCCATGGGGACAAATTGACCTGTTGAGGCCTGTTGCGAGATTGGATGACAAGGAAGCAACCCCCATCTGGACAAGTCCCCCTGTCCCAAATTACCATCATGATACAAGCATCAAATGGGTGTAAGTTGTTGAAGCAAAGCATTTGTAGCGATGAGGGTTGATGAAAGTCGAAGTCCATATAATATGAATCAAAATTCATAATTATCCATTAGTCTCAGCCAGATCAAATAAACCCAAGCAAGAGGAGTAGCCTTTGACGATGGCCCTGTAGTATACAAAACTTGACCTAGATGCGGATGATTTGGTTGAACAATGTTGCCATCTATCCGAGCCTGCTCAGAAATATTGAAACCCGACGTGAAAGGCTCTGGCGCAAATTGGAATTTGGTGCCCATCTTTGTCCCTGAGACTGAGGTGGCTGGCTTGCCCCCCTGCGCTCAGCCGTAGGGCTTTTGGCGCGGTGGATCGCTCTTCTTGCTGCATTTTCCCAATCAGTACACTAGCCAAGACATAATCCATATATGTGTCTTGTTCTTGGGATGCCACTCTTGCTAAAAAGGCGACGACTCCGTTGATCCTTGAGGTATCAGATTTGGCATCAGGACGGGAGGGGTTGGCTATGATCTGGGAGAACAGTGCGACCAGAGCTGCTGCTGGGAAATAAACGATGCCCTGTTTGATTTGTTAGTAAAAGACTTAGACTTTTGGCATGCATTGATATATACCATTCAAAAGATTGACCAAAGCCACTTTGGACATGACCAATCGAATCAATCGCAGCCCGTGCTGCCTCCAGTGATTGTTCTGTT
>ERZ1673737.1118-NODE-1118-length-28133-cov-36.848885_pt1 | contig 28133 bp, 22 predicted proteins | sample MGYA00580211_ERZ1673737 | MGnify/ENA primary metagenome ERZ1673737 (study PRJEB41218, sample SAMN15661789) | gut metagenome | host: Homo sapiens | place: Canada: London | collected 2015-08-20/2019-03-30 | study: EMG produced TPA metagenomics assembly of... | reverse complement strand
GCTTGCGGCCTGCCAGCACCTTGGTCTTTGCCATGGTGATGGGGGTCTCGATCTCCACCTCTTCCAGCGGCAGATCGCGGGTAGCCTCGTAGCACAGCAGCGTTGCGATCTCGCCAACGAGGTCACGGAACTCCTTGGTGCCGGTCTGTTTGTTGCGCAGCAGGCTGATCTTGTGCTGCAGCAGCGGATGTTCAACGATCATCGGGGTCATAAAAACACGCTCCTTAATTTATATAGAACATTCTATCGGGTACTGATCTGTGGCCTTGCCCGCCCGGTGGGCGCACAAATAGCTTTTTTTCACAGAGAAGCTTGCAGCGCAGGCTTCTCTGTGAAATTACAAAAATTTCAATCAGCGGTTTTCCAGTGCGGTCAGCTTGTCGATGCGGCGCTGATGGCGGCCGCCCTCAAACTCGGTGTTCAGGAAGATATCCACCAGCTGGCAGGCAAGACCTGCGCCCACTACACGGCCGCCCATGCACAGGGCGTTGGCGTCGTTGTGGCGGCGGGTATACTCGCAGCTGAAGCTGTCGGAGCAGCAGCAGGCGCGGATGCCCTTGATCTTGTTGGCTGCCATGCTGATGCCCACACCGGTGCCGCAAAACAGCAGTGCCTTTTCGCACTGGCCGCTCACCACTGCATCACAGGCGGGCACAGCCATGTCGGGGTAGTCCACGCTGTCGGTGCTGTGGGTGCCAAAGTCGATATACTCCAGACCAAGCTCCTCCAGATGTGCCTTGACAGCCTCTTTCAGTTCAAATCCGCCGTGGTCGGCGGCAAGTGCGATGGGTTTTGCCATGGAAAAACGTCCTTTCCCTGTGAGTGGTCACAGTTCCGCTTTTATTGTTTGTTTGCTGCGGCTTCGGCAGCCAGACGCTCTGCCCGCTCCCGCTCCGCCTGACTGAGGCGGTGGTAGTCCGGCAGCAACGCCTCCGGCAGCACAGCCTGCCCGGCTGCGGCCATCTGCTTTGCCACAAGTGCTACGGCAGCGGCACGGCCGCCCCGCAGCGCCGGGGGTGTTTGCAGCACGCCCGGCACATTGCTGTATTTATTATAGCACAGACCCGCGCCATCACCAACAAAAAACAGGGGCTTTTTGCATTTTTCTACAAAATCAGCCAGATCTGTCACCGCCCGGGCGTCATCGTCCAGCAGGCGGGTGTGGGTGGCAAGGTCAAAAGCTGCACTGTACACCTGCGCGCGGCGGGCGTCCAGTGCACAGAGCACCGTGCCCTCGCCGGTGTGGGCAGCGGCCAGCGCTTCCAGGGTAGACACCGGGGCACACAGCGTCTCACGCGGGAAGGCCAGACCCTTGACGGCGGCCAGCCCGATGCGCAGGCCGGTAAAGCTGCCCGGGCCTGCGTTGACGGCGTACAGGTCGATGTCCGCGCAGGTCAGCCCGCACAGCTTTAAGCAGGTGTCGATCATGGGCATCAGCGTTTCGCTGTGGGTCATGCCGCCGTCCAGATATACCTCGTACAGCAGGCGATCATCCTGCAGCAGAGCCACACCGGCGGTCTTGCCCGCCGTATCCACGGCCAGAATATTCATACCGTCACCCCCTCAATGGTGATCTTGCGGGTGGTATCGTCCAGACGTTCGATGTTCACCCGGATGGGGTTTTCCAGCGCCAGCAGGTCGGCAAAGTTTTCGCTCCACTCTGCCGCCACCACAGCGCCCTGATCCAGATAATCGTAGAAGCCTGCCGCGCACAGATCATTCTCGGTAGAAATGCGGTACAGGTCAAAGTGCGCCAGCGGGCGCGGGCCCCGGTAGTAGTTCACGATAGCAAAGGTGGGGCTGGACACCGGGTCGGTGCAGCCCAGACCCTCGGCAAGACCCTCGGTAAAGGCGGTCTTGCCCGCGCCCAGACCGCCGGTAAAGGCGATCAGCGCCCCGGGGGCCAGCACAGCGGCCATCCGCTTGCCCAGCGCCACCGTCTCGGCGCGGGAATGGGTGATATATTCTGACATGAAGGTTACCTCATCGTTTCAAAAAAGGGATGGCAGACACTCTGCCATCCCTAAGTATAATATAAAACGCACAAAAGTGCAATGGTCAGGCGGCGGCAGGGGTCTGCTGCTCTGCAGCGCTGTTCGTTGCCGTGCCGGGCGCGGTAAGCCGAGCGGTGCCGTCGCCCTGAATGATGGGATAGGACGCCGCCGCGTGGGGACGCCGTCCGGTGTTCTGGTTGAGATACCACACGATGTCGTTTTCGCCGTAGACCTCAAGGCCGTAATCAATGGCCTGCTGCAAGGTCTCGCCCTCGATCATGCGGTTCACGGTCGCCCACAGCATACTGCGGGAGTACACGCTGTACACGTTGTTCACAAAGCCTGCCACGGCCTTTGCCCCGCCGGAGAGCAGCCCGTCCGAAAGAGCGGTGTCCACATGGCCGCTGCGTCCGTAGAACTCGCAGGTCTCCGAAAGCACGATGGTGCCGTTCAGCTTACCGCCCCGGTAGGCATTGCCGAAAAAGTCCCCGGTGACGGCGTAGCAGCCGTTCACCTTGATGACCCGGTGGCTAAGCAGCTCCAAGCCGTAGCGCAGGTCGTTCCAGAAATCAGATTTTTCCAGCAGCAGGATGATGGGCGCGGTGGCCTGTTTTTTCCACAGCCAGCCGTACTCATAGGTATAGTACGCGCCGTGGGCACTGAGGATGGCAAGGTCGTAGTCTGCCATCCGCTTCAGGTCGGAGACGGTCACCATCATGTCCAAATGGGTGTCCAGCCCGTAGCCGTTCCAGTAGTCCTTCATATAAGAATAGTAGGGGTAGCGGTTACTGTTGACTCCATTATCAAAGGCATAGTAGATGACCGCATTGCCCACCGTGCCGTTCTCGGCAGCGAGCAGGGCGGGCGCATCCTCCATCTCCGGCCCGGGCAGGGCGGCGTCCGCCTCGCTCTCGGTATCGGTGAGCAGAATACCGCCCAGTGCGCCGCAGCTGTAAGTAAAGCTTACCATGCCGTTTTTCGCATCCACATAGATGCTGTCCTTTTTTATAAGCCCCTGTGCCGCCAGCGCGTCCAGCTGTGCCAGCGCAGCGGCCTGACGCTCTTCCTCCGACATTCCGGCGTAGGCGGCACTGTCGGTCAGGGCGGTGACGGCGGCATCCGTCTGCTGCATCTCCTTTACCTCGGAAGCGGTCAGGGTCTGGGGGGTGCCGGTGGTTTCCTCCGGCGCGGCAGCCACTGCCGGGCACACTGCCGTAAAGGCCAGCGCAATGGCACACACCGCGCTGAGCAGACGGCGATAAACTGTATGTTCCATTTCTTCTTTTCCGTTCCTCTCCCCCGGCACACCGCCGGGGCTGTTGTACGCAATGTAGCGTCCACAGGTTCATTGTAGGCTGCTGCCGGAGCTTTGTCAAGCATCCCGGCAATGTTTTACCATTCCGTCACACCCGGCGCATTGCATTGGCGCAAAGGTTTGTGTATAATAGCAGTATGCTGGTTTTTTATCGCCTGTACGCAGGCACGTCCCGGCAGACTGTTCTGACGAAAGGCGGTGCTTTCCTTGGATAGCATTCGACAATATTTTAAGCGCACCGATAAGATGTATCTGCTGCTGTGCATTTTCAGCAGCGTGATGGCGGTGCTGGCGCTGTCCTCCTGGGCAGCCAAGCAGGGCAATGGCTTTGCCACCGACGAGGTGACCGGTGCCATCATCGGCATTGGCGACTACCGCCGGGCGCTGGTGCAGGCGGGCGCTGCCGCCATTGGCATCGTGATTGCGCTGCTGCTCTCCTGCGTGGACTACCGCAGCCTTGTAAAGGTGTGGCCGGTGCACGTTGTGCTGACGTGGGGTCTGGTGCTGCCCACGCTGGTCATCCGCAACGTGTCCATCGGCCCGCTGACCATCGGCTACAACGCCGGTGATACCGACAACTACTCCTGGTATAAACTGGGCGGCTTTACCTTTCAGCCCACAGAGCTGGCAAAGATCAGCTTTATCCTGACCTTTGCCATGCACCTGAACAACGTGCGCAGCCGCATCAATGAGCCAAAAGAGCTGGCAAAGCTGCTGCTGCACCTGCTGGTGCCCATTGCCATCATCCATGTGCAGGGCGACGACGGCACTGCCATCATCTACGGCATCATCGGCTGCTGCATGATGTTTGCGGCGGGGCTGAGCTGGAAGTATATCTTCGCAGCCTTTGCGGCGGCGGGCACCGCCGTGGCGGTGGCCTTTGCCTTTTTCAGCGATAAGATCGGCAAGGGGTACCAGTGGTACCGCATTCTGGCGGTGCTGGACCCGGAAAATACCACCGGCTGGGCACCCAGCGAGACAGTGTGGAAGAACATCATCTACCAGCAGCAGCGCGGCGAGATCGCGCTGGGCTCCGGCGGCATCTTCGGCAACGGCTTATTCGGAGGCAGGTATTACAGCGTGCCCAACGCCCACAACGACTTCATCCTCAGCTGGATCGGCAACGTGGCGGGCTTCGTGGGCTGCTGCGTGGTGCTGGGCGTTCTGCTGGCGCTGGTGATCAAGACCTTTGCCACCGGTGCCCGCAGCGAAGATCTGCTGGGCAGCTACATCTGCGCCGGTATCGGCGGTGCCCTGATGGCGCAGATCGCGGTGAACGTGGGCATGAATCTGCGGGTGCTGCCGGTCATCGGTGTCACCCTGCCCTTCTACTCCGCAGGCGGTAGCTCGGTGCTTATGCTGTATATCTGTGTTGGTTTAGTACTATCCGTATACTCTCACAACACTAAAAGCCTGTTCAGTTAAAGAATGTTCTATAAGCAAGGACGTGCAGCCCGCGGGCTGCACGTCCTTGCTTTTTAGGTAATTTTAAAACAAACGCCATATTTGAAAAACAAAATTTCCTTAAATCATGCCCAGAGCAAAGCGGAGGGCATTCAAGAGTTCCCCAGCTTTTCCAGCTCCACCACCGGCCAGCCAAGGGTGCGGATAGCGCTTTCATCGTGGGTGGCCAGCAGCACTGGCTTGCACGCGCAGTGCTGCCGCAGCAGCGCCGCCGCCCGCTGCAGGGTGTCCGGGTCCATGCCGGTAAAGGGCTCGTCCAACAGCAGGGTATCGCTGGGTGCCCACAGCGCCCGCAGCAGCGCCACCCGCCGCTTTTGCCCGCCGGAAAGCCTGCGGGCGGGCAGCTGCAAGGTGGCAGCATCCATTCCAAGTTGTTGAAATTCATTTACAATTTGCTCTTTGTACTGGTTTTCCGCCCCCGGCAGCACCAAAGTGACGTTCTGCACCGTATTCAGCTGAGGACAAAGGCGGTCTTCCTGAAAGACCGCCGCCACCCGGCCTACGCCCTCCACGCTGCCGGTGGTGGGGCGTTCCAGCCCCATCAGGATGCGCAGCAGGGTGGTCTTGCCCCAGCCGCTGGACGCCCACAGCACCACGGGGGCATCCACCTCCATGCACAGGTCTGTGAAGAGCGGTACCGCGCCGAACTGCTTTGTCAGGTGTTGGATCTTCAGCATTTTGTCCCCTCCTCTCCCAGCACTGCACCCACGGCCTTATCCAATGCAAACAGGAACAGCTTTTCAAAGCCTGCGCTCAGCAGGATGATGACAAAGGTCCACGCAAACAGCTCTCCGGTGGAAAGGGTGATCTTGGCGCGGTACAGCGCATCGCCGATGCTGCCGTTGGGCAGGCCGATGACCTCGGCCGCCACACCGCTTTTCCAGCAGATGCCCAGCGCCACGCTGCACCCCTGCCGGAAGGCCGGCAGCACCGCAGGCAGCCAGATTGCCCGCAGGCGGCGGCCTGCAGGCAGACGGAACACCGCCGCCATTTCCAGCAGCTGCACGTCTGCCCCGGCAATGCCAGTGCGCACCGCGCCGTACAGCACTGGCAACACCATCAGAAAGCTGATAAGCACCGACAGGGCGCTGCCCCGCACCCAGACCAGTGCCAGAATGATAAAGCTTGCCACCGGCGTAGCCTTGACCAGCTGCATCACCGGAGCCAGCAGCGCGTCGGCAGCGCTCCACCGGGCGGCGCACACCGCCAGCACCACGCTGACCACTGCGCCCAGCACAAAGCCCAGCAAAATGCGCCCGGAGCTGAAGCCCACCCGCTGCCAGAAATCTGCCCTTGGCAACAGCTGCACCAAGGTGCGCAGCGCCTGCACCGGCGATACCAAAAACACCTCCTGCCCGATGGCCATAGCTGCGGCCTGCCAGAACGCCAGCCAGAACGCCACCGCCAGCAGACGGCGAAAAAACTGCTTGTTCTGCTTCATAAACTGCCCTCTTCCCCTGCCTATTATAAGGTATAGTATACCATACCGCCCCGCAAAGGGGAATGACCTGTGCACCATCTGCGGCGGGTCGGCTCACGCTGTATATACTTTTATTCAATCATCGTATGCTTGACATGAATTTACATCCAGTGTAAACTGGATACAATATGCGGTGCAACTTTGGCACCGGCGCAGGAAAGAGGGGACAGTATTGACGCAAGCGCTCAAGGGCCGCAAGCTGCTGCTTGTCGGTTTTACGTTGTTTTCTATGTTTTTCGGGGCAGGCAACCTGATCTTCCCGCCCGATCTGGGGGCAAAGGCCGGAGTAAACCTCTGGCCCGCCTTTCTGGGGCTTGCTATCAGTGCCGTGGGGCTGCCCGTTGCAGGGGTCATCGCGGTGGCACGCGCAGACGGTCTGGACAAGCTTGCCGGGCGGGCACATCCGGTGTTCGCGCAGGTGTTCATGATTTTGATCTATCTGTCCATCGGGCCGTGTCTGGCCATTCCGCGCACTGCAAGCACCTCCTTTGCCATGCTCACCCCGCTGTTGGGCAGCAGCGCCGGGCTGCAGCTGGGGTACTCTGTGCTGTTCTTTGGCGCAGCCTTTCTGGTGGCGCTGCACCCGGACAGACTCACCCGCTGGCTGGGCAGGCTGCTCTGCCCCTGTCTGCTGGTACTGATTTTGATCCTGTTCGGCGGCTGCCTGCTGCACCCGCTGGCGGCGCAGTACGGTGCACCCACCAAGGCGTATCATTCCGCAGTCGTTTTACAGGGCGTATTGTACGGCTACCAGACCATGGACGCCCTTGCAGCGCTGAACTTTGGCGCAGTTATCGCCATGAACATCCGGGCGCAGGGCGTTGCCCGGGAGCAGGACGTGCAGCGCAGTGCCATCCGCGCCGGGCTTGTGGCGGGTGGGCTGCTGCTGGCGGTCTACGCCATGCTGGGACACGCCGGAGCACTGACCGGTGCCGCCGCGCCCGGCCTTGCCACCGGTGCCGAGGTACTGACCGTGCTTGCCGAGCGGCTGTTCGGCAAGGCGGGGCTGGTGCTGCTTGCGGCCATCTTTATGCTGGCCTGCTTCAACACCTGTGTGGGGCTGATCGCCTGTGTGGGAGAGTATTTCCACACCCTGCTGCCCCGCATCCCCTACCCTGCCCTTGCCGCCTTTTTTGCCGCTGCCAGTATGCTGATCGCAAATCTGGGGCTGGCAGAGATCCTGCGGTTATCCGTCCCGGTGCTCAACGCGCTATACCCGGTGGCCATTGTGCTGGTCGCACTTTCCTTTGTACCAGGGCTGGAGCAGCGCCGCCGGGTCTACCCGCTGTGCATCGGCTGCACCGCCGTGCAGAGCATCGCTGCCGCGCTGCCGCTTGGCCCGCTTTCCGCTCTTTCCAACGCCCTGCCGCTGGCGGCACTGGGCTTTGGCTGGGTGCTCCCGGCTGCCGCTGGGCTGCTGGCAGGCATCTTTTTAAGCCGCACTGAAGAATAAAGGAGATTTTACTATGATCCAGCCCATCATGCACGACCCGCTGTTTCTGGCGCAGAAGTCTGCCCCTGCCACCCCGGAGGATGCTCCCGTTGCGCGGGACTTACTGGAGACCCTGACCGCCCACGCCGACGGCTGTGTGGGCATGGCCGCCAACATGATCGGCGTGCTCAAGCGCGTCATCGCGGTGGAGGCTGAGGACGGTTATTTAGTGCTGTTCAACCCGGTCATCCTGAAAAAGTCCGGCCAGTACGAAGCCGAGGAGGGCTGTCTTTCCCTGGAGGGCGTGCGGAAAACAAAGCGCTGGCAGAGCATCAAGGTGCAGTACCAGACGGCGGACGGCAAACCCCGCATCAAAACCTTTACCGGCTGGACGGCGCAGATCATCCAGCACGAAATCGACCATTGCGATGGGATCTTGATCTGAATCCCATCGCACACTCCCGATGTGGGACGATTTTGAATGGCTTCCGCTGCGCTCTAGCCATTTTCAGCGGAAAATTATTTTTAATTCGGGATTCAGAACCGCCTGCGGGCGTTTCTGAATCCCCTTCTCACGGGTGGGGTCGTGAAGGGCAGCAGCATTTGCAGCACCGCTTTCTGCGAAAGCGAGGTACTGCGGGCAGCGTTCCTCTCGTGAAAAAGCAACTCTGGAAAATCCGCAGATTTTCCAGAGTTGCAAACATAAAAATACTCTTTCCGCTATTTATGCGCAAAGCGAACGCGGAGCGCATTCCAAATCGTTTTCTCCCTTCAACTCACGCACAAAGCCCCCGAGGGTGTGTTCCTCGGGGGCTTTGCTATGCTATAACAGAGAAATGAAGGTGTTATTATTCAGTCGTATAAAACCTCTTGCGGTGCCCTGCATCCGCTTCGACCCTTGGGCGGGTCTCGCGTCTTGCAGACCGCTGCGCCAAAAATTGCTCCCTGTTTCCGCCGCAGGCGGCGGTCGCAATTTTAGCCTTTAACGCCACCAAGAGCAACGCCGCGGACGATGAACTTGGACAGCAGCAGATAGACGACGATGACCGGCAGAATGGCGATAGCCACCATCATGTACACCTTGCCCATATCGAACTTCAGGAAGTCCGCGCTGCGCAGCTGAGCGATCAGGATCGGCAGGGTCTTTTTGTCGGCGGTGTCCAGCACCAGAGCCGGAATGAAGTAGTTGTTCCAGCTGGCCACGAAGGAGAAGATGGCCTGTACAGCCAGAGCCGGCTTCATGATGGGCAGCACGATCTTATTAAAGGTATAGAACTCGCCTGCACCGTCAATGCGGGCGGCCTCCACGATCTCCATGGGAAGGGAGGCGTCCAGATACTGCTTCATGAAGAAGAACACGGTAGGTGCTGCAATGCTGGGAACGATCAGCGGGATGAAGCTGTTTTTCAGCCCCATCTTGGAGATCAGCTGCAGAAAGCCCAGTGCGGACACCTGTGTGGGCATTGTCATGATGAGCAGGATCAGGGCAAAGGCAGCCTTTTTGAACTTGAAGTTATAGGCGTAGATGCCGTAGGCCGTCAGTGCCGAGAAGTAGACGCTGAGCGCTGCCGAGCAGGCAGACACCAGCAGGCTGTTACGGATGCCGCTTATCACAGGGATGTTGGCGTCCGTAAGCACGTTGCGGAAGTTTGTGATGATGGACTTGCCCGGCATCAGCGAGAAGCCCTTCTGGATCTCGAAGTGGGTGCGGGTGGAGTTGATGATCAGCACATAGAAGAAGAACAGGCACAGAAAGCTGATCAGCACCAGCACCAGATAGCACCACGCACGGCGGGCGGTCAAGATCGCCTTTTCGGACTGGTTTTTAGGCGTATGTGCCATACTTATTTTCCTCCTTTGGCAGCAGCCTTTTTGGCTGCCTTCAGTTCCTTGCGCTGAGCCTTGGTCAGGCCGTCATCTTCCTTGGTCAGCGAGAAGTACACGACGACGCACAGCACTGCACACACAAGGAACAGCACCACAGATACTGCACCGGCCATGCCGTAGTTCTTGCTGAACAGGTGGTTGTTCAGGTACATGATCATGGTGGTGGAGGTACGGTCGGGGCCGCCCTTGCCGTTGGTCAAAATCTGCGGCACATCGAACATCTGCAAGCCGCCGATCATGGAGGTGATCATCACATAGACCAGAATGGGGCGGATCAGGGGCAGGGTGATCTTCCAGAACATCTGGTTCGGGGTGCAGCCGTCCAGCTCTGCGGCCTCGTACAGGGTGGGATCCACGCCCATAATGGCTGCCATCAGCATGATGGTGGTGTTGCCGAACCACATCAGGAAGTTCATCAGGCCCACCAGACCACGGTTGCCCCACACGGTATTCAAAAAGCTGATGGGGGTCTTGATCCAGCCCATGCTCAGCAGCACTGCGTTCACCGGGCCGTTATCCGAGAACAGGGCGAAGAACAGCATGGCGAAGGCCGAGGCCATGATCAGGTTGGGCATGTAGATGACCGTCTTGAAGAAGGTCTGTCCCTTCAGCTTCAGTCGCAGGTCGGTGAACCATGCCGCCAGCAGCAGCGAGACGATGATCTGCGGGATGAAACCGATGATCCAGAGGATCAGCGTGTTGCTGAAATACTTGGGCAGATCGGTCGCGAACAGGGTGATGTAGTTTTTCAGACCCACAAAGTTGGGTCCGATGATCTTCAGACCGCTGCGGTAATACTCAAAAAAGCTGTAATAGATGGTGGATGCCAGAGGGATCAGCTGGAATACCGCGAAGATGATAAAGAACGGTGCAATGAAGATATAGCCCCATTTCGCGTAGCTGATCGACCCTTTCTTCTTTGTTTTTTCTCCCATGAGATCTCCCTCCTTCCGGGTCACAGCAAAACCAAAGGGGCGGGCGAGATACGCCGCCCGCCCCTTTGCTTCAATTTTCAGTTCGGAGTAAAACCGCTTATGCGGGCCATACCACGTCGGTCAGCTCGGGGTACTTCTCCTTGATGGCGGTCTCGAAGTTTGCCTTGGCGGCATCCTCCTCCACGTTGCCGGTGAAGTAATCCTTGAAAGCGTTCTGGAAGCTCTCGTTCAGGCCCTGATCGTACGGGCCTGCGTTGGACATATCGATCTTGGTTGCAGCTTCTGCAAACAGAGCGATGTGGTTCTGGCCGCCGAGGAAGTCGGACTTATAATCGCTGTTGGCGATCTCGTTCATGGCCTTCTCGTTGTTGGTGTAGTCCTGCGTGTCGAGGGTGATCTGCTTCATGATGGCTTCATCGCAGGTCAGCTTCTGCATGACGTCCTTGATGGTCTCGATGTTATCGGAACCTGCTGCGCCGCAGATCCAAGTGCCGCCCCAGTAATAGGGCTGAGGGCCTTCGCAGACTGCGTAGTCGCCGTAGATGCCGTTGCCGACTTCTTCCTTGCCGCCCTCGGCGGTAGGCGTTGCCAGAGAGTTGCCCAGCAGGGTGAAGTTGATGCCCCAAGTGGAGTAGAAGAAGCCGAACACCTTACCGGTGGGGCCCTGATCGGAAGCCCACTGGCTGTCCCACAGGCTGGACTTGTTGTTGTAGCCCTTGTCGGTGTACTCCTTGGTCTGGTCCACCCACTTCATCAGGTTCTCGTCCACGGTAACGGTGGTGCCGGTGACCCAGGGTGCGGAGACGTTGTTGGAGAAGGTGCGGTATGCATCGTCAAAGCCGGACAGCATCTTGTAGCCCTTGGCAGCAGCCTTGGCAGCTACATCGTTGAACTTATCCCAGTCGGACAGGTAGGTCTGCACTTCGGCGGGGTCATCGGTGCCCAGCACCTCCTTGGCAATGCTGCGGCGGTATGCGAACAGACCCGGGGTAGCCTGCCAGGTGGTGCCGCGCTGGCTGCCGTCCACAGAAACGATATCCTTGGTGTACTGGTACTGGCCGGCCAGATCGGAATCGGTCAGGCCGATATCCTTCTTGACATCCAGAACGTAGTCGGAATCCACATACTTCAGAGCGTAGTCAGCCTCGATCAGGAAGATGTCGATCTTGTCGTCATCGGCAGCGGAATCCTGATTCAGCAGAGCCTCGTCCAGCTTGTTCTGGTAGTTGTTGTTTTCGTTGGCGTTGATGGTCCACTTCACGGTGGTGCCGTCCTTCAGGGTGGTGGTGGACTTGTCGGCTGCGATCTCCTTGACCTCGGGATAGTAGTCGTTGAAGCGGCTCTGGAACTCATCATTCCAGCACCAGATGTTCAGCACCTTGCCCTCGGCAGCAGCCGGAGCAGAAGCAGCTGCAGAGGATGCAGGAGCGGCAGAGGAAGCAGCAGTGCTGCTGGAAGAACCGCCGCCGCAGGCTGCCAGAGCAGCACCAACAGTCACGACACCGGAAGCGAGCAGGAAATTACGACGAGAGATCTTTTTCATAAGGGTAAACCTCCTTCATGGTTTTCCAATTAAAAAATTCATTCTCAAAAACTCCGCGCTGGGAGTCATGGGTCTTTGTTAAAGGATGCGGACGGAGCCGCCGTCCAGCAGTTTGCCGGACACCCGGATCTGCTCCGGCAGAGTCACACGCGGATGCTCGATCAGCTCGATCAGCTTATCCGCTGCCAGCCTGCCAAGGGATTTTGTGTTCTGCTGGTAGGTCACCAGCGAGGGTTTGACTACCCGGGAGAGATAGATGCCATCGTATCCCATCACCGAGATGTCCTCCGGGATGCTCAACCCCGCTTCGGTCAGGGCGTTGTAGCCGCCCAGTGCGGAAAAGTCATCCGGGAAGATGATGCAGGTGGGCCGCTGCGGCAGTGCCAGCAGCGCCCGGGTCTCCTCTGCGCAGCGATCCACATCGTGGTACACACCGCAGCGGACGTACTCCTCCGGCACCTTCAGCCCCAGCTCCTCGCAGGCTTGATAGAAGCCTGCCAAGCGGTTTTCGGTAACGGCGGTCTTTTCGCCGTGGATGAAGGCGATGCGCCGGTGTCCGCAGGCCCATGCCTGCTGTACCAGAGCCTTTGTGCCCGCCACGTTGTCTGAAAGGATCGCCATACGGTTGTTGAACACATGGTCGATGGTCACCACCGGCACATCGCCGTTGACCAGTTCCACCACCTGCGGATCGTAAAAGTTCACACAGGCGATCACCACGCCGTCCACACCCCGGTAGTGGCAATGTTCCAGATAGCTCATGGACTTGCCGCTGATGTTGTGGTTGATGAAGGTGATATCGTAGCCGCGCTTTTCCGCTTCTACCTTGAAGCTGTCCAGCACTGCGGAGAAGTACTCGTGGGTCAGGCCGCTCTGTTTTTCATCTACGAACAGAACGCCAAGATTGTAAGTGCGGTTGGTTTTCAGCGCCCGGGCCGCTGCGTTGGGCAGGTACCCCATGCGGCGGGCCGCTGCACGGATGCGCTCCCGCGTGGCCGGTGCGATATCCGGCTGGTCGTTTAAAGCCTTGCTGACGGTTGCGACGGATACGCCGCATTCTTTCGCCAGATCCTTCAGGGACGGCATCTTTTAGCCTCCTTCCGAGGATAGGAGCAGCGGAATGTTTCTCGCAAGTTCCTTAATCGTTTTCGCAACCTCAATATATCGCATTCTGTACCAAAAATCAAGCGAAAACGCAAAAGTTTTAGCTCAGCTGCATCACTTTTGGCATTTTGTTCCAATACAGCCTGTAAGAATTGTGCATCTCGATTCACTTTCGTTACATTTCGATTAAAACGAAAAAATTTTCGTTGCAGTTTCGTTATGGTTTTCGGTGCCAAAGGCCGTATGTATATATTACTTTTAAAATGGGGTTTCGGGTCTTTTGTTCGGCGTTCCGCCGGAGCACACAGCGCCGAAAGCTGCCGAAAACCGCCGTGGCTTCGCAGATTATTTTAAAATTTCCGTTGAGATTTTTGCAAAAAGCTCTTGCATTTTTCGGTGGGATACGGTATGCTTAGCGTGATGAGATTGCTTCTTTCGCAGTGTCTTAATCGTTTTCGTTCATCGACACACTGCCCGCCCGACAAGGCGCAGTTTTAAGGAGGAAGCATTATGAAGTTCGGATATTTTGATGACCAGAATAAGGAATACGTCATCACCACCCCGCAGACGCCCCTGCCCTGGATCAACTACCTTGGCAGTGAGGACTTCTTCAGTCTGGTCTCCAACACAGCGGGCGGTTACAGCTTTTACCGGGACGCCCGGATGCGCCGCCTGACCCGCTACCGCTACAACAATTCCCCGCTGGACATGGACGGCCACCGGATCTACATCAAGGATGGCGAAACCGTATGGAACCCGGGCTGGCAGCCCACCAAGACCCCGCTGGACAGTTACAGCTGCCGCCACGGTCTGGGCTACACCATTCTGGAGGGCAAAAAGGACGGTGTGACCGCCCGGCAGGAGCTGTTCGTCCCCAAGGGGGATGCCTGTGAGCTGGACCGGGTGACAGTGTGCAACGGCAGCACCGTTGTCAAGGAGCTGGATCTGTTCAGCTATGTGGAGTTCTGCCTGTGGGATGCCGTGGACGACAGCTCCAACTTCCAGCGCAACTACTCCACCGGTGAGGTAGAGGTAGAGGGCAGCGTGATCTACCACAAGACCGAGTACCGCGAGCGCCGCAACCACTACGCCGTGTTCTGGGCAAACTGCCCGGTGGACAGCTTTGACACCACCCGGGATGCCTTTTGCGGCGTGTACGGCGGCCCGGCAGACCCGCAGGCCGTCCGCGCCGGGCACTGCTCCGGCAGCATTGCCCACGGCTGGGCACCGGTGGGTGCGTTGCACATTCACCTGACCCTCGCCCCCGGCGAGAGCCACAGCATCCTGTTCGGTCTGGGCTACATCGAGAACCCGCAGGAGGAAAAGTTCATTGCCCCGGGCGTCATCAACAAGACCCGCGCCCACGCCATGATGGAGCGCTACGCCACCGATGCACAGGTCGATGCCGCCCGCGCCGCCCTGCGCACCCACTGGGAGCAGCTGCTGTCCACCTACCATCTGGAATCCGGCGAGGAAAAGCTGAACCGCATGGTCAACATCTGGCACCAGTACCAGTGCATGGTCACCTTTAACATGAGCCGCTCTGCCAGCTACTACGAAAGCGGCACCGGACGCGGCATGGGCTTCCGGGACAGCTGTCAGGATCTGCTGGGCTTTGTGCACATCATCCCCTCCCGCGCCCGGGAGCGCATTCTGGATATTGCCGCCACCCAGTTTGAGGATGGCAGCGCCTACCACCAGTACCAACCCCTGACCAAAAAGGGCAACCGGGATATCGGCACCGGCTTCAACGATGACCCGCTGTGGCTCATTGCCGGTACCGCCGCCTACCTGCGGGAGACCGGCGACTGGTCTATTCTGGAAGAACAGGTACCCTTTGATAACGACGCCACCAAGGCGCAGACCCTGATGGAGCACCTGCGCCGCAGCTTCAACTTTACCTGCACCCATCTGGGTCCCCACGGTCTGCCGCTCATCGGCCGCGCCGACTGGAATGACTGCCTGAACCTGAACTGCTTCTCCGAGCACCCGGGTGAGAGCTTCCAGATCACCGGCCCCAGCGAGGGTCCTGTGGCCGAAAGCGTTTTCATTGCCGGTATGTTCGTCAAGTACGGCCACGAATACGCCCAGCTGTGCGACCATCTGAATCTGACCGAGGAGGCCGCTGCCGCCCGCAAGCACATTGATGCCGTGGAGCAGGCCACCCTGACCGCCGGTTGGGACGGCGCATGGTTCCGCCGTGCCTACGATGCTTTCGGCAAGCCCGTCGGCAGCAAGGAGTGCACCGAGGGTCAGATCTTTATTGAGCCGCAGGGTATGTGTGTCATGGCCGGCATCGGCAAGGAGAGCGGACAGGCCGCGCAGGCGCTTGCCAGTGTGGAGGAGCGGCTGGACACCAAATACGGCGTGGTGCTGCTGCAGCCCGCCTACACCAGCTATCAGCTGAATCTGGGCGAGATCTCCAGCTATCCTCCGGGATACAAGGAGAACGCCGGTATCTTCTGCCACAACAACCCGTGGATCAGCTGCGCCGAGGCAACGCTTGGCCACGGCGACCGCGCCTTTGCAGTGTACCGCAAGACCTGCCCCGCCTACATCGAGGACATTTCCGAGATTCATCGCACCGAGCCCTACGTTTACAGTCAGATGGTAGCCGGTAAGGACGCCCCCACCTTTGGTGAAGCCAAAAACAGCTGGCTGACCGGCACAGCGGCATGGACCTTCTTCAACATCAGCCAGTACATTCTGGGCATCCAGCCCACCTTGGATGGCCTGAAGGTAGACCCCTGCATCCCTCACACCCTGTCCGGCTTCACCGTGACCCGCCGCTTCCGCGGTGCGGTGTACCACATTACGGTGGATAACGCCGCCGGGGTGCAGCACGGCATCAAGGCCGTTACCGTGGACGGCAAGGCCATCTCCGGCAACGTTCTGCCGCTGGCTGCCGCCGGGACTGAGGTAACGGTGCAGGTGACCATGGGTTAACCCGACTTTTTCTGCTTTTTCATATTATTCTCCTTTCTGTGACCAAAGCCGCTGCGCAGACCCCTGCACGGCGGCTTTGGTTTATAATGAAACAGTTTAATGATTGAAAATGCGCTCCGCGTTGCTCTGCGCATTCCAAATCGTCCCCTTCCCTCTTGCATTTTTTGGGAAAGAGGTGTAGAATACAGTCACAATCAAACACAGGGGAGCTCGTGCAGCGGGCTGAGAGGAAGTATAGCAAGCTTCGACCCTTTTACCTGATGCGGATAATGCCGCCGTAGGAAGTCATACTCTTTATGATTTTTTGCAGGAGGAGCCGCGCCGGGTTCCTCCTGTTTTTTTGTACCTCTGCGGAGGTTCCGCAGCCGGCTGAGGGGGAGCGCCCTGAGCCTTGGATGAATGCAGCGATGGGAAGCCGTGTTCCGGCGTGAGAGGAAGCCAGTAAGCTTCGACCGCACCTTCCGTACCTGTTCCCGCCTTGCGGCGGGCACGGGCTGTTTTGTTGCGGGAGCGCCGGTATTCATCCTGCGCTGCCGCAGATGGTTGAAAAGGAGCTAATTTATCATGAAGAATCTTTCTGTCAAAAAGCTTGCCCTCGCCGGTATGTTCTGTGCCCTGTGCGTGGTGGGCAGCGTGTTCAGCTTTCCCATGTTCGGCAGCAAGTGCGCCCCGGTGCAGCACATGGTCAACGTGCTGTGCGCCGTTCTGCTGGGGCCCTGGTGGGGCGTGGGCGTAGCCTTTGTGGCTTCCCTGCTGCGCAATCTGCTGGGTCTGGGCAGCCTGATGGCTTTCCCGGGCAGTATGTTCGGTGCGCTGCTGTGCGGCCTTGCATACCACAAGACCAAAAACCTGATCGCCACCGTGGTGGGTGAGGTGTTCGGCACCAGCATTCTGGGCGGCCTGTGCGCATGGCCCGTGGCCATCTTCCTGATGGGCAAGAGCGCTGCGGACATCGCTTTCTACGCCTATATCGTGCCCTTCCTCATCTCCACCGCCGTTGGTGCGGTGATCGCCGGTGCTGTGGTGTTCAGCCTGCAGCGCTCCGGCGCTCTGCGCTCCATGCAGAACAGCCTTTCCTGAGCGGAGGTGCCGGGAATGCTCAAGACCGCCTTTGAGAACCTGCGCAGCCGCAGCCCTCTGATCCACAACATCACCAACTATGTCACCGTGAACGACTGCGCCAACATGGTGCTGGCCTGCGGTGCCTCCCCCATCATGGCCGATGATGCCGCCGAGGTGGAGGAGATCACCGCCATCTGCGGCGGGCTGAACATCAACATCGGCACGCTGAACAGCCGCACCGTCACCAGTATGCTGCTGGCGGGCAAAAAGGCCAATCAGCTGGGGCATCCGGTGGTGCTGGACCCGGTGGGTGCCGGCGCTTCCCATCTGCGCACCGACACCGCCTTCCGCCTGCTGCGGGAGGTGCAGTTCACAGTGATCCGGGGCAATATCTCGGAGATCAAGACTCTTGCCTCCGGCGCGGGCACCACCAAGGGCGTGGATGCAGATGTAGCCGACAAGGTGACCGAGGAGAATCTGGACAGCGCCGTGGCCTTTGCCAAGGCTTTTGCCGCCCGCACCGGCGCGGTGGTAGCCATTACCGGCGCCATTGACATCGTGGCCGATGCACAAAAAGCCTACTGCATCCGCAACGGCAACGCCATGATGAGCAGCATTACCGGCACGGGCTGTCAGCTTTCTGCCCTGACGGCGGCTTTTGTCACCGCCAACCCCGACCACCCGCTGGAAGCTGCCGCTGCGGCGGTATGCGCCATGGGTCTGGCGGGTGAGATCGCCCACCAGCGGCTCACCCCGCAGGACGGCAACGCTACCTACCGCAATTACATCATTGATGCCATTTACAACATGACCCCCGAACAGCTGGAGAAAGGCGCAAACTATGAAGTGCGATAAACACACCATGCTCCTGTACGCGGTGACCGATCGCGCATGGGTGGGCGAGCAGACGTTGTATCAGCAGGTGGAAAGTGCCCTGAAGGGCGGTGCCACCTGCGTGCAGCTGCGGGAAAAGCAGCTGGGCGACGCGGATTTTTTACAGGAGGCCATCCAAATCCACGCTCTGTGCCAGCAATACGGTGTGCCGCTGTTCATCAACGATAACGTGGAGGTGGCACTGCAGTGCCATGCCGAGGGCATCCATGTGGGGCAGGACGATATGGCCGCCGCACAGGTGCGCCAGCGCGTGGGCGAGGGCGTGATGATCGGCGTTTCTGCCCACACGGTGCAGGAAGCGCTGGACGCTGTGGCGCACGGCGCAGACTACCTTGGCGTTGGCGCGGTGTTCGCCACCCACACCAAGACGGACGTAAGCGAGATGCCCCGGCAGACCCTGCTGGACATCTGCAACGCCGTGGATGTGCCGGTGGTAGCCATTGGCGGCATCCACAAGGAGAACATTCTGCAGCTCAAGGGCACCGGCGTGGACGGCGTGGCGCTGGTAAGTGCTATCTTTGCCGCAAAGGACATCGAGGCCGAGTGCCGTGAGCTGCGCGCCCTTTCGGAGCAGATCATAAAGTAAGCTATTATCCCGCGGCAAACCGGGGGCACCACCTTGGGCCGCGTTACAAAATTCATGGAGAAAACCAACATGAAAAGCGTATTTTGCGCAGGTGTCGGCATCCAGAGCATACTGTTTTTTCTGAATGACGGCTACTTGCCTGCTGGCCGGGAGCTTTCTCCTCGGACACGAATCGGGCCATTCCATCGCCCGCCCTACTGCCTGCGGCAGCAGGGTCCCACCCCAGCGGACGGTCCTCGGAGAAACTCCCGACCGGCGGTTCGCTCCCGCATCAATGCATGACCAGCACCCTGCTGTTCAGAGATAAACTGTCATTTGGAGGAACACAGCGTATGCAGACTTATACCACCCAGATGGATGCCGCCCGCAAGGGCATCATTACCCCGGAGATGGAGATCGTAGCCAAAAAGGAATACCGCACCACCGAGGAGATCCGCCAGTGGGTCGCCGAGGGCAAGGTAGCCATTCCCGCCAACAAGCACCACACCTGCCTGAACCCCGAGGGCGTGGGCTCCATGCTGCGCACCAAGATCAACGTGAACCTTGGCGTCTCCCGCGACTGCAAGGACTACAACATTGAGATGCAGAAGGTGATGAGCGCCGTGAACATGGGCGCAGAAGCCATTATGGATCTGTCCAGTCACGGCAACACCCAGCCCTTCCGCCAGAAGCTGACCCACGAGTGCCCAGTGATGATCGGCACTGTGCCGGTGTATGATTCGGTCATCCACTACCAGCGGGATCTGGCAGAACTGACCGCACAGGACTTCATCGATGTGGTACGCCTGCACGCAGAGGACGGTGTGGACTTTGTTACCCTGCACTGCGGCATCACCCGCAAGACCATCGAGCAGATCCGCAAGCACAAGCGCAAGATGAACATCGTGAGCCGCGGCGGTTCTCTGGTGTTTGCGTGGATGAGCATGACCGGCAACGAGAACCCCTTCTACGAGCACTTTGACGAGATCTGCGAGATCTGCGCCGAGCACGATGTGACCATCTCTCTGGGCGACGCCTGCCGTCCCGGCTGTCTGGCTGACGCCACCGACGTGTGCCAGATCGAAGAGCTGGTACGTCTGGGCGAGCTGACCAAGCGCGCATGGGCGCACAACGTGCAGGTGATGGTAGAAGGCCCCGGCCATGTGCCCCTGAATCAGGTCGCTGCCAACATGGAGGTGCAGAAGAGCATCTGCATGGGCGCCCCCTTCTATGTGCTGGGACCTCTGGTCACCGATATCGCCCCCGGCTACGACCACATCACCGCTGCCATCGGCGGCGCAGTGGCAGCAGCCAGCGGTGCGGCCTTCCTGTGCTATGTGACCCCCGCCGAGCATCTGGCTCTGCCCAACGTAGATGACGTAAAGCAGGGCATCGTGGCCTCCAAGATCGCCGCTCACGCCGCCGACATTGCCAAGGGCATCCCCCACGCCCGGGACATTGACGACAAGATGGGCGATGCCCGCCGCGTACTGGACTGGGATGCACAGTTCGCCTGCGCGCTGGACCCCGAGACCGCCAAGGCCATCCGCGACGCCCGCCTGCCCGAGGACGACCACAGCGACACCTGCAGCATGTGCGGCAAGTTCTGCGCCGTGCGCAGCATGAACAAGGCGCTGGCCGGTGAATACATCGATATCCTGTAAGCTTTCCCCGCGCTGAAAGGCGCTTCTTCCTCCGGGACTGCTGCACAAACCGTGCGGCAGTCCTTTTTTTGTGGGACGATTTAAAATGCCCTCCGCTGCCGAGCTGCGGCATATTCAGTGGAATTATTATTTTGCATTTGCTGCACTGCGTTCAGTTTGGTCAATCTATTCTATCAATTTTTTAGATTTTACAATTCTTCTGTGCTGTACTATAATGAAGTAGCAACTTTATTACTCAAAAGTACAGGAGGCTGTTTTCTTGATAGTTGATCTGATCGAAGCGTTTTACCGCCTGCTGTGGGGCGATTTGTTCACCCTGCCGGTGGCGGGCGGCATTGGCATCTCCTTTATGGTGGTGCTGCTGTTTGCAGCCGGTATCGGCTTTACCCTGCGCACCCGGCTGCTGCCGGTGCGGCTGTTCCGGGATATGATCGGCGCAGTGTGTGAAAAAAAGCAGGCTGCGGGCGGGCTTTCCTCCTTCCAGACGCTGGTCATCTCCACCGCTACCCGGGTGGGCATGGGCAACCTTGTGGGCGTGGTGGCCGCTGTTTCGGCGGGCGGTGCGGGCGCGGTGTTCTGGATGTGGGTCACTGCGCTGCTGGGTGCTTCCACCTCCTTTGTGGAGTCTACTCTGGCGCAGAAATACCGCGTGCCGGACCCGCTGTACGGCGGCTGGCGGGGCGGCCCGGCCTACTACCTGCATGTGCTGGCCGAGCGCAAGCGGGGCAAAAAGCTTCGCCGCTCGGTGTGCGCAGCACTGTTTGCGGTGTCCGGCCTGATCTGCTGGTGCGGCATCAGCCAAGTCATCTCCAACTCGGTCAGCTCTGCCTTTGAAAACGCCTTTCACGTCCCGCCGCTGGCCACCACCGTGGTGCTTACCCTGCTGGCAGCGTTGATCGTGCTGCGCAAGAATGCCACCGTGAAAAGCCTTGACTTCATCGTGCCGGTCATGGCGGTGTGCTACTTTGTCATCACGGTGGGCATTGTGGTGCTGAATCTCCGGCAGCTGCCCGCCGTGCTGGCACGCATCTTTGCCGAGGCCTTCGGCCTGCGTCAGGTGGCCGCAGGCGGCTTTGGTGCGGTGCTGATGAACGGTGTCAAGCGCGGGCTGTTCTCCAACGAGGCGGGCAGCGGCTCTGCCCCCTGCGCCGCTGCCGCTGCGGAGTGCGACGACCCGGTAAAGATGGGTCTTGTGCAGGCGCTGGGCGTATTGATCGATACCGTGGTCATCTGCAGCTGCACTGCTTTTCTGATGCTGCTGGTGCCGCAGGAGATCACCGCCGGGCTGAACGGTATGGATCTTTTGCAGACCGCCATGCAGTACCATCTGGGCAGCTTTGGCATCGTGTTCATTGCGGTGATCTTAGCACTGTTCAGCTTTTCCACCTTTTTGGGGGTGCTGTACTACGCCCGGGGCAATGTGGCCTACCTGTGCGGTGACAACTGGTGGAGCCAGACCGCCTACAAGCTGCTGGCGCTGGCCATGCTGCTGGTGGGCGGTACACAGGCCTACACCGTGGTGTGGGATCTGGGCGATGTGGGCATCGGGCTGATGACCATCTTCAATATGCTGGCGCTCGTTCCCCTTTCCGGCGAGGCGCTGACCGCCCTGAACGACTACGAAAAGCGCAAGAAAATAAAATAAGATCAAAAAAACGGGCTGCTGCACAAAGTTCCGTGCAACAGCCCGTTTTGTAATATGCGAAAGCTTTCAGCTATGCTGCTTCAGGGCGCAGACGGCGATGCTCAGGGCGCTCCATGCGGCCTGATACATCAGCACCGTGGCGATGGACAGCTGCCAGATGCTGCCCGCATAGGTCAGCAGCACCGCAATGAACACCGAGAAGCACACCGACACCAGCTGCACCGTAGTAGCGCTGGTCTCGGCATTCTGTGCCTGATCTGCAGCCTGCAAACCGCCGGTCAGGCTGGCAAAGCCCCTGTGGTGGTACAGGCAGCAGTCGGGCTTTTCCGGGGCAGCATCGGCGGCTTCAATGGCCTGACACTGGTCGCCGTCCAGCACGGTGACCATGCCTTCCGGCAGATGATAAGCCTCGGTGATGTGCCGTGCCGTCAGGCTGGGATCCTTGCTGGTGACCAGCAGACGGATGTTTTCCCTTTGCAGGGAGGCAAGGCTGCGTGCCACATTGCGGCCGCCCACATAGCGCAGCACGAACATGGCGTGCAGGTTGCCGGACACTGCCAGATACAAAATTTGCAGCTCACCGTTTTTGGAGTGGCCGTCCTCGTAATCCTGCTCCGGCAGGGTCACACCCTCCTGCTCCATGTAGCGGCGGGTGCCGATGAGGATGCGGTTATTGTCGCACCATGCCGAGAAGCCCAGCCCGGTGTGCTGCTCCAGATCCTTGACCGGGAACAGGATATCGGTGCGGTCCTCGATGATCTGGCTGAACAGCCCGCGCAGGGTGTCGCAGCTCTCGTTCAGCACACTGGCTGCATACAGGATAGCGCGGTCGATGCGGCCGCCCTTGAAGATGCGGATATCCTCCAGCGTTACGCTGTCGGCGGTAAACAGGTCGTCGGCGTCCAGCTCAATGGTGTCGATGCCGCCCAGCTCCTCAATTGCCGCCCAGCCGGGCACCACAGCGCCCACAGCGGCAGCCGCTCTTTGCAGACGCAGCGCCGCCAGACCGGGCACCAGCACCGAGGAAAGGGGTGCGCCCATGCACAGCACGGCAGCCGCCGCAGCCACGGCGCAGTTGATCCCGCCGCCAAACAGCAGGAAGGCTACGCAGCTGAGCACTGCCGCCGCCAGCAGGATACAGGCCACCTTCCGGGCACGGCGCTCGCTGGCGCGCTCGCTGAGGCTCTGCTCCACAAAGTCATTGCTGGCGGTCTGTACCGGGCGGCTCAGCAGCACCCACGGGTCCTTCTGCTCCAGATCCCGGGCGAGGGCGCGGATCAGGTCTTTATCGCGGGTGCGGTAAGCGCCCCGCAGTTCGCCGCTCTCTGCTGCCAGCGCATAGCCGCCCTGCACGGCAGCCAGCATCACCCGACTGCCCACCAGCGCCAGAAACAACCCCAGCGCAGCCATACCGGTCAGCAGACCGATGCCCTCGGTGCTACGGTAGGCGTTGGCATTCAGCATGGCCACCACCGCCTGCAGCAGCGCTGCCACAGCGGCCAGCGCGGGCATGGTGTCCGCACTGGGACGGCCGCGCAGACCGGTCAGACCGTCCCGCAGCACCGGGTAGCCCACAAACAGGCTGACGGCAAACAGCAGCAGATTGGCGGCATAGAACGCCGCCGGGGCAGCGTCCGGGTCCAGCACCGAAAGCGGCGGCAGCAGACGCTCTGCCGTCAGCCCAAGGTGCAGCAGCACTACGGCCAGAATGCCAGCCAGCACACACCGCAGGGTCAGTTCTGCAGCCATGTGGTGCAGCTTGTCGGTGGTGGATTCCGGCACAGTTTCCTCGGCAGGGGCAGCCGCTTGCGCTTCCGGTGCGGTCTCCGGCTGTGCCGGAGCCGCAGGGGCGGCAGCTGTCGGTGCGGGTGCCGTCTCAGCAGGAGTGCCGTCCTGCTCCAGCGGGAGCAGGGGCAGGCTCATAGTATCCTCTTTTTCCGGCTTGCGGGCAGCGGGCTTTTCGTCCTCTGCCGTGCCGAACATCTGGAAAATAGACTTTTTCTCCGGCTTTTTTGGCAGCGTTTCCGGGTCTGCCGGCGCGCTGGCAAACACCACCGGCGGCAACTCCTCGGCGGCGTTCTGTGCAGCCTTTGCCGGGGCTTTCTCCGGCTCTGCCGCAGGCTGTGCAGGCGCGGGCTGCACCTTGGGCTGCGGCGCTGCCTGTACGGGCTTTGCGGGCTGCGGGGCAGGCTTTGCCTTGCCGCTCATGCCGTTGAGCATATCCTTCAGCTGCTGCATCTCCCGCTGCTCCAGTTCCTCCTGCGGCAGCAGCGTCTCCGGGGCGTTCTTCGCCTTAGGCTGCTTTTGGGGGGCTGCAACAGGCTGCGACACCGGCTGGGGCGCGGGCTTTTCCGGCTCCGGCTGCACGGCAGCAGCCGCCTTGGGTGCAGGCACCGGCTCTGCCGGAACTGCCTTGGCAGGCTCTGGGCTGGCGGGCTGCATCGGCATTGCCGGAACAGGGTCTGCGGTACGCAGTTCCAGCGCCATGTCCTCCTGCTCCGGCTGTACCGGCTTTGCATCTGCCCCCAGCAGGATCTCGCCGGTGGGGATCTCCAGCACAGGCTGCGCCAGGGCGGGAGCCTGTTCTTTATCGTGGCTGAACAGCTTGCCCAGCAGCCCGGCCTTGGGCTTTTCCTCCACCGGGGCAGGCTCGTCCCGGCGGGTCATCTCCTCGGGCAGATCAATCACACTGGTGCTGAAAAAGTTGCGGAAACGCTCCTCTGCCGAGAGCTCCCCCGCCTGCTTGCCCTTGCGTTCATTTGTATTGTTCGGCATCCTTGTCCCTCCCACTGTTCTGGATGGAGTTTACCGCTTGTTTTATTCTTCTACGGCGCGCTGCGACTGGATCTCGTACAGGATAATGCCTGCCGCCACCGAAACGTTATAGCTGTCCACGCCGGTGCCGGGTGCAGCCATATCCAGCCGCACCACGCCGTCACACAGCTTCTTGACCAGCTGGGATACCCCGCTGCCCTCGCTGCCCAGTACCAGCGCGATGGGGCCTGTCAGGTTATTCTTGCGCAGAGACACGCCGTCCATGTCGGCGCAGTAGACAAACACGCCCTGCTCCTTCAGGCGGCGGATGGTCTCGCCGATGTTGGCCACGCGCGCCACCGGCAGACGCTCGGCAGCGCCTGCGCTGGACTTGATGACGGTGGGGGTAACGGATGCACCACCCCGCTTGGGGATGACGATGCCGTGGGCACCGCACAGCAGTGCGCTGCGCATGACTGCGCCCAGATTGTGGGGGTCCTCAATGCCATCGCTCAGCACCAGAAAGGGCGGCTCGCCCTTGGCCTTGGCTGCGGCCAACAGATCCTCCACGGTCGCGTACTCGATCTCGCTGGCAAAGGCCGCCACGCCCTGATGGCTCTCGGTGCCGGTCATCAGGCGCAGCTTGTTAGGGTGCACCCGCTTGACCGTTGCTCCGGCCTCCTTGGCCAGTGCCGTATAGTATGCCGCCACTGCCGGGGCCATCCCCTCGGCAATGAGCACGGTGTCCACACCGGAGCCGCTCTTGAGCAGTTCGGTCACCGGGTTTTTGCCGTAGATCAGGCTCTCACTTTTCTGCTGCGGCTGCTCTGCATCGCGGCGCGGACGGCGCGGCTGGTTACGTTCTTCCATCTTTTTATGCTCCTTCCGTTCCGGGCGGGCTGCGCCGCACCGGAACGTTTTATTTTGTTTATGATAATCCAAGATAAAGTATACCATATCTCGCCCGGCTTCGCCACAAATTGCTGGGATTTTATTTTCTGACGCCTGAAATTTTTTCAGTAAAACGCAACTTCCCCGCCGGACAGGGCAGCTGTAAAAATGTTTTGCCCGCTGCCCGGGCAGCACGGCGCATTTCCGCTGTTTTGCCAAAGCAAAAAGTTTTCCACAAAATGTGTCTATACATTCCGTAAACAGCCTGTGATTTTTCCACAAGTTGAAAACTCAGTGGAAAGTGTGTAAAAGTTCAGCCGCAGCGCCTGTTTTTCGGGTGGAATTAAACAATTTCCACTGGGTTTTCAACAGCAAGTTCCCCCATATCCTGGCAAAAGCCTTACAATTTGTAAAATTCAAGTCGGAATTATGACAATTTTTTGAACCAGAAATTGTCCGCTTTTGCAATTTCCTCCAACATCATTTTGACGAATGTTAAAATCTGTTGAAAACCCGCGCCGCTTCCGCGCAAGGCAGATGTTGCATTGTATATGGATTTTTGTCGCCAAGCGCAGAATATTTCTGCCGCAGCCGCATCAGCCGCTTTGTGCCGTGCCCGTTCCGCAGCAGCTCTGCGCAAGAAAAAGCGCCTGTCCGGATTGATTTTAGGCGCAGTTTGGGGTATACTAACCATGTGGGCTCGTTAAACCATACACAATGCGGTGTGTGGCAGAGCCGGAACCCCGATAATTTTTGGAGGTAATGAATAATGTTGGTAAATGCAACCGAAATGCTGCTCAAGGCACGCGATGGCCACTACGGTGTGCCGCAGTTCAACATCAATAATCTGGAGTGGACCAAGGCAGTCCTGACCGCCTGCGAGGAAATGAAGAGCCCCGTCATTCTGGGCGTTTCCGAGGGTGCTGGTAAGTACATGACCGGTTTCAAGACCGTTGCCGCCATGGTCAGCGCCATGGTCGATTCCATGGGCATCACTGTTCCCGTTGCTCTGCATCTGGACCACGGCACCTACGAGGGCTGCAAGGCCTGCGTTGAGGCCGGCTTCTCCTCCATCATGTTCGATGGCAGCCACTACTCCATCGAGGAGAACGTGGAAAAGACCAAGGAGCTGGTTGCTCTGGCACACGCTCATGGTATGAGCATCGAGGCCGAGGTCGGCTCCATCGGCGGCGTTGAGGACGGCGTTGTAGGCGCTGGCGAGATTGCTGATCCCGAGGAGTGCGCAAAGATCACCGCTCTGGGCATCGACTTCCTGGCTGCCGGCATCGGCAACATCCACGGCGTCTACCCCGCAAACTGGAAGGGTCTGGACTTCGAGGCTCTGGACCGCATCCACAAGGCCACCAACAACATTCCTCTGGTTCTGCACGGCGGCACCGGCATCCCCGATGAGATGATCGCAAAGGCCATCAGCCTAGGCGTTTCCAAGATTAACATCAACACCGAGTGCCAGCTGGTGTTTGCTGAAGCCACCCGTAAGTACATCGAAGAAGGCAAGGATCAGCAGGGCAAGGGCTTCGACCCCCGCAAGCTGCTGGCTCCCGGCGCAAAGGCCATCGAGGCCAAGTGCAAGGAGAAGATCGAGCTGTTCGGCTGCGCAGGCAAGGGCTAAGCTGAGGCTTGTATCGTAACCGGTACACCACCCAATAAAGTATGCGGCCCCGCCGCACTGTTATGCACAGTGCAGCGGGGCCGCTTTTTATTTTGAAATTCGATAATGCCCCACGATGTCGGTTCGTTTTTCCAGAATGTCCTGTTCGTAAGCTGTCTGCCATGGGTCATTGTGGTGAATGATATAAGGCACTCCGTTTTTATTTCGCCGGTCGGACACGATGCCGATATGTCTTTCAAAGATCACAATATCGCCGCCTTGCCATTCCTCTATTTCTGAGACATCTGTGGTCAGGGCAGCTGCTGTGTGTGCAAAAAACACCTTCAGGTTTCGTACCCGTCGGAAATCAATGTTTGCATCCGGTTCTTCCACCATATAATCCTGTGGCTGCTCCCGGATATCTGCGTCCACAAGCTCTTGTAGATCATATCCCGCATTCTTCAACGCATATGCAACTACATCGGTGCAAACGCCATAACCATCGTCAGGATAACCGGTCTCATAATAGCGGCTTTTGTATTTTGGATGTGTGCTCACATAGGCCAGTGCGCCGTTCAGAATATCCAACTGATCATCTACGCCGTCATCATCCCGATCTACGCTGCTATGAAACTGCGATGTCCTGCCCCGATAATCGTCCTCCGGCCGGATTGCCGTGGTGCGCTGATAATGTGTCTGCACATAAAATACGATGCTGCAGAACAGTAAAAGCGCCAGTACCGCTATATAACGCTTTGCTGTATCCTTGCGGGTTCTGTCCGAACGCATATTCTCACCCCTTCCTGCTTTGAGGATACCAACTTTTTCCCTGTTCTGCAACCCCTTGGCATATATAGCGCAACAAAAAAGCCCTGAGACTTTCATCTCAGAGCTCTTTGTTAAGTCGGCGACTACCTATTTTCACAAGCCGTTTCCAGCTAACTAT
>ERZ1673737.1115-NODE-1115-length-28216-cov-17.502468_pt1 | contig 28216 bp, 32 predicted proteins | sample MGYA00580211_ERZ1673737 | MGnify/ENA primary metagenome ERZ1673737 (study PRJEB41218, sample SAMN15661789) | gut metagenome | host: Homo sapiens | place: Canada: London | collected 2015-08-20/2019-03-30 | study: EMG produced TPA metagenomics assembly of... | reverse complement strand
GGAAAAGGCGGAATTCAATGGTCCCTTTTGTAAAGGTGGCATGGAGGTTCAGCATGTGGTACCGGCTTGAATTGTAATGCTGGCTTCTGCCGTAGTCTGCACCGTTACCTTCGTACCAGATGTCTTCCAGCCTGTGCATGGTGGTCGGCTTCTCGCGGTTCAGTCGGTCGAGGAAGCGGTGGTTGACCACCTGGCAATAATGTCCGGTGCGCCCTGCGTCGATCCGGATGGCTCTGCCGATCTGCTGTTCATGCGCCGCCATGATATTGACCAAGTTTCGGATAGTCTTTGCAGTGTGGTCGCCTTTGCCGATGTGGATGTGTACTCCGCATCCGCGGCTTGGACCGCTCTTTGCTCCCGCCTTGCGGAGCAACCGAATGATATCCTGCAGGGTTTCGATGTCCTCGTAGGTGAGGATCGGGGTGACCAGTTCGCATTTTTCTGCGTCCGGTCCGTAGATGCTCACATCCCTCTGGAATTTCCAAACCCTGCCCTGCTGGTCCTTGCAAGCCCAGCTGTAATATCCGTACTCGCTGGCGGCGTTCCATGCTCTGGTTCCGAAGTACTCAGCGACCTTTCTCGCCGCTTTTTCTCTGGTGATGTTGTTCATCTCGATTTCAACTCCGATGGTCTGCTTCTTCATGGCTTCAATCTGCTCTCTTGTTTTATCGTTCATGGTATGTTCTCCTTTGTTTTTTCCTTGTTTTCCCTTTCGGTATGTGCATATTACCGTCAGGTGCGGATAATAGCAAGGATATAAAAGAACATATATTCGACAAATATAAGGCAGAATGATCGTGTACATTTCTGCAGTTTATCCGCTTGATAATGTACATTTTCAGAGCTAATATCGGTACAATGAAAGAGGGTCTCGCATATTTTCCGGCCCCCATTTGGGGGGCTTGGGAGCTTACGCTCCCGCCTCCAGCATCTGCGCCGTGTCCGCCCCACAGTCGGGCTGTGTCGGCTGGTTTTCTTCCTGTTCGACCGTTTCCCCTGTGGCAGGATCGCCGTTCTGTGCCGCCTGTTTCGCGGCTTTCAGGGCATCCCGTTTTGCCTTTTCCCTTGCAAGAAACTTCTGTGCTTCCTCATCCGTGCGGAAAGCCGCATGGCCGGAAAGGTTCTCCATGAGGATCTTGCGGGTTTCCTTGAAGTCCGGGCCATTCATGCCCAGCCGCAGAAGCCATGTGCGGAGTGCGTATTTCTCATTCTCATCGTTGACATCCTTTGCCTGGATGCGCTTCTGGCTGATGGCCTGCTGGTTCATAAGGATGGCAAGGTGGCCGAAAGCCGTCAGGTGATCATAGTCGGAAGCCGTCGGGAATCCTGTGAAGGAAACCTTTTCTTCTGTGATTACCAGACCTTCCATCGCTGTTCCGCACTGCGCTTCATAACTCTTAAGCGCCTCGATGAAGTTTGCTACCGTGTAGGTGCAGCTGTCATCCCGCAGTGTTTCGACCAGGTCGGTTTCCACATGGAAATGCCCTCCCGTTGCCTTGCTGATGAGTCGGCCCCGGCTGTAGATGAGGTTGACCAGATTGCGAAGGCTCACGCCGTTATGCTGGCTGGTGGGGAAAGCAAGTTCCAGATCCAGCGGCACTTCTTCCGGCTGGTCTTCTGCTTCCGGCTGCTCTTCGCTTTCCGATTCCTCTGCATCCGGCTCATCCTCTGTTGCACCATCCTCTGCCGTATCATCCGGCTCCTCTTCGGTCACAGGCTCCGCTGTCAAATTCTCGGTCGGCTCTGTGTTTTCCGGCTGGTCATCCGTGCTCTCAATGCTCTCGCCGCCGCGGATCAGTCCCTCATTCAGCAGGGTCGTCAGCAGCTCGGCATCTGCATTCTCCGGCTCGACCAGAAGATTGCCGTCCCGGTCGATGGTGTAGTTGCCGATGTCATACGCATACAGCGGTGCTCTGGTGTAGTAAGGATGGATGCCCGTCAGCTCCTCCATGCGATTTGCAAGTGTCTTGCGGTCGGCTATGTTCAATTCAAATTTCAACATAATTCATTGCCCCTTTCGTTTTTTGTCTTTGTACGTCCCGATGTTTTTTTCGGTAGCACATATATCACTCTGAACCGGTCAAATAGCAAGGCCATTTCCCGATATTCTTCATGTTCGACCAATTACACAAGGGACTGCAGAATCTGTTGTGTAAATAGGACCAATATGTAAGCCCACCATATTACCGGGTCACTTTCTACCTAGTAATATAGCGGGCCAGTTTATTCTTCCAGACCTGCACACCATGCGATGCCGGCCAGAACAAAAAATGCGTTGGCTAAACAAATGCCGTTACCCCAGATACGGTACTCTGCCGAATCCGTATACGGGTCAGCCAGCCATTTCCGGATCTGCTTCTCCGTCTTCGGCTTCTTGGCATGGGTCACGATCTTGCGGTGCGTTTCAAACACATCTGCCCAGAATGCCAGCTCTTCTTCGGTCGGGTTTTCCGTTCCGAGATCCCTGCACCACCAGTCCGGGAAGCCCTGCAGTCTGGCACACTCGGTCGGTGTCAAACGGCGGACGGTATAGGTCACAGGTGTCAGCTGCGCTTCCGGGTTGTCGATGACCAGACGGTCATTGAAAGCATCCTGCCCGTTGAAGCCGCTGGGATGCGCCCCGGTTGCCACCGTTCCCATGACACCCTCGTTCAGATGCGGTGCCGGTGCGATGGTGGTCGGGTCTTTGTAGTCTCGTGCCATCAGGGTCGGTGCGACTTCTTTTGCCACCTGCATATAGGAGCCGGTGGTCATGGCATACACATCCTCCGGTGCACAGACTGCATGGCGGTCAGTGGCATCCAGTGTAAAACAGACATCCTCATTGACGCCATCCCCCTGCGGACCGTTCTCATCCTTGCGGCCGATCATGTTGCCCTGCAGGACGAAGGTCTGCTGCTTCATCCCCGGCTCTGCTGCAAGTGCCGCTGATTTCTCTCCCAGATCCCGGACTTCATCCCTCTGGTTCTGGGTAAAGGCGACCGGCTCTACCACGCAGATTCCGCCCTGATTGCAGGTCGGATCTCCACCGCTGCGGTCTAGTGTCCGAGAGGTCTCCGCTTCATAGAAGCCGCTATGCGGATTATCGGACATCATGGAGTGGCTGGCTTTAGAGCAGACACCGTAGCATTTCGGAACGAACAGTGTCTGGTCGTTGTTGCAGCCGAGGGTAGCTGACTTTTCTTCCTGCCAGATAGCGCCCTTGCCACCGCCTTCACACCCGGAACGGATCTTCAATGTGACCGTCGGAGAGTTTTCAACTTCTTTCACCGGGCTTTCCACTGAATTTTCAACAGCGTCCATGACCATCGGGACATTACCGCCGCCCGTACCACACCGGCTTGTCAGTGTCTGCACCTTACCATCCTCGGAAATCTTCACCCGGCTGTCAGCAGGATGATTTTCCAGTGCGATCGCGGCCGGTACAACACCAGCCCGGAGGGTCGGTGACCGTTCCTCCTCGTATCCGATGCTTCTGGCATCTGCCGAATGCTCGGTGCAGAAACCGGCTGCTTCCAGAACACACGGCTGATGTCCATGCTCCTGCGCCCGGAGTGTTCCGGTCACATCTTCGGAAACATCCATCTGTGTGCCGCCCTGATCGTTCAGACAGATTCGTCCTCCTGCTCCGTTGCAGCCTGCCTCTCCAGTGCAGCCTTCAGCACCGGCGGCAGCTCTTTGCCACGCACGGAAGCCCTCCGCAGAATACCGAGACAAGCCCTCGGAGTTAAATAATATTTCTGGGGCACTCTGGTCTGCAAAATCTGCGACAAGGTAGATACGTTTTCTTCTTTGGGGAACGCCCCACCATTGTGCATCAAAAACTCGATACGCGACGCTCCATCCGTCTCCCACGTAGTAGTCAGCGTCAGGCCATCCTTTCTTCTCAGGCGCAGGCACCGAGGCGGACGGTTCTTTAACACTGATGACGGCTTCGAGGACTGCTTTGAAGTCCTGTCCTTTGTTTGAGGAGAAGGCCCCTGGCACATTCTCCCACACGATAAATCTTGGTTTTTCTCCATTGGTCTTACACCTCATTTCCTTCACGATTCGGATTGCTTCGTAAAACAGGCTGGACCGTGAACCATCCAGACCATCCCGCTTACCCGCGATGGACATATCCTGACAGGGACTGCCAAAAGTGATGATGTCTACAGGAGGCAGGTCTGCACCGCTGATAGCAGACACATCTCCGTAATGCTTCACCTGCGGCAGACGCTTGGTCGTGACCCGGATGGCAAACGGCTCGATCTCACTGCTCCACACCGGAGTGATCTGCCCGGTCAAAAGTCCGCCCAATGGAAAACCCCCGGAGCCATCAAAGAGGCTGCCGAGGGTCAGCTGTTTATTCTCCATCAGCGACCTCCCTTTCCGGCTCGAAGGTCGCTACTTCCTCAAACTTCAGCTTCTGACCGTCACGGACAACAAACACATCATCATAGTGACCATCGCTGTGTTCGATGTACCGCTTCACGATCACATCCACGAACTTCGGGTCCAACTCGATGCCCCGGCACACACGGTCGGTCTCTTCACAAGCGATCAGGGTCGAACCGCTTCCAAGGAACGGATCAAGGACGATACCGTTTGTCATAGTGGAATTGCGGATCGGATAGCTCATCAGGCCGATGGGCTTCATGGTCGGATGGTCCTTGTTGGACTTCGGCCGGTCATACTCCCAGATGGTCGTCTGCTTCCGGTCGGAATACCACTGGTGCTTCCCCTTCTGCTTCCAGCCGTAAAGACACGGTTCGTGCTGCCACTGGTAAGGACTGCGTCCCAGCACCAGCGCATTCTTCTTCCAGATACAGCACCCGGACAGGTAGAACCCGGCATCCTTGAATGCCTTACGGAAGTTTAACCCCTCGGTGTCAGCGTGGAAGATATAGATGGAACCATCGTCTGCCAGATGACCATGCATCTGCTGGAACGCTGCCAGCAGGAACTGGTAAAATTCTGAATCACCCATGTTGTCATTCATGATCTTACCGGCCGTTTCTTCCACATCCACGTTATAAGGGGGATCGGAAAGAACCAGATTTGCCTTGGTTCCGTCCATCAGGGTGTCGTAACATTCTGCTTTGGTAGAATCACCGCACAGAACGATATGCTTTCCCAGATGCCAGAGGTCACCCTCTTTGGAGAAGCATGGCTGCTTCAGCTCCGATTCCACATCGAAGTCATCTTCCTTGACCTCTTTGCTGTGGACTTTGTTGAACAGCGTCTCGATCTCCGGCGGCTCGAAGCCGGTCTTGCCAAGATCGAAGTTGGAATCTTCAATGTCTTTCAACAGGTCAGCCAGCAGGGAATCATCCCATGCACCTGTGATCTTGTTGAGTGCAATGTTCAGGGCTTTCTCTCTTGTCTTGTCGATGTCCACTACAGCACAAGGCACTTCGGTATAACCCAGCTCCATCGCTACGGTTAGTCTCTGGTGACCGCCGATGATTGTCATATCGGCATTGACCACCAAAGGATCTGCGAACCCGAACTCCGTGATGGAGTTCTTGATCTTCTCGTACTCTTTATCCCCCGGCTTCAGCTTTTTCCGGGGATTGTATGCAGCCGGCTTGAGTACGGACACCGGCAGCATCTTCAGTTCAGCAGTCGCTTTCATGTAGGCTCCTCCTAATTCAGATTCACATGCGCATGACCCCTGAAAATGGCACGAAAAAGGAGCCGAACAAAAAGCCCGACTCCATCTCATCGCCATCTTCCTGCGGCTTTTCAGCCATCTCGCACCATTCCGGGTTTTCCCCGTTCACAGATGCCAGAATCTTATCTTCCGCATCATCAATCGCATGTACACAGATACCCCCGGTGTTGAACATCGGATACACACCGATAATTTTCTCACTCATTCCTGTTCGCCTCCTTCTTCCTGCCCCGGTTGGCACAACCGCGGCTGCAATATTTTCGTTCCAGCCCGTACTGATGCCGATAGGAAAACTCCCTGCCACACACCGGACAGATCTTTGACCGCACTGTTCTCCAGTTCTCCGGTTTTGGATGGGTGTTGTTCCATCTTGACCGGCATTCCGGTGAGCAGAACTTTCTCGGCCTGCCTTTATGATTCGGTACAATGGCTGTACCGCACTGAGGGCAGAACGAAAAAGCCATGTCCTTGATCATCTCAGCCGTGTAATCTTCCATCTGCCCTCACCTCGCTCTCTCATTTTTCGCCGTTTCTTCGGCGGTTTCTTAGAAAAATCTCATAATTCATGCGAAAAGCGGCGAAGTGGAAATCGGCCCCGTCCCGCCCGGTTGAATTGTTGTTGCGGCGGCCGATTCTCGCTCGCCCTCGCTCCTCCCGGAACAAGCTAAAATGTGCGAAAGCTCCCTGTTTTCGAGAAGTTTCACACACTTTGGTTCATTTCGGGGAAAAAGAATGGCGCCGAAACCGAAGCTCCGATGCCTGTACATTTTCCTGTTTCATTTTGCGCCGTTAATCCTCTGACCCCCGGCCTATGAATTTTGCGGTTTTTCACAGAAAAGGGCGCACCGGTCTCCGTGTGACTTCACCGTAGAGAAGTGACCCCGGCCCCCGGTGGGGGTGTCAGTAGGTGTAGGTCGGGTTGATGTCTTCGGTCAGCGTCTTCTTATCGTGACAGTTCTTGCAGAGAGACTGCCAGTTGTTCTGGTCCCAGAAAAGTTTCTGGTCACCACGGTGTGGAATGATGTGATCCACAACCGTTGCCCGGACATACTTACCCTGCTTGGCACACTGCACACACAGCGGATGGGCTTCGAGATACGACTTCCTGGCTTTCTGCCAACGTCTGTTGTATCCACGCTTTGCTGCTGGCCGGGTGGCTTCTGGGTGGAGAGGCAGGTGCTTCTCGCAGTAGAGCCGGCCGGCTTCCACCAGCTCCGGACAGCCGGGGTGATGGCACGGTGTCTTTGGTCTGTACGGCATGGGTCAGTCCTCCCACGGAAGACCAGCCTTGCCGAAGTGACCGTAGGCACTGACCTTGTTGTAATCTACATCCAGCAGTCCCAGCCGCTTGATGATACCCTGCGGGGTCAGGTCGTAGCTGTCATGGACGTAGGCTTCGATGAAGTCAAGGGACTGGTGCTCCGTACCGAAGCACTCCACTGCCACACCCACTGGCTGTACCACGCCGATGGCGTAGGCCAGCTGGACTTCGCACTTGTCTGCGTAGCCCGCCTGCACGATGTCCTTGGCAATCTTCCTCGCCATGTATGCTGCAGAGCGGTCTACCTTGGTAGGGTCTTTCCCGCTCAGAGCACCGCCGCCCATGCGACCGATACCGCCGTAGGTATCGCACGCCAGCTTTCGGCCAGTCACACCGCAGTCGGCGTAGCTGCCGCCCAGCACGAAACGGCCGGTCGGGTTGACCAGCTTCGTAAAGTCACCGTCCAGACCGTACTCACAGGCGGCAAGCACCATCATGGATTCGATGATGTGCCGGAAGTCGCTGACCTCCACATCTGGGCTGTGCTGCACGGAGCAGAGGAAGGTAGTGATGCGTCCGGTGTCGTAGTCATAACTGACCTGTGCCTTGGCATCTGCCCGGAACATCTTGGACGGATGGTTCTTCAGCAGCTGCAGGAACTTGGTGGCGACCATGTACGGGATCGGCATCTGCTCTGCCGTCTCGTTGGTGGCATAGCCATACATGATACCCTGGTCACCGGCACCGCCCTTATCCACACCCATTGCAATATCCGGTGACTGCTTGTCCACCAGAATGCCAATGCGAAGAAGCTCGGTCAGGTTCCACCCCAGCTTTTCGGCACCGATGCGGTTGAACACATCGTGGACGATCTGCTGATAGTTTGGCCGGTAATCGGTAGTGACCTCGCCAGCAATAAAGAGCTGGCTCTTTTTCAGCAGGCACTCAATCGCCACACGGGCGCGCCTGTCATGCTGGAGAATATCGGTCACAATGGCATCTGCGATCTGGTCACAGATTTTGTCGGGGTGGCCGTTGCTGACCTGTTCACAGGTAATAATCTTACTCATGTTCTGTCCTCTCTTTCCTGTATCACAAAGCGGGCCGCCTTTGCCCTTGCCCACAAATAGGCTCCCACAAAAACTGCCTGCCCTGTCTCTGTTCATGGTTTCCGTTCATTCTCTTAATTTCCTTTCTTCTTTTCAACTCATGTAGCATGTAGCAACCATGTAGCTGAATTTTATATAAGAAAGCTATAAAAGAAAGTAATAATAAAAAAGGTTATGAAATCTCGGCTACAAACCAGCTACATGCTACAAAGCAGCCAAAATCAGAAAAAAAGGTCACAAAAGACTGTCCTTTGGTTTATATGCGTCCTGTACCGTCAGGTCTTCTGCGCCATCTTCTACTTCTTTGAACCTGCAGTCCATGATCAGCGTAGTCTGTCCGCCACCGCCTTTGGGACGCTTTCGGACCACTTTGAAATGCACACCGATAGCATTTTTAAAGTTCTTCTGGTTCTCTGAGGAATACCCGTTCTCCTCACACCACTTTGTGTACAGCTGGTATGCTGCCGCTGTCCGAAGTTCCGATCCTTCCTCTTTTTCAAGCCACGCCTCAATGAACTGCCCGATCCGATCAGAATCATCCTTGTAATCTTCCGTGGCTTTCGTGACCGCCTGCGGAAGTTCCAAACCGCGCTGGCAAAACTTTTTGTATCCTTCCAGACACCAGTTAAAAATACCTGACAGGTTCTCCGGCTTCGCGAACTGTCCCTTCAGCCCCTGGTCTTGTTCTCCCTCTTCAAAATGACGGTTAAATGGGATGATCTTCAGTCGGCCGGATTGGAACAAGGTCATATCATTGACATTGGGCAGGTAGTTCGTATTGATAAAAATCTTGAACACCGGCACAAAATCAAAGCTGTTCTCATTCAGGAAGCGGGCATTGATGGTGTCGTTGCCGGTCATTCTTTTTACGAGAGCTGCATTGAATGTGATCTTCTTCTCCGGCTCAGAGATATTTACAAATCTGGAACCTACCAGACGAGCCACTTCTTCCGAAGGTCCGCCTGTGTTCCCACCACGAAATTTCGCTGCCAGCATATCCGGGTTTGAGGTTTTGCCGTAGTCGCCCATGATCTTCAGGAAGGTTTCCATTGCCGTACCTTTTCCGTTTCGGGAAGTGGCACCGTAAAGGATAAACATACACTCCTGCGAGGTATCTCCTGTCAGAGCGTATCCCAAAGAACGCTGAAGGAAGTCTGCCAGATCCGCATCCCCGCACATGACCTCCTTGATAAACGAGTGCCATCGTGGACAGTCTGCATCCGGGTCGTAGGTAATACCGGATTCCATTGTGAGATAATCCTCCGGCCGATGCTCCCTGAATTCCAGTGTCCTCATATCCAGCGTTCCATTTTTGCAGTTGAAGAAATACTTGTTCCTGTCGAATGCCTGCATGGAGATCGGATACACGGACATGGCATCTCTTAGCATTGTTTCCCGGTTCTTACGCAGCTGCAGCTTTCGGACACGGTCGATGAACCGCTTCCTAGCATCCTCTTCGGTAATTGTCAGTGCAAACACATACAGCTTGTCCGCCAGCAGCTTTGCCAGTTCCGATACCTTGAGGTTGCCTTTGTCCGGCCGCCAGACAGATCCGTCATAGACATACCAGCCTTTACGTTCACTGTTGTACCGGGCAATCTGCTTGAAATAATCCGCAAACATATTGCCCATGCCGATCTCATTTCTACCATACCGGGAATTTGTATGCGGAGCCATTTCTTCCAGCGTGACCGTGATCTTGGTGAGATCCGGCTGGAACTCGATATAGTCATCTTCATCCAGCTTGGAAAACTCCTCATCCACGATATCCTGTGCGTTGACCGGCATATAGACGGCCGCACAGGTATTGACCGTGTTACGGATAGAGATCGTACCATAGGTCGAACCAGCCTGTTTTCTGTCCCACTTGTCACGCATCAGACCAGAGGTGCGGAAAATGCGGTCCATCTGCTCCTCATCGCAGCCACACCAGAATGCCAGGATAGACAAGAGTGCCATATCTGCATCCGACTGGCTGCCGTAGAGGTCTTCCCAGTCACCGGCAAAGAGTTTTTTGAACTTTTCCGAGTTGCTGGCTTCGTTGGCGTGTGCGATAACAGCATCATCATCCAGATACGAATGGTGCTGGAAATGGGTCTGCTGCACCTGCTTGTTTCGCTTCATCAGCGTATCCAGCAGTGTCGTCATTGCCGTTTCATCGTTCGGGATCTCACCTGTGCGGTAAACATCTCCCGTTACGGTGACGAAGCGGTTCGTCGCACCGGGCATATACACTTCCAGGCCCTTGCTGCGGTTGTTGATGTAGTAAACCGTCTTATCATAGACGTAGTCTTCCGGCACACAGAAGAAACCTCGCAGTCCTTTGCCAGACGGAGATTTTTCCACGTAAGCCGTAGGAAAGATGGAAAGGACGGTATCCGCCGTATCGTTCAGCGTACCATCCTCCCGGATACAGTGATCGATATCAAAAGCTCCGATTCCGTTGCCAACAGCAATACCGATACCGTCATAACCGCCCATCGCATAGGTGACAAGGGTATTCTTGAAATCCGAAAATGTACGCAGGTCATTGATTTTTGCCCGTTCTCCCGTTGCCGGGTTGTACGGCATCTTGGTCTTCTGGCCATTACGCTTTTCAAACTTCCAGACACAGAAGCTGCAGGTCGTTTTCAGCTTGCCCGGAATGTTCTTGATGTCCATCATGCCTGCGCCTCCCTTCCCATACAAGCCTGCATCGCAAACTGCTTCTTAACCGCAGCTTCGATCTCCTGCTTTTTCCTGGCCGAGGTCACACGGCAGAGCCGGTTGCACAGGACCATCTTGTCAATGGTCGTGATCTGCTCCACCAGCAGAATGGATTCTTCCAGCCCCTCATCCCGGAGCATTTCGCAGTCTCTCCCGTTGACCGGGATGTGTACCGGCAGCTCCAGCTTTTTCAGCTTGGAACTCATCGGGATTACCGTGATGATCGGAGAATTGCGGTTTGCCATATCGTTACTGATGACCAGCACCGGGCGGTTCCCGCTCTGCACCGAAGTACCATAATGATCACCCAGTTCGGCGAACCAGATCTCATACTGCTTCGGTATCTTTGGTACCGGCCATCTGGTAAGCGGCATCTCCTGAAGCGGCACTCTATTAGGTGTCGGCTTACAGGATACTACTGCCCTTTTCTTGGTCTTCCCTCTCTGATTGATGTATTTATTAACATGGATCTTTCGTCCATGTGCTGCTGACCGGGCATTCTTTTTCTTTCTCCCCATTGGGATCTCACCTCCAGTTTGATAACAAAAAGACCGCTGAAGATGGAATCCTCATAGCGGCCGCAAATGTAAAAAGGCATAAAAATACCGGATGCTTTCCAGTATCTTTATGCCTTTGTTTTCCTATTTTCCTAGTTTAAAGTATAGCAAAAAACCGATGTACAGTTAAGACGGAAAAGTTCAAAAACGGTTCGTTTCCGTTCGTAAAGTTCAGTTTTTGCAGAACTTTTTTTCCAGCTGCCGCATCTGCTCCCTTCTGGAAAAAAGCTCTTCTGAAAACTGCTGCAGCCCGATTTTTTTATGATAAAAGACGGCTGTTTTTCCCATATGCTTCCCATTCTCAAATTCGACTGCTTTCAGCGGAATCCGATCCAGACAGTGCTGTCTCACAACGATCTGTGCCTTACTGTCTCTGATCCGAAACGCCGCTGCATCAGCCAGCTCAAGCCACTCTCTTAGAGCTGTATACCTTGCAAGACCTTCTTCTGCCTGCCGGTCATACATTTCCTTTTCACCCGGATATTTAGAATCCGCAGCCATTTCAAGATCCTGCCTCCACTGCACTTGTGTTTCCTCCGCCAGCGTTTTTACCCTGCTATATTTCTGGCAGACTTCTTTTGCAAAATCCAGCATGTCCTCTGCTGTTTCCTGTTTCATATTCCGTATCACCTCCTCTGATAGCGGCCAATTGTGTCGGCCATTCCAATAAGGGCATTTTCTTTCTCCCGGACTACCGTTCTCCGAGTCAGCAATTTCCCCTCCGCCCCCGTGATTTCCGACTGCTTCTTCCCATCCACAAACAACTGCTCCGCCACAAGCCGGGTCTGGCCACGCAGACTGCGAAGCCCGATTTCAAAGAGTTCGATCTGCTCACAGACTTCATAGTAAGGTTCCAGAAACTGCTCCGTGCGCTGTGTCTTCACTTCCCGGTTCATGGATGCCAGCACCTTATCGCAATTAAGGACCGTTCGTTCCACCGGGTTCGACAAGCCGCTTGTCTGCACCCGTTCGGATTCCTCATGTGCGCCCTGTGACAGTTTATAGATGATCTCATCCTTCGTGTAAAACCACGATTTGGATTCTTCATACTGCTGTCGGAGCAGCTCCCGTCTGCGGACCAAACAGCGATAGGAATCGGCCAGTTTTTTGATCAGCTCCAGACAATCCACCTGTCCAGATTCATTGGCAGATGCCACATTCTTTTCCTCAGCCATTGTTCGTCCTCCTTTCTGACCGATCCGATTGGTACTTAGTTTGGTGCTTTCCCGGCGGCTTTCTTCTTTCTCCGCTTGGCAGCTTCCTGATGCACCCGCTCCTTCACCCCTTCGATCAGCCGGTCCGCATCCAGATCCGTAAGCGTCTCATACCACGGAGAGTGGAAGAATCGTTCTAATCTTTCTTTCTCGTGCATTGCATCCTGGTTCCTTGGATTGACATCCAGCCGGTGAAGCGCCCACTTATAATCCTTGACCGCCTGCAGGATGATGGCATTTGCCAGGTTCTCATAGCAGGCCATATTTTCACTAACGGCAACTTTTGCAGCACTTCTTACTCTGCTCATTTTTCAACGCCTCCCATCCTGTCATACCAGGGTGCCGGCACCTTCTCCGGAGCAGTTCCGTACTTGAAAACATAGATCGTGTGCCACGCTGTCTCATATAAAAGATCCAGCAAACGGCGGTTTGCTTCCGGCAGTTCATTTGCTTTCTTGATGAACTGCTCGATAAAGTGCTCCCGGTTCGCATTCCCCACATTCTGGCTCTTTTCCCTTGCAATGACCGCCTCTGCAAACTGAAAACAGATTTTTTTATACTGCTGGACACAGTCGTATTTCCATGTGAGCGCATCCAGCAGAACCTTTCGTTTTCCGTCCGGGGTGAGCTTGGGCATATTCTGGATCTTGGATTTCTGATACAGTTCCATAGCCTGTTCTTCCTTACAGAATTCCTGCTGCATCCAGAGCTCACTTGCCCGGATATGGCACATCAGAAGTTCCACTTCATGCTCATAGGCTTCCTTCATAAGAAGATCCCGGTTCATCCGCAGGTCTGCTGCCCTGCGGATCGGGTTCGCACCAAAGAGCTCACAAAGAAGTCCCTTTTCGCCAATCGGCCGAAACATTGCCCAGGGGATGAAGAATCCCTCCTCATCTCTTTTGGCTTTCATTGCCGTTACCTGCTTGGACTTCTTATATCGATAATCGCTTTCCTCTGCCGGACGGCGGTCCTCTGCATTCAAAAACAGATACTTTTTCATATTCTCTCCTATCTCCCCAGCTGTGCCTTGACCGCTGAGATCAGTTTTTCCTGTGTCATGTCCTTCTGCTCCAAAGCCGCCATGACATCCTCGTCCACCGTGTCCTTGGTGATGATATGGTGGATGGTGACCACATCCGTCTGCCCCTGCCGCCAGAGTCTGGCATTGGTCTGCTGGTACAGTTCCAGACTCCATGTCAGCCCGAACCAGATGAGGATGTGTCCACCCTGCTGGATGTTCAGGCCATGTCCGGCCGATGCAGGATGGATCAGAGCAACTGGAATGTTCCCGGCATTCCAGTCTTTGATGTCGGTACTGCTCTTGATATCCCGTACCGGAATCTTCTGCTTTGCCAGATGCTCCATGATACGCTGGCGGTCATGCTTGAACCAGTAGGCCACTAGCACTGGCTGTCCGTTGGCCGCTTCGATCAGGTCTTCGAGAGCTTCCAGCTTGTGGTCATGGATGACTCGTGCTTTGCCGTTCTCGTCATAGACAGCGCCATTGCTCATCTGCAACAGCTTTCCTGTCAGTGATGCGGCATTGGCAGCATCTATGTCACCATCTTTCAGTGGGATCAACAGGTCCTTCCGAAGCATATCGTAGAGTTCACGCTCCGGTGCACTCATCTCCACCTCATACCGGCTTGGAATACAGTCCGGCATATGAAGGTAATCCAGTGCTTTCATAGAAATCGTGATATCCGAGATCCGCTGGTAGATCAGCTCCTCTGCTCCTTCTCTGGGCTTGTATTGGAACACAACACCGGTGGATGGATTCATGGAAGAGGCCTTAAAATAAGCCTCCCGATACCGACCGATGAATTTGCCAAGCCGCTCCCCGCCATCCAGAATCCCGATCTCCGCCCAAAGATCCATGAGACCATTGGAAGAAGGGGTGCCGGTCAATCCGACCCATCGTTTCACATACGGGCGGACTTTCCGCAGGAATTTAAAACGCTGGGACTGGTAGTTCTTGAACGATGACAACTCATCAATCACAACCATGCCAAAATCCCAGCGCATTCCGTTTTTCTCATAATACTCCACCAGCCATTTGATATTTTCACGGTTGATGACATAGATCATCGCCGGATGGTGGAGTGCTGCAATGCGGGTCTTTGTATCACCTACGATGACAGAAATATCTAGGCCTTGCAGATGATCCCACTTTTCGATCTCTGCCGGCCATGTATCACGGGCCACACGCAGCGGCGCAATGATCAGGACCTTACTGACCTCAAAGGTCTCCAGCATAAGGTCTTTGATGGCCGTCAATGTGATAACGGTCTTTCCTTAACCCAAGCCCATATCCAGAAAAAGAGCTGCGACCGGGTGTGTTTTGATATACTCCGTACAGTAACTCTGATAATCATGAGGAATGAACTTCATTTGGGCATCACCTCCTCCCCGGCATCCTGTGCCCGTGTTTCTGGCTTCTCGCTTTGTGTATTTCCTTGTGGCAGCGTAACTTCCGGCATCTCCGGGATATTCGCACCGATTCCCTGCGGGATAGGCTCACCCGGTTTCCAGCGAAGCAACGCATGGATAGCAGTCTGGATCTGTTCCGGGCGGTCTACGCAGAATACCGGGAAACCCAGTGCCTCCAGCTGCTGTCTGCGTTTTCTCTGGAGGATACGCATCTGCTTTCCGGGAGCTTTCAGTTCCACAAACGCACACTTGCCGCCAAGCAGCAAGACCAGTCGATCCGGCACACCGTTCATGCTCTGACTGGTGAATTTAAGGGCCTGCCCACCGGCGGCCCTGACTGCTTCAACAAACTGCTTTTCGACTTCATTCTCCCTCATCCGGCTTCGCCTCCTCTGCCCGCCAGACACCGATGCGTGGGCGTTTCTTTTCCTGGCATTCCCTTTTTGGGTGTTTCCTTTTCTGGTGCTTCTTCCTGCGCTCTTCCCGAACCACATTGCCGATGGCTTCATTGGCAGTCGGGTCCGGGTGGCTGTGGCTGACTTTCCTGTTCAGAGATCCTTCCTCTTTGTGTTCTGTGATCCAGTGAATGACATCTTCCATACCGTCACCTCACTGATTGATCTGCTTCCACTGCTGCGGCTCCATCGTGGCAACCTGCCAGCCGATGCCCTCCAGTGTGGTAGCACGGTCATAGGAAACAACGTCCTGCGATGCGCGGGTCACCGCATTGGACAGACCGTACAGAGAAAGGTCTCCGCCTTCAATGAGGTACTTGAGGATACCTTCCTGTTCCTCGGCATTGATGCCATAGCTCTGGGCAGTCAGCTGCACCACATCCTGTACCCTGCCGGTGATCGGCACTGCCATAGATTCCTGCAGGCGGCCGACCACCTGGGAAAAGCGAGCCTCATCAATGGCAGCCATCGTGGTATCGCGGAGTTTCAGCAGGAATGCCTTGTCCTCTGCTTCCATCGTCTCATCCGAATACAGGGCAAAGCTGTCCTCCACTGCTTTTGCCTGCCGGCCCACATGATGACGGCGTTCGCCCATGTCATTGACCACCATGCCGTTGGTGCAGACCAGACGGTATACCAGCGGCTGAATCGACACAGCTCCCAGACCGACCTCGGAGTTGGAGATCATCACGCCAGCCTGGACGATGTCTCCCTTGCGGACTTCCATCTCCAGACGGTGATTGACCACCTTGAGGTACAGACGGTTCTCCGTTACCTCGCAGGACATGACCTCGTACTGGTCGTTGCCTGCAAACAGCGGCAGGACAGCTGTGGCAATCTCCATGTTGTCGATGCGGCGATAGCGTTCCGACAGCAGCGCACGGGCCACCTGTCCGGCACCGTAATCCATCGAGCGGACCATGTAAGAACTGGGCTTGTCCGCAAACCAGCTGTTCACGTTCTCGGCCAGAAGCTCCGGCTTCTGTGCCTGCATGAGATCATAGTATTTGGCCGGGATACCCAGTGCCGATGCCACTTGACGATGGAACAGCGAGGTCGTACCAAACACCTCCTGCTGGCTGGTTGTAAGATGATTGATCTCGAAGGTGTGTCCATCTTCCCGGAGGCGCATTCCCTGCGCCGGGCTGATAAAATCCTGCTTTGCCTGATTCTGACGGTTCAGTTCGACCAGGACTTCCTGCAAATTTCTTCCTGTTTTCATAGCAATTTTCCTCTCTATCTCTGCGGCGCATATTTATACGCCCGTTTATACGTCCGTGTCCTTCCGACAAAAACGCCGTGTTTTTATAACTACAAGTGCTTATAATTCCCGGTTGATCATCTGCCGGATGATCCGAACGGCTCCCTGCATACGTCTACGGTTCAGCCGGGTATCTTGCAGGAGTGTGTCCAAAGCATCCACCTCGTCCCGGATGTCACAGAGGACCGACCGCTGATGGTCAGCCAGGCGTTCATTTTCCTGTTCCATGCGGTCGTACTCTTTTTCGTAATCATCGATATCCTGCACATTAGTATTGATATATTCCTCGATCTCCCGGCGAAGTTCCTCTCCGGCATAGTCCTGCACCGCATCCAGCAGATCCCGGATGCCAAAGGGTGTCAGAAGTTTTCCGTCCTTCATTTTCAGAACATGAGGCATCTTGCTCCCCCTTTAATCCTTGAAGTAGTAGCTGCCCTTATATCCGGCAGCATTCAGAGGAAGATCCTTGCACCACTCCGGGTTAACGGACATCAGCTTGCAGACCTCATCCACCGTGTACCGATCCTTGGGTGCTTCGATGATGACTTCATCGTGAACATGACCGACGATATTCAGGCCATATCCTTCCATCCGGGCCATTGCTTCTGCCAGAATGTCTCGTGCAATCGCCTGTGTCGCATTCTCCACCAGCCGGCCGGAGTAGGTTTCCTGTCGGGCCCATTTGTGGTTCTGCCCTACTCCTTCATAGGTCAGGCTCATGCGACCGAAGCGGTTCGGCTGCAGTCTCGGCTTCAGATACGCCAGCTTTCTTCCAGAAGGAAGCAGCATCCAGAGCGTACCGGAATAAAACTCAAACGCCAGCTTACCGATCTCCTGTCTCTTTCCGGTTTTAAACGCCTGCGTTGCCGCCTTTTCCACATCCCACCAATACTGGACGATCTTCGGATTGGCTTCCCGCCAGGAATCAATGATCTCTGGCAGTTCCTCCTCTTTCAGGCCCATCTGCAAAGCACCCATGCTGATGAGTGCGCCGGAAGAACCACCATAACCGCAGGCCAGCTCTGCCACCTTTCCTTTCTGCCGAAGTTCCCCGTTGATGCCGTGCTTCACCACCGGCACATGGAACATCTGGCTGGCAGAGGCACAGTAGATGTCCTTTCCTTCCAGAAAGGCCTCCAACCGCCACTCCTCCCCGGCTTCCCATGCAAGCACACGGGCTTCGATGGCGGAGAAGTCGGCCACGATGAATTCACAGCCTTCTTTTGGGATCAGCATGGTTCGGATCAGCTGGGAAAGCACATCCGGGGTGTTGCCGTAGATGGTCTCGACCATATCAAAGCACCCCAGCTTCACCAGTTCCCTCGCCTCATCCAGCGTGGAAATATGGTTCTGCGGCAGATTCTGCAACTGGATATTCCGGCCGGAATACCGACCTGTGCGGCTGGCTCCATAGAACTGGAACAGCCCTCTGGCTCTGCCATCTGAACAGACACAGCGTTCTGCCGCCTGGTATTTCTTCACAGAACTTTTCGCCATCTGAAGCCGGAGCTTCAGCATGTCCATTGCCTCGGCATCCACTCCGTTCTTGTCCAGTTCCTCGATCATCTGTGCTACATCCTTTTTTCCGAGCGTGTCCATCGGAATGCCACGCTCATCCAGCCATGACTTCAGCTGTGACACAGAGTTGGGATTCTCAAGCCCGGTCAGTTCGTAGGCTTTCTTACTCATAGCGTCCGAGAGCATCAGGTCACAGGCAATGGCCTGCTGCACCAGCTCCGTGTCGATCTTTACGCCCCGGTCATTGATACGCTCATTGACCCGGTAATGCTTCCACTCCTGCTCCGGCATCGGGAATTTCTTCAGCCGCTTATAAATGTCCACCTCGGTGTTGACATCCTGAATGCAGTAATACTTAAACTTCTCCCAGTCTGCCGGGTAATGCTCCGGAAGATTCCGGGTTCGCATCCCGTTGCTTTTCGTCGGCTTACAGGGCATGGAAAACAGCTTGATCAGCCGCTCGCCTTCCTTGTCTTTCTGCTGGCTGGTCTTCAGCACGGTGCCAACATCCTTTAGAGCCATTGGCAGAGTCAGCGATGCCGCCATAACCATCGTGCAGATCCAGTTGTCTGGCGACAGGAACTCTCCGGGTTTCAGATACTGTCCCGGCAGATGTCTTTGCAGATGCACGGAAAAACAGACCCGCTCAAAGGAAGCATTGTGAGCGATCAGGCGCACATTGCCGGACTGGAAATCCTCCAGCAGTTCTGCCGGAATAGGTTCTCCCGATGCAAGGTCTGCACATCTGGTCTCTCCAAAGCCGTCCCCTTCATCGGTTGCCCATGCTACCAGCAGGATCTCAAAGCTGGGGTCTGTGGCATAACGGTACAGGCCGCATTTTCCGATATCCACCTCGCTGTAGGTCTCAATATCGATCAGCGTTTCTTTCAAATATCTCACCTCTATTCGATGTAAAAAGCCGGAGGACACTCTGGCATCCCCCGGCACGGTTACTTATCTGTATTTCTCTTAGCGAAGGTAATCCGGCAGTTCCTCACCGGCATCGCCGCCCAGAACATCCTCATCGTCCAGCGCGTCAAAATCAGACTCTGCCGATGCCTTGCCGGACAGACGGTCTCCATCCTTGACGAACTGTACGTTCCCCAAGCCGGCAGCCACACCGCGGTTGCCATTGGCGTTAAAAGCGTAGAAGTTCACGCTGACGTTGCAGTAGCAGCCGGAGTAGACCATCATCGGGTCTGTCACAGGCTGGACATGACGGTCCACGACCTGCGGTGCATCCTTGCTGGAGGCATTCACAAAGAAATGCTCCTGATAGTTCTCGTCGTCCGGGCGGTCGATGTCACCGTCACGCAGAGGCAGCTTCAGGTTCGGCGGGATCTTACCGCCCCACTTACGGGTCTTGCCATCCTCCTTGGCTGCCTCCACTGCCTTGTGGATTGCCAGCAGGGTCTTCTTGTCCTCCTTCGGGATCAGGCAGGAAACGGAATACTTAGCCTCGCCGCCGTTGATGCTCTTTGCTTCAAAAATGTTTGCAAAAGAGATACGGCACGGAATCACGACCTTAGTTGCACTGGAAATCTTGTTAGCCATAATAAAAATCCTCCATCAATCTGTTTTTGTGTATTGCTGCTGCCCTCAGTCGAGGACAGCAAATTCATCTTCCGCAGTCTGCAGATCGACTGCCTCTCTGGGGTCCGAATCCGGGACAAGGGCCAGCTTACCGGGCGGCTTGACCACAAACTCTCCCAGAATCTCCTGGAACTTTTTCTTCCCCATGAGCTTTTCAAAGGCTGTCAGGGAGATTAGCTCCGTCTTATAAATATCGGTGTATCCGGCCTTCTCTGCAGCGGCCACCACCGATTTCGTATCAAGGAACTGTCTCTTGCTCCTGCCTTCGACCACCTTATACCCATCCCAGCTGACACCATGATTGATGGCCTCCGAACTGACATAGGCAAAGATAGCTTCGATCCAGGATTCGATACGGTTCAGGGTCGGCAGCATCTTCTCAATGTCTGTTTTAGAAAGCAGTGCCGGGGATTTAAAGGTCGGCACGGAGGTGTCCGGGTCAAAGGATGCTGTTGCATCTGTTTCCTCGGTTTCATCCTCCAGCACGCCAGCATCCAGATCCAGAAATTCTTCTTTCACCAGAGCCATAGCTTCAGCGGCACAGGCTTTGCAGGAAGTTCTGGCACGACAGAACCGGCACCAGTCCCCGGGAACCTGCTCGCCTTTTCCTTCAAAGGCCAGCTTTGCTCTCGGTCTGACATAAGTCTCTGCCCAGTCCAGCAGTTCCTCCACACTGCATTCAAACGTTGAGATATTTTCCAGTCTCGGCTGGATAATGGTCATGGACACCTTTTTGATGCTGTACAGATATCCGTAGGCATGGTAAGCACCCAAGGCGTACAGCATCATCTGCGGATTATGGTCACAGTTTACGAACACGCCCTTGCCGTTCTTGTAGTCCATGACATACAGCGTCCCGTCTGCGATGATCACGCAGTCGCCGGTACCAAAGCCAGATGGAACCAGGTAGCTGTAATCCAGCCGCTCCTCCACCATGACCAGTGGATGCGGACAGGTCTCCTTGATGCGCTCCACCGTGGAAATGATGAACTCCGCATAGATATCCGTGTTCGCTTCCATCTCCTCATCCTCATATTCAGAGGTTGGGCGCTTCACCCGTTCATGCAGATATTTCCGCAGCTTATACTCGCCCAGCGCATGGGCGGCAGTTCCCTCCTCGGCATACACCGAGGATTCATTTGGAAAATTCTGCTCCAGCCTTGCAGATGGCGTGCAATTCAGCCACCTCTTCGAACTGGAAGCAGAAAGGATTGCATGTACTTCCGGCATGATGACCTCCCTTAAATCTGGGAGACATCTGCCAGAAATGCTTCGTACTTCTCTGCAGGCAGGTCAGACAGCTGGGCCACACCGTAGGTCTTCAGAAGCTGACCGATCTTCTCGTTGTTATCACGCTTCTTCTTGATCTTGGCGACAATGACCGCCGTGATCTCGTCCTTGGTGATCGTCACTGCAGACTGTGTTCCCTCCTTGGCAGCAGGTGTGTCCTTGTCCGTGGTTTTATCGGACGGTGCTTCTTTCTGACCGGTATCTTCTTCCCACGGCAGCGCATCCGCATCATCCACCGGATGCTCACTCTCTGCGGCTTCTGAACTCTCGGAGTTCACTGCTTCCTCTGCCTCGCCAGAATCTTCTACCACAGGCACCTCTGCGGTTTCCTTGATGGCCGAAGTAGCCGTCTCTTCCACCTTTTTGGTTTTCTTGACCGGCTTCTTACGGGGATGCGAAACCGCCGGGCCTTTCTTTTCTGTTACGAGCAGTACCGGCTGCTCTGCCACCGGAAGCTCCAGTTCATCCTCCGTCTTTGCATTTGCTGCCAGCATATCCAGCTGCTCGGATACACCGGCAAACATCTGTGCCAGACCGTCAAAGACCTCGACCAGACCGTCCACGACTTTTTTCGGAGCGTTCAAAGGATTCAGTTCGTCCATCATGCGTTTGCCTCCTCTCCGATTTCTTCCTCATCCCCCCACAGGTCATCCAGATAATCGGCCTGTGCCTTCAGGACTGCCAGAATGACCTTCTCGCACAGACCGGTTTCTTTGTGGATGCGAGCCAGCATCTCATCGAAGTCGATGTCCTCTGCCGGGTCGTCTGCCTCTGCATCCGGCTCCTGACCGAAGCCGTAGTTGTAAGAGGTCATGCGCTCATCCATGTGGACATGCAGGTTCTTGATGCTGAGCGAAAGGAACGGAACACCAGACGGGCGTGCCGGCATCGACTTATCCTGCTCCTGAGTTTCCTTTTTTTCCTCTGCCCTGGCAGGAAGCGGAACCTTTACCACCTTGGCGTCCTTCAGCATCTCGCTGATCATTTCCTCCAGAGTCATGCTCTTCTCGTTCTTATTCTCCATTGTCTTCCTCACTTTCTGCAGCTTCCTGCTGCCCTTCGGTTTTATCTTCCATTGGTATGTGATACTGCTCGGAAAGCCTCTTCAAAAGCAGCTCGACCATGCGTCCCGGCTCCGGGAGGTTGCAAACGGGCTTCTTCAGCTCATGTGCTCTCTTGATCTCCGCCGCCATCCCCTCGGATATGGTTTCGCCGAACACCCACACTTCATCCGCCACTTCCAGCCACTCCATTCCAAATCGGATTCCTGTTGCACGCTCCTGTGCATCCTCATCCTTTAAGAACTGAGTAAAATACAGATGCGGAGCCAGTGGCAGGACTCCCATTGTGGCCAGAATCCTGCAGGCGGTCTTTGCCCTCTGGATGTTTGCCTCCAGCTGTGCCTTCCTGCACGGCGGGTCATTTGCTGCCGGTCGGTACGGCGAGCAGATAAAAATCTTCTTCGGTGCCGATGCCAGCGGGAAACCGCCGGGCGGACGAGCCTCCTTAGAACCCTCTATCTTGGCGGTTACATTCGCCTTATTCATGCTTTTTGCATTCATAGGTTTTTCCTCCTATCGATGTACTTGAGAGGTGGCCCTCTCATAAAGACCACCGTTTTGGGGCAAAAGTTAAGTAGTTCTTCAAAAACTTTTTCTCATTTTTTTGAGAGCACCCTTCATCGCATAATGGACAGCCGGTTTTGTTATCCCCAGCTCTTCTGCAATCTCCTGCAGCGTCATACCTTTATAGAAGTAAAGCTGGATCACCTCGGTCTGACGCTCAGTGAGCTTGCTCATAGCCGCGTACAAACGGCGAAGCTCCCTGTCAGCCAGCATCTCGGCATTGTCTTCATCCAGAAAATCCACCATAACGGCTGCAGACCAGTCAGAGCCGTCACATTCCAGGGAAACATTTTCTGAATCTGCCACACGCTTATTCAGGTTATGCTCCATCCGACGCTCACCTTCCATCAGCAGACGGACACTCCATTCAACATCCTCGAATGTTTCAGCCGGGATCACCTCGTAGGTTCCATCCGTAAAGTCATAACGGTAATCGTTGCAGCGATCCACCGCCATGACCGTATGTGAGCCATCCACCTCATACACCGCATAGCCATTCTCATAAGCAGTCAGCTTTGCTCCATTTACCATTGTCTGCGCCACTGCTACCGGCTCCTTTTCCATAAGGGTCTTAAAGGTCGGGAGTTTCTTTTCCACCACGGTATCGATCTTTGTCTTCAGCTCACGCAGAGTGATATGTGCATTCACTGCAAGATCCGCTGCCATCTGTTCTGCCGCCTGAGCCACGTTCTTTGCTATCGACTGGCGAACCTCCATCACGCCTACGCCACCATTGATTGCTACTGCTCCAGTCATCATGTTCATCATTTTTCTGTCCTTTCCCCCGGACTTCTGGGAGGGAAAGATACCGAAGCAGGACGCAGATGAGGCACAAAACCGTCTGGCAAGGCTGTGAAACACAAAAAGCCCGATTCCAGAGATAGGTAGAGTAATCCCATCCGCATACCTCCAGCATCAGCAAATAAATCGCTGTACTGTGAGGTTCTGCTATGGTATCCTTCGCCTGCTCTAGAATCGGGCTTACGATATTTTTTTATTTGTCCGAGAGATCGCCGACAGATTCAAACTCTGTGGTTCTGTGGGCTTGTCCCTTGAACTGTTTATATGATAACAGGATGACCGAGCAACCACCTCCCCTGCAAATAGGAATCCGGCTCTCAAAAATCCACATATTTATAGATTTTTCTATCGAGCTTCTAAAAATGGGCAAAAAAAATCCACACCGCCGTTTCTTCTCGACCGTGTGGATTATATAGCCATCTTTAATGATTCGTTCTGTGCCATCATACGCGCCATTTTCAGCAGCATCTCCTTGTTCTCTGCATTCAGTCCTGAGAACAGCCTGCTCATCTCATCATCTTCTGGCTCTGTATGTACCTGCACCCGCTCCGGCATCAATGAATCAACCGGAACCTCCAAATTCTCTGCTATGTCGATGAGGGTTTGAACTCCCATCTCGACTTCACCTTTTTCATATCGGGAAATGACCTTGTTGCTACAACTTCCGCCCATTTCTTCTGCCAGTTCTTCCTGGGTCAGTTTCGCCGCCTTTCGTGCTTTCTTTATATTCTCACCAATGATTTTCTGATCCGATTTCCAGACTTCTGCCAACAAGGTCACCCCCCTTCTCTTTCGTAAAGTAATAAAAAAAGACCGAAACACATAAAGATACAGGTCGTAAGCTATTTGCTCGACACTTGCTTCTCTAATGTGTTTCGGTCTTTTAAGATTGTATGTTCTTAAAAAGCCGTGTGTATCAGATCAATAATCATCCTTCAACCCACAAACGAGCGCACTACGACTTACATACCAGTTAATTTCGTCTGAACCCACGACATTTAGCCGCAGTTCCACTATTCACAAAATTGAATATCTAATTCGATTAATAACTAAATATGTAAAGTGCTTATGCACTGCTCGCCGGTCTGCATAACCTCCTATCTCTCAGACCCGGTCGAAGTCAAATTATTTTTCTGTACACCTCCTATGCTATTTCAAATTCACTCTTGATTATTACCACTAACTCTAGTGGTATCTTTAATCATAGCAGATGTTTCGCCATGCGTAAATACCTTTTAGCAAATTTTGTCAAATAGCCAAGAAGCAGGTCGTTAGTTTATGCAAATCGCTAGTAAGTTTTTTCCAGTTATCAGCAATTTCCACGATGTAGGAAATTCCAAATCAGCATTTTCCCCTCGTAAACGACAAAAGGAGCCGAAGGTCATGGTTATGCAACCACAATCCTCGGCTCCTTTTAGCCCTTCATCGAATCCAATTACCCGATGGATATTCTCTTTTTCACTTCATAAACAGCCAGCCTTCCATCGCTGCGCCGTTTTACCTCGGCATTATTACCCCTGCCGGTAATCTCCCTGATGCTTTTCATAATGATCACATCGTCATTTATTGTGTCTGCAAAGTTCCCCTGTGTTCTGACATAATCGCTATGTGAATGTTCATGGCGAGCATTGTTATTCGTAGTATTCATTTACCAGTACGCTCCTTTCCTTACACTGTTAGCGGATAATATCTCACTGTCCCAGCCCATTGGCAGTAAAAACCTGCGTTAAAGTTACTTCAATACCTTTTTCTTGCAGCGCTTTCTGATGTTTTCTGAAAAGTTTTAAGATCATATCCTCTCGATCACTAAGCGTTCCATATCGCATCTTAGCTCTACATATTGGACACAGACAAGCCCCATTCTCCGCCTGAAAAATTGTTTGGCCAAATTGTACGCCTACAGAAAATGGAACAATGGGAGCAGTTTCCATATATGGTTTTCCATTAGCATCAATAAACGTCTTGTGCGTCGGATCATTTTCACATTTATAGTTTTCTCTCTGCAAAATTTTTTCCTTCACATCTACAGGAAAATCTGCCGCTCCAGTTAAAATATCATATTGTTGAAAGACCGATAGTTCTTCCCTTTGCTTGTATTTTTCAGGCAAAAGATCAATGCCTTTTACTTCCCATACTAAAGCACAATACTGTTTAAACAACCGAATCAATACGTTTTCCAAGTCACCCGGCCCCGGCAAATTATTTGTACTTGCACCTACTGCGACAATCTCACCTTTTTTCAAAAACTGTGGAAACCAGTCCTTGTTTTCTTTGGCGAAGCTATCAAATGCTTCCGCATCGCTCTCTTCTATCTGCAAAGCGTCTTTATAGGTTGCTCGCAATGCAGACATTCCACCTTCACCGTCTCGCCTATTCAGATAGACTGCTGATAAAAAGAAGTCATTGTCTGGAGATATCCAGAGTCCGAATTCTGGAGTCATATTCTCTCCGCTTGAAGTAGTACGCTGCCAAAATCTGATACTCGTTGCTGTGTTTCCAAATCCCTTCTTAGAATAGGGATCAATGCCAAAATAGGAAGCATTCGCTCTAATGGCATAATCCGAAGGCTTAACACCAAGCATAGATAATATCGACAGTGGCAACTCGTAATTAGCAATTGCCGTATGCTCCGGTGAGTCATCAGAGGCGTCAAAATATGCTTCCAAAACATCACTCGGTTTACGAATATAAGCGTCTAATTTATAAAATCTGATGTCAGCATCTTCATTTATAAACGGATCTGGTGTATACCCAAGGGCTCTTGCCCAAATTCGAGTGTCTTCTGCTGTAAGTTTCTGTTTTCCTGCTGTAAGTTTACTTGTTTTTGATGGAGACCATCCTGTCAGTTCGGCTAGATCCGCTCCACGCAAACCCTGTTTTTCAGTTTCTTTCCCCAGCAGGATTCTCGTATTTTCCATATTAGATGTATATACAAAGCTGTCTGAAATCAATGATTCCGTTACTCTTTTATGTACATCCCGACTGTTATCCTGTTCAAAGAAAAACATTTTTCTCACCTCCGCTTTAAATACTATCACAATCGCAAGTGTTTTGCAACTATTTTTTCTTGTTTGGAAAATTATTTTTCTTAATTTCAAGTTTAAGAAACTCATTGTTCTGTATTATTTCCAAATCACCTATTGACTTCTACAACCTTCTATTGTATTATAGGAACAAGAGTTCCCGAACCTTTGTTCTTAGTATATAGGAACAGTTGTTCCTTGTCAAGTAGCTTTACAAAATTATGTTGTAAATGTTGGTGCTTTCCCTCCAACAGACAACAGGTTATCCCACATGGAGGCATGACATGAAAAAAGAAACGAACTTTGAAACCAGTCCACTTAACACACAGGATGCCAAGGCAGAAGCCGCCACTACTCTGGCTCCTGACGCAACCAACGGAGATAAAATAAAAGCCCTCCGCACCGCCCAGCACATGAGTATGGCTGAACTGGCACGTCGGGCTTCTATGTCAGACCGTGCGATCCGCTATATTGAATCCAACCAGCGTGAACCAAGTGTAGATGCAATTCAGAAGATTGCCGCAGCTCTTGGAGTCACCACCGATTACTTTATGGATGAGGCCACTTTCCAGCAGGAGCTCAACGATGACCTCTTCTATGCAGATGTACGAAAAAAGTATGGCTCCCGTGGTGTTGCACAGGCAAAGAAAATAAAAGAACAGACCACAGCCCTGTTTGCAGGCGGTGAACTATCCGAAGAAGATCAAGCGGCATTTATCAAAGAAATGGAAGCACTTTTCCTCGATGCAAAAACTGATGCGAAGAAATTTACTCCAAAAAAATATCTGCGGTAAAGAGTCACATTTACTCCGGAGGAAAGGAGTCTACTTTGAACACACGCATAATTGATACTGCCGATGCTGTGGTTCGCCGCTATAAGACCCGTAATCCAGAAGAGATTATCTCACAACGGGCTATCAAATTGAAAGACATCCGTTTTTGCCACGACCTTCTGGGTTACTATACAGTCCTGCTGAACTGCGAATATATCGGCATCAATCCGAATTGCACAGCCGCCCAGCGTATATCTGCTCTGGCTCATGAACTGGGACACGCACTGTTTGACCGGAAGCATGCCAGCTCTGGCCAGACATTTCAGGACACTTATTTTTATAGCTTGGATAACTCCAAGGCAGAACGAAGAGCAAATATCTTCGCCTCCGAACTGCTCCTGTCTGACGATGATATTCTCAAACCAATTGGCTATTACGAATTCAATGCTGACCGGATTCATATGGAGGCGAATATGCCATCCAACGTATCTATAGCGTACCGAGCGATGAAGTATCAGGAACTTATTCAGGAATTTCTCTACACACATAGTGATGTGCTCACCCCTGTTGAAATTGCCCGAAAAAATGAAATTGAAACACACTTCGTGGATTTTAAGCTAAACATCCTCGCGGCAAAAGGATATCAGCTTCCTTTTCTTCCCGAACTTCACAATGATTTTCTGAAAGATTCCATGAAGAATAGCGAGGTGAGATGATGTGAACTACTATTACTGCAATGCCTGTCGCTACTGCTTCTCTGCGGAGCAACTCCCAGATCGTTGCCCTGATTGCGGTGCCGTGGCATATAACGATCGCTTAGCAGTACGGCTGGCAACAAATACCGAAATAGCAGAATTGCTTAGAATACGGAAAGAAGATAAGGAGGACACAAAATGAAAGCACATAAATATTGGTCACTCGGAGCACTTGCCTGTATGGCA
>ERZ1673737.1114-NODE-1114-length-28278-cov-6.057187_pt1 | contig 28278 bp, 26 predicted proteins | sample MGYA00580211_ERZ1673737 | MGnify/ENA primary metagenome ERZ1673737 (study PRJEB41218, sample SAMN15661789) | gut metagenome | host: Homo sapiens | place: Canada: London | collected 2015-08-20/2019-03-30 | study: EMG produced TPA metagenomics assembly of... | reverse complement strand
CATCATCATGCGCATGTACATAGAAATATTCATGATGTATTCGCAGTGATTGATAGACTTGAGAATGAGCATGTTAAGACATTAGCGAAAAAAATGTTTATGATTGTTGCGGAAGCAGAGTCTAAAGCCCATGGCCTGCCGATTGAAGAAGTGCATTTCCATGAAGTAGGTGCCATTGATTCTATTGTAGATATTATCAGTGTGGCTGTCTGTGTGGACAATCTCGGTGTGGACGATATTGTCGTTTCCGAATTATATGAGGGATCCGGCCATGTGCATTGTCAGCATGGTATGATGCCTGTGCCTGTACCTGCAACTGCGAATATTGTTGCGGCTAATCACCTGCCGATGAAGATTACGGACGCTCAGGGAGAAATGGTCACACCGACAGGTGCAGCGATTGCAGCTGCTCTTCGTACGCAAGATCATTTGCCAGAGGATTATCAGTTGCTGAAGATTGGCCTTGGTGCCGGCAAGAAGGATTTCCCGAAGGCAAATGTTTTGAGAGCAATGCTGCTTGAAACAAAGGATCAGCCACAGACAGGTGAGGAAGAAGATATCTGGAAACTGGAGAGCAACATTGATGACTGTTCAGGCGAAGTTCTCGGCTATACAATGGAGCGTCTTTTGGCTGCAGGGGCGAGAGACGTATGTTATGCGCCGATTTACATGAAGAAGAATCGTCCGGCCTATATGCTTCATGTGCTGTGCGACCGCAGACAGATTCCTGCAATGGAAGAAATTATTTTTAATGAGACGACAACCATCGGTATTCGCAGATATAAGGTTGAGCGTACAATTTTAAAACGTCATGAAGCAAAAGCCAAAACGGCTTATGGCGAAGTGGAATTAAAAATTTGTGAGAAGAATGGCATCGTTTATCGTTATCCTGAATATGAAAGTGTTAAAAAGCTTTGTGAGGCAGCCGGTGTACCGTTTAAAGTTGTATATCAGGCAGCCTGTGAAGCAGAAATCAGTGAATAAACAGCATGGAAAGCGTGCTGTAAATGAAATAAAATGTCGAACAGGGCATCAGGTATGAGACACAAGAAGTGAGGAATCAGACATGGAAATCAGAACACGTTTAGTAAATTATATGAAGGAATTGGGGGATAAGGATCTGTGTGTGGCTTTTTCAGGCGGCGTGGACAGCTCAGTTATCTTAAGGGCAGCCTGTGAGGCGGCAGCAGCTAATGGTAAAAAGGTGTACGCAGTGACCTTTGAGACAAAACTGCATCCAAAGGCAGACTTGCCACAGGCTCAGAAAGTGGCCAAAGAAGCAGGCGCTATTCATCATGTTATCTATGTCAATGAGCTGGATAATGAGGAGATGCTCAACAATCCTGTGAACAGATGCTATCTCTGCAAAAAATATTTGTTCCAGAATTTGCTGACATTTGCCGCTGAAAAGGGTATCGATACAATCATGGAAGGCAACAATGCAGATGATCTTCTTATCTATCGACCGGGAACACAGGCAGTTAAAGAGCTTGGGGTATTAAGTCCGCTGGCAGAGCTGGGGATTACAAAGGCACAGGTGCGTGAAATTGCAGCAGATATGGGACTTTCGTGTGCCAGCCGTCCATCTTCTCCTTGTCTGGCGACACGACTGCCGTATGGTACACCGATTTCATTCGAACTGCTTGCAAGGGTGGATGCCGGTGAACAGTGGCTGAAGGAGCAGGGATTCCCAATTGTCCGTCTGCGTGTTCACGGAGATATTCTGCGTATTGAAATTGACAAAGAACGTTTTTCGGATTTTATTGCAATGGCAGATAAGATCACAGCAAAAATGAAGGAACTTGGTTTCGTCTATATTACATTGGATGCGGAAGGTTTTCGCTCAGGCAGCATGGACGTACATATTGTGAAATAGACAGAAAAGAAATAAAGTAAAATGAGCCGTTCCGGGACTGAAACAGAAGAAACGATGCCCGGAACGGTTTTTGTGTCAATGATAAAAAGCCGGAAAGGAAGCAGTTGATTCTTATGAAACACAGGCAATAATGTGCTCATATTCAGATGGTCTGAAATGCACAATAAAATGCTGCTGCTGTTTCTGAGAAAGATAATAGCACGGAATATTTTCAAGACCAAGCGCTCTGGCTTTATGCAGACGGTGATTGCCGTCAATCAGCAGCAAATGATCTTTGGAAAGCTCGGCAACCACCAGAGGCTTTGTCAGATCGGAGGCCATGGCCCGGGTGTGACTGACTCTGGCATCATTATGGTCAGCCAGTAAAGCGGTGGAAAGTGTCTGGATTGTATAAGAATCAGGATGTTGTTCAATGTCTTCAAGAATAGAAGTGACATCCCAGATGAGAATACCGTTGTCTGTTGCAAAATGATATTTCTGTCGCATAAATTAAACCCTCTGTAAATGGAAAAAGTTGGTAACAACGAAAAAAGGCAACGTGCGATAGACGCCGTTGCCTTTTACTGCTCTATCATAGCATAATATTTTTAAAATGTATATCCCCTAATTTAAAAATATTGATTTATGGGTGCAGATATAGTATGATAATCAGAGAATTTTATGAAAAAGAATTTAGGAGGCGTAATGTGAACCGGTTTATTAACGATACGAAAAAGTACTGGAAATATACCTTATACGCTGCAAAGTCACAGTTGAAGACAGAGGTAGCCAATTCCTACCTGAATTGGATCTGGTGGGTGCTTGAGCCATTCTGTTTTATGTTGATTTATGCATTTATTTTCGGGTATATGCTGGGGCATAAAGAATTATATTACAATGTTTATATATTTGTGGGTCTTGCCATCTGGGATTTCTTCAACAGATGTATCAAGAGTTCTGTCAGAATGGTGAAGCGCAACAAGTCCATTGTGTCGAAAGTGTATTTGCCGAAGCACACATTGATTATGTCTGATATGATGGTGAACGCATTCAAGATGCTGATCTGCTTTGGCCTTTCAGCCGGCATGATTATTTACTATAGAGTACCGATTGGCTGGCAGGCACTCTATGCGATTCCCGCATTGATCACGATGATCATATTTACGTTCGGATGCTGCTGTATATTGCTTCATCTGGGAGTTTTTATTGATGATATGGCTAATGTGATTAATATTGTGCTGCGTTTTGTGTTTTATTTGACAGGTATTTTCTATAATATTAATATTTTTCCGGAGCCAATTTATAGTCTGGTACTGAAGGGAAATCCGCTGGCATTTATGATTTCAAGTTTCAGAGATTCTATCCTGTATCAGACAGTACCTTCGAGAAAATGGTTGTTATTCTGGTTTGTCATTTCAGTGGCACTGGCTGCATTTGGTGTGCGGAACATTTATAAGAATGAGAATACGTATGTAAAGGTAATATAATAATGGAAGAATATGCAATTACAGTCAAAGATTTAAAGATTCGTTATAAAAGTGTACAGGCCTATTCAATCAAAAAGAGTCTGCTTCGGTTGAAAGGTGTGGAGGCGAAAGCCTTTGAAGCCGTGCGCGGCATCAGTTTTGAAGTTAAGCAGGGCGAAATCCTTGGTATTACAGGCAAGAATGGAAGCGGCAAATCAACACTGCTTCGCGCATTGGCACATATCTTTTCTGCGGATGAAGGTAGTATTGATCTGCATGGCCATTCTGTTTCACTGCTGGCCATTGGTGTTGGATTCAAGAATGAGATGACAGGACGTGAGAATATCATGCTGTCAGGTATGCTGCTTGGATTCAGCGAGAAAGAAGTGCAGGAACGTATGGAGGACATCATCGAATTTGCCGGATTGGGTGAATTTATTGATATGCCGGTGCGTACCTATTCAAGCGGTATGTATTCCAAGCTCGCATTTTCTATTACGGCCATTCTTGAAACAGATATCATGCTGATTGATGAGGTGCTCAGTGTAGGTGATGAGAAGTTCAAGAAGAAGAGCTATGAGAAGATGAAATCACTGATCTCACAGCGCAACCGGACGGTTGTTATTGTGTCACATAGTCTTAAGACTTTGGAAGAATTGTGTGACCGTGTTATGTGGATGCATGAAGGCAAGATTGTGAAGATCGGTGAACCGGTTGAAGTATTGAATGAGTATCGGGAGTTCATGAAATAGAAGGTGACAGAATTGAAAACAATAGTTGAGTTGTACAATGATGATAATCGCAGACCGGAAGTTATGGAAAGGGCAGGAGAAATCCTGAAAAAGGGCGGACTTGTAGCTTTCCCGACAGAAACGGTGTACGGACTGGGTGGAGATGCTCTGAATCCTGAAGCGTCGGCCAGAATTTATGCGGCAAAGGGACGGCCATCGGATAATCCGCTGATCGTGCATATCGCAGATATGGAAGCGCTTAAAGTACTGGCATCGGAAGTTCCTGAGAAAGCCAGACTGCTGGCGGATCGTTTTTGGCCGGGACCATTGACCATGATTATGCCTAAATCAGATGCGGTGCCTTATGCAACAACAGGCGGTCTGGATACAGTTGCTATTCGTATGCCATCGCATCCGACAGCTTATGAATTGATCAGAAGCTCCGGTGTGTATATTGCGGCACCGAGTGCCAACACATCAGGCAGGCCAAGTCCGACAACTGCACAGCATGTCTATGAGGATTTGAATGGACGTATTGATATGATTATCGACAGCGGCAAAGTGGATATCGGATTGGAATCTACCATTGTGGATCTGACCGGAGAGATACCAACGATTCTGCGCCCGGGCTATATAACGAAGGAAATGCTGGAAGAGGCTGTGGGTCCTGTGACCATTGACAAGGCAATTCTTGCAGATCATGAGGATCCGAATCTTCGTCCAAAGGCGCCGGGAATGAAATATAAGCATTATGCACCGAAGGGCGATCTGGTTATTGTGGAAGGAAAGAAGCAGGCAGTGGCCGAGACAATCAATCATTTAACAAAGATGGATGCAGAAGCCGGATTAAAAACAGCGGTTATTGCTTCTGATGAGAATTTATCTCTTTATGATGCGGACTGCAAGATCAATATCGGGTCCAGAGAACATGAGGAAAGCATTGCGGCTAATCTGTATGAAGTCCTTCGTGAAATGGATGAGATGGGGGTTCAGAAGATGTATTCGGAGAGTTTTGCCGGCGGCGGACTTGGCGCGGCCATTATGAATCGCCTGCTGAAAGCGGCCGGACATCATGTGATCCGCGTATAATATTTAAGGTACTCAGCCGGATGCCTGGAGGCATGGACAAAGGGTATCCGGACAATATATATAACAAAGGAGAATGAGAAAATGATAGCACTTGGATGTGATCATGGTGGTTATGAACTGATGCAGAAAGTGATAAAATATCTGGAGGAGCACGGCCTGGAATATAAGAATTACGGTACTTATTCCACAGATTCCTGTGACTATCCGGATTATGCCAAAAAGGTAGCAGAAGCAATTCTTGCAGGTGAATGTGAAAAAGGTATTCTGATCTGTGGTACAGGCATTGGTATTACAATTGCAGCCAACCGTTATGAGGGAATCAGAGCGGCCAACTGTACAAACAGCTTTATGGCGGAAGCTACAAGAGAGCATAATGATGCCAATATTCTTGGTATGGGAGCACGTGTCATTGGTGTGGGCACTGCATTGAAGATTGTGGATACATTCCTGAATACACCATTTTCCAATGATGAAAGACATAAGAGAAGAATTGCAAAGATTGAACATTAAAGCATCAAATCATCCGCCGGGCAGGCGGCAGTGCCTGCCCTTAACGGGTGATTTTTGCTGTTTATGTGAATAATGAACAAAAGGAGGATAAAGATGTCAGAAAAGAGGCAAGATTATATCAGCTGGGATGAGTATTTTATGGGGGTAGCAAAGCTTGCAGGGCTAAGATCTAAGGATCCGAACAGTCAGGTTGGTTCCTGCATTGTCAGCCCGGATAATAAGATCCTGTCCATTGGTTATAATGGTTTTCCGAGGGGGTGTTCGGACGATGTATTCCCCTGGAGCCGAGAAGGCGATGAGTTGGATACCAAGTATTTTTATGTTACTCACAGCGAATTGAATGCTATTTTGAATTACCGCGGAGGCAGCCTGGAAGGAAGCAAAATTTATGTGTCATTGTTCCCGTGCAACGAATGCTCCAAGGCGATTATCCAAAGCGGAATTCGAGAGATTATCTATGATTCGGATAAATATGGTGACACACCGGCTGTTATAGCATCGAGAAAAATGCTGGATGCAGCGGGGGTTCATTATCGCCGTTATATTCGGAGCGGGCGGGAACTGAAGATAACAGTATAAAAAAATAAACAAGCGTTAGGCAGTTTGCATGAATTGTTTGTGTACAAACTGTTCAATATATACATTGATTAGATACAGAATTATGTATACAGTAGACATGCTAAATAATAAACATGACGCTATGTAAAAGAATTATAGACATATTTATTAAAATTTGCTAAAATAATTATTGAGCGAATTTTGAAACAGATAGAGCAATCATAAAAGGGAGAGAGAGGATGAGAGATAAGCATGGTATAGGACAGGCGATTGTGATGATCACACAGCTCAGCATCAATATGCTTGTACCTGTTTTTATGTGTCTGTTCATTGGTATCTGGCTGGATAAGCGCTTGGGTACAGGATGGCTGACACTTGTTTTTCTGATTCTTGGTATTATGGCATCTATTCGTTCAATGTTCATCACGTTAAAGCCATTGTTGAAGGGAGAAAGAGAGAAGAAGGATGAAGCATTTAAAAAGCAACTGGATGAGCAATTTAAAGACTCAGAATGAAGCGCTTGCGGATCTGATTCTTGGTATCCTGATATTTGGCATACTGGTAGTATTTGTGGGACTGTTTGTGGCCCCGGATAAAGCAGCCTTTGTGTTGGGTGCAGTACTTGGTACAGCGACTTCCGTAATTCGAGCCGTGCATATGGCGGTGACACTTGATCGGCAGCTGGATTACGGTGAGAAGGATGCAAGAGCTTATGCGGCACGTAATTATGGTATTCGTTATCTGATTATGATCGCAGTGCTTCTTGTTTCAACCAGACTGGGTGTTTCCGGCATGGCGGGAGCTGTCATCGGATTGTTTTCGATGAAGCCGGCTGCGATTCTGAGTCCTCAGATTCACAAGTATATTTATACCAGAATTTTTGGCAAAGGAAGGTGAAGTTATGGGCAATGAAGTCGACTTTATGGTACATGGATATGTTCCTCTGAACATTTTCGGCCATGAAGTCTGGTTGACGACAACACATGTCTGCCTGCTGATTGTCTGCCTTTTTATGCTGGTCATAGGGCTGATTGTCAACAACAAGATGAAGCACGCAACAGAGGTGCCGGGAATGGTACAGAACATTGCGGAGCTTTATGTGGAAATGATGGACGGCGTGGTCCAGTCAAGTATGTTCAGGCATTGGGGCAAATATGCCAACTATATCCTGACAATTTTCATGTTCCTTCTGTTTTCCAACATTTCGGGTCTTTTCGGACTCAGACCGCCAACTGCTGATTACGGTGTGACATTGCCGCTGGCATTGATCACATTTGTTTTGATTCAGTTTAATGCATTCAAGTGGAAGGGTGTTGGAGGCTATGTGAAGGATTTGATGGATCCAATCCCATTATTCCTGCCAATCAATATTATCAGCGAATTTGCAACGCCGGTTTCACTGTCGCTGCGTCTGTTTGGTAATGTCATGGCCGGAACCATTATGCTGGCATTGTATTACGGCATGCTGCCTGTGCTGGCAACAGTAGTGATTCCGTCATTCTTACATGCATATCTTGACTTATTCTCCGGAGCGATCCAGGCATATGTCTTCTGTATGTTGTCAATGACATTTATCTACCAGAAAATGCCGGAATAAAATATCCGGACAATCAAAATTTATATTTTTTTAAGGAGGAAATATAATGAATGGTATAACAAATGAAGGTTTAGTATTAGCGTGTTCAGCAATTGGCGCCGGCCTCGCTGTTATTGCCGGTATCGGACCTGGTGTAGGCCAGGGTATTGCAGCCGGTCATGGTGCATCTGCAGTTGGACGTAACCCGGGTGCTAAGGGTGATATCATGCAGACAATGCTTCTTGGTCAGGCCGTTGCCGAGACAACAGGTCTTTATGGTCTGGTTATCGCTCTGATCCTGCTCTTCGCCAACCCATTATTTGGCAAACTGTAAGATCAGACAATATTGTTTAAGCAACAATATAAAACAGAGATATTCTGAAAGGAGGCTTAAACTTGGAGGACAGATTGTTTGGGCTTGACGTGCAGCTCCTGTTCGATGCGTTTGTACTGTTTGTTGTGATTATGATCATGTACGCCATCATGAGCAGGCTCTTCTTTAAGCCGGTGCGTGCATTCCTTGAACAGAGAAAGCAGGCAGTGGCAGCAGACAGAGATGAAGCACAGCAGCTTCAGGAAGCAGCTGGGGTATCAAAGGCGGCTTATGAAGAAAAGCTGAAGGCTGTACACAAAGAAGCCGAAGAGATTCTATCCGCATCCAGAAAAGCTGCAATGAAGCAGCAGGATGCCATTATTGACCAGGCGAAGTCAGAAGCCTCTGCAATCATGGAACAGGCAGACAGAGAAACAGTATCTGAAAAACAGCGTATCAAAGCGGATGTGAGAAAAGAGATGTGTGGACTGGCACTTGCAATGACAGGACGGTTTGCAGATCAGGCTGATCCACAGCGTGGAGAAGTTCTTCTTGAGGAAGCGCTGAAGGAAATGGGTGGTGAAGCATGGTTGAATTAATTGTTACAGCGATCAATGTGTTCATCCTGTTTTTCCTGATAGGATACCTTGTCTCGGATATGCTGTCCGGAATGCTGACCAAGCGTCAGGAACGGATTGCTGATGACATCAACACAGCCCGTATGAGTAAAGAAGAAGCACTGGCTCTTAAGAATGATTATGAGCACAGACTGGCTGATTTTGAAAGTGAAAGGGCTGATATTCTTGAGAATACACGCAGGAAAGCTGCACAGATGGAAGAGAGAATTCTGCTGGATGGACAGCAGGAGGCTGACAGAGTGATTGCCCGTGCGAAGAGAGAAGCTGAGTTGAAGAAGACGAAGCTTAAGGAAGATGTCAGACATGATATGATCATGGCTGCATCTATCACAGCATGCAAGCTGGCAGCAGAAACTCTTGATGACAAGAAGCAGGCGGTATATATTCAGGAAATGCTGGATGAGATGGGTGAATCAACATGGCAGAATTAATTGATAAGACATATGGAGAGGCATTGTTTCAGCTGAGTCTTGAAGAAGGCAAGGTAGAACAGTATGCCGATGAAGTAAGAAGCATCAAAGAAGCCATTGCTGAGAACCCTGAATTCATGGTTTTACTGGACCATCCTCAGATTACGAGGGAAGAGAAAGTGGAAGTTATGAGAAACTGTCTGGATGGCAGAGCCTCTGACAGTGTGACCGGCTTCTTTGTTACCGTTATTCAGGCGGGAAGACAGCATTTTCTTATGGGAATGATTGATTATTTCCTGGATGCTGTCAGAAAGTATCAGCATATTGGCATAGCAGATGTGACCAGTGCCTGTGCATTGAGTGATGCGCAGAAGGCGGCCGTTGAAAAACGGCTTTTGGAGACAACGGGTGATGTCTCCATTGAGATTAATTATCAGGTAGATCCTGAGATCATTGGAGGATTGGTTATCCGGATCGGTGACAAGGTTGCCGATAATAGTATCCGGACCCAGATCAATACTCTGACGAAGGCTATATTAAACAGCTAGAAAGAAGGTGCCAAAAGCTCCATGAATTTAAGACCTGAAGAAATTAGTTCAGTTATTAAAGAACAGATTAAGAGATATAAATCAGAACTTGAAGTATCAGATATTGGTACAGTTGTTCAGGTAGCGGATGGTATTGCGCGTATTCACGGACTTGAGAATGCGATGCAGGGCGAACTTCTTGAATTCCCGGGTGACGTTTATGGTATGGTCATGAACCTGGAGGAAGATAATGTTGGTGCCGTTTTGCTCGGCAGCAACAGAAATATCAATGAGGGAGACGTTGTTAAGACAACAGGACGAGTAGTTGAGGTACCGGTTGGTGACGCAATGCTTGGACGTGTTGTCAATGCTCTTGGTCAGCCAATCGATGGCAAAGGCCCTATTGATACCAATGCTTTCCGACAGATTGAGAGAGTAGCCCATGGCGTTATCGAGAGAAAGAAAGTCGATACACCGTTACAGACAGGAATTAAGGCGATTGACGCCATGATCCCGATTGGCCGTGGTCAGCGTGAGCTGATTATCGGTGACAGACAGACTGGTAAGACAGCCATTGCCCTTGATACGATTATCAATCAGAAAGGACAGGATGTCCTTTGTATCTATGTTGCAATTGGTCAGAAACAGTCGACAGTATCTTCTATTGTACACACACTGGAATCCTTCGGAGCCATGGATTATACAGTTGTTGTTGCAGCAACAGCATCCGAACTTGCACCATTGCAGTATATCGCGCCATATGCGGGCTGTGCGATCGGTGAAGAGTGGATGGAGCAGGGCAAGGATGTCCTCATTGTTTATGATGACTTGACAAAGCATGCTGCTGCTTATCGTACACTTTCCTTGCTTCTCCGCAGACCACCAGGGCGTGAAGCATACCCAGGTGACGTTTTCTACCTGCATTCAAGACTTCTGGAACGTGCTTCCAGACTGTCCGATGATCTGGGCGGCGGTTCATTGACTGCACTTCCGATTATTGAAACACAGGCAGGCGACGTATCTGCGTATATTCCGACGAACGTTATCTCCATTACAGACGGACAGATCTACCTCGAAACAGAAATGTTCAACTCAGGTTTCAGACCAGCGATCAATGCCGGACTTTCTGTCAGCCGAGTTGGTGGTGATGCGCAGATCAAGGCAATGAAGAAGATTGCCGGTCCTATCCGTACAGAGCTTGCTCAGTTCAGAGAGCTGCAGTCCTTCGCACAGTTCGGTTCCGATCTGGATGCGGATACACTGCAGAACCTGGCACAGGGTGAACGTATCCAGCAGATACTGAAACAGCCTCAGTATCAGCCAATGCCGGTTGAGAAGCAGGTTGTTATGATTTATGCCGTTACAAGAAGACATCTGACAGATATTCCTGTAGATCAGGTACTTGACTTTGAAAAGGGTCTGCTTGAATACATGGACAGCAAATGCGATGATGTTCTGGCAGCTATCCGTACAGAAAAGGTACTGACAGAAGATATCGAAGCAGGTCTTGTAAAGGCAATCACAGAGTACAAGAAGGTATTTCTGGAAGAAAATAAGAGGTGATAAAGCATGGCCTCAATGAGAGAAATTAAACGACGCAAAACCAGTATTCAGAGTACGGCTCAGATTACAAAAGCCATGAAACTGGTTTCTACGGTTAAGTTTCAGAAGGCAAAAGTCAAAGCTGAAACCACCCGTCCGTATTTTGACAAGATGTATGAGACAGTGTCTTCTATCCTGTCAAGATCAGGCAATATTCACCATCGTTATCTGATGCAGGGTGAATCTCAGAAAAAGGCAGTTATTGTCATTACGTCCAATCGCGGCCTTGCCGGCGGCTACAACAGTAATGTTGAAAAAGCTGTTACCAGTGTCGGTTTTAATCCTGCAGATGTGCAGCTTTACACAGTAGGTAGTAAAGGACGTGACAATCTCTCCAAAAAAGGTTATGCCGTAGCAAAGGATTACGGCGATGTCATTGAAGCACCAACGTATCGTGCAGCAATGGATATCGGCCGTGATGTGCTGAATGCCTTTTCGTCCGGTGAAGTGGGTGAAATCTGGATGGCCTATACGGTCTTCAAGAATACGATCACTCATATTCCGAAGATGATCCGTCTTCTGCCTGTAGCTGTTCCTGAAGAGGAAACAGCCGAAGAGAAGAAAGACGGACCACTGCTTCTGATGAATTTTGAGCCGGAACCGGAAGAAGTACTGGATGCAGTCATTCCGAAGTATATCAATAGTGTTATTTACGGTGGTATGATGGATGCCGTTGCCTCTGAGAACGGTGCCCGTATGACAGCCATGGATAATGCAACAAGCAATGCAGAGGATATGATTGAGAATCTGACATTAAGCTATAACAGAGCAAGACAGGGTGCGATTACACAGGAAATTACCGAAATCGTATCCGGTGCAGAAGCGCTTAAATAAACAGAAGGGAGTGATAGCAGCATATGGCAGAGCATAGTATTGGCAAAATCACTCAGATTATCGGTGCGGTACTGGATATCAAGTTTGCCGACGGAAATCTTCCTGAGATAAACGATGCCATCCGCATTACCAGAAAAGACGGCTCAACACTTGTTGTTGAAGTTGCTCAGCATCTGGGTGATGATACTGTCCGCTGTATTTCCATGGGACCTACTGATGGTCTTGTGCGTGGTATGGAGGCTATCGCTACAGGCGGCCCTATTACGGTGCCTGTAGGTGAAAAGACACTGGGACGTATTTTCAACGTTCTCGGTGAAGCAATTGATAATAAAGAAGCTCCACAGGCTGAAGAACACCTGCCGATTCATAGAAAACCACCTGCTTTTGAAGATCTGTCTGATGAGCAGGAAATCCTTGAAACAGGTATCAAAGTCGTTGACTTACTTTGCCCTTATCAGAAGGGTGGTAAGATCGGTCTGTTCGGTGGTGCCGGTGTAGGGAAGACTGTCCTGATCCAGGAGCTGATCCGTAATATTGCAACAGAACACGGCGGCTACTCTGTATTCACAGGTGTAGGCGAGCGTACCCGTGAAGGTAATGACCTTTACACAGAAATGTCTGAATCCGGTGTTATCAACAAGACAACCATGGTATTCGGACAGATGAATGAGCCACCTGGCTCAAGAATGCGTGTCGGTCTGACAGGACTGACAATGGCAGAACATTTCCGTGATACCGGCAAAGACGTGCTGCTTTTCATTGACAATATTTTCCGTTTTACACAGGCTGGTTCAGAGGTATCCGCTCTGTTGGGCCGTGTACCGAGTGCCGTTGGTTATCAGCCGACACTGCAGACGGAAATGGGTGCGCTTCAGGAGCGTATCACATCTACAAAGACAGGTTCCATCACATCCGTACAGGCTGTATATGTACCTGCCGATGACTTAACAGACCCTGCTCCGGCAACGACATTCACCCATCTGGATGCAACGACGGTACTTTCACGTTCCATCGTTGAGCTGGGTATTTATCCGGCCGTTGATCCGCTGGAATCCACATCACGTATGTTGGATCCGCATATTGTTGGTGAAGAACATTACCGTGTTGCCAGAAGCGTACAGGAGATTCTTCAGCGTTATAAAGAATTACAGGATATTATCGCTATTCTTGGTATGGATGAACTTTCAGAAGAAGATAAGCTGGTTGTATCCAGAGCACGTAAGGTTCAGAGATTCCTGTCCCAGCCTTTCTTCGTAGGCGAACAGTTTACAGGTCTGAAAGGACGTTATGTACCGCTGTCTGAGACAATCCAGGGCTTCAAGGAAATCATTGCAGGTAAATACGATGATATTCCTGAAAGCTATTTCCTGATGGCAGGTAATATTGATGACGTTCTTGCCAAAGTGAAATAAGTCTGGAGGATGAGATATGGAAGCCTTGATGCAGCTGCAGATCATTACACCGGATCGTCTGATGTGTGATGAATCTGTCAAAATGGTTGAAATGAGAACTGCGGAAGGCGAGATTGGCGTCCTTCCGGGACATATTCCGGTGACTGTCATGATGGCGCCGGGAGTTACTCATATCACAAAGGCTGACGGAAGTATCCGACATATTGCGATTCATGATGGTTTTGTAGAAATACAGCCAGACAAGATCAGCATCATGGCGGAAATTGCCGAATGGCCAGAGGAAGTCGATCTGGATAGAGCAAAAGCTGCGCTTTCTCGTGCGAGAGAGCGTATCACTAATCCAGGTCCGGATACGGATGTTGCCCGCGCAAGACGTGCATGGGCCCGTGCCGCAGCTCGAATTGAATTACTTACCAGAGAGTGGTAAAATCAGATCCCATATATCACAGATGATGTATGGGATCTTTTTCTTTAACAGAAAAATATAAGATGAAATATATCAAAAAGCTTACGATTTTATTGCTTTTGTAAAAACTTGCGTTATAGTATCGTTATTAATTGGAAAATATGATATACTTCATAGTATTGAGACAATAAGTAAATGGATTAGAGGGCAATATAAGAATCATGGTATTTTTTATAAAACAGGTTATCAAGATGGCCTTTCAGCAAGTCATCCTGCCGATCGTATATAAGTTATATGCGGCAAAACCAATTAAACAGGGAACAATACTTTTGGCTGATGCACATCATGATGAGATACCGTTTAGTTTGATGGCATTGAAGGCAGCACTGGAGCAGCAGGAAGATTTGCATATAACAGAGATGTATTGGAATAATGAGCATTGTTCGGCAGGCCGGGTACTTCGGAATATGTTTGAATTCATGAAGTTATACGCTGTTTCACAGACGGTTGTGATCTGTGACAACTTTTTGCCGGCAGCATCATGCCGTAAGCGTAAAGGAACAAAGGTTATACAGCTGTGGCATGCCGGTGGTGCGCTGAAGAAGTTTGGTTATGACACGGCGGACGATATTCCGGCCTATTATAAAGGTAATGTTATGGCAAATTGCAACCTGGTCACAGTGAGTGCAAAGCGATGTATTGAACCATTTTCCAGCGCCATGCGGCTGCCGTGTCAAAGAGTCAAAGCAATGGGCATCAGCCGAACAGATCTTTATTTTGATGAGAATTTCAACAGAGAATGTCGGGAGCATTTCTTTGAAGAATATCCGGAAGCAAAAGGCAAGAAAATTGTATTGTGGGCGCCGACATTCAGGGGAAATCCGGGAGTGGCCGGTGTCAAAGGACTGAAAGAAATTCAGAGAATCAGTGAAAAACTGAAAGCAACACATTATTTTATTATTAAGCTGCATCCGCATACGCAGGTTCATCTGGCAGGAAGTAACTGTGAGATTCTGACGGAAGAATTATTACCGGCGGCAGATGTCTTGATCACAGACTACTCGTCAATTCTCTTTGATGCGATGATCTACAAGCTTCCTATTGTTCTGTTTGTACCGGATTTGGAAGAATATGTGGACAACAGGGGATTTTACCTGGATTACAGGGAGATACCGGGAATTCGAGCGCGGAATGAACGGGAATTAATAGAGATATTTACCGATCCATCTGTGCTGGATGCTTCGGTTAATGAAGCCTATATGGCTTTTTATAGAAAATATATGGCTGCCTGCGACGGTCATGCAACAGAACGAATTATCAGATATATCAAGAGATATATGTAATGGAATAACAGGAGGAATTATTCAATGGCAAATAATATTTATGGCGTTATTCTTGCCGGAGGCAAGGGAACAAGAATGGGTAATGTAGAGAGACCAAAACAGTTTATGGAAGTTGGCGGGAAGCCGATTATCGTGCATACCATTGAGAAATTTGCAATTCATGCAGAATTTGATAAAATTATTATCCTTTCACCAAAGGCCTGGATCTCTCATACCAATGATCTGATTAAGAAATATATCCCAATGAGAGATAAGTTGGTTGTTGTTCAAGGCGGTTCGACGAGAAATGAGACAATCATGAACGGCATTCGTTATATTGAAGAGAACTTTGGTCTGGATGAGGATACAATTATTGTGACACATGATTCAGTTCGCCCGTTTGTTACCCATAGAATGATTGAGGAGAATATCCAGGCGGCTATGGCATGCGGTGCTTGCGATACGGTTATTCCTGCAACGGATACAATTGTAGAGAGCAAAGATCATCAGAATATCAGTTGTATTCCAGAGAGATCAACCATGTATCTGGGACAGACCCCTCAGTCATTTAAGGCAAAGAAACTGCGGGATATATACCTGAATATGACAGAAGAAGAAAAGGGAATTCTGACAGATGCCTGCAAGATCATGGTGCTCAAAGGCGAGCAGGTTCGTCTTGTGGAAGGTGATGTGACAAATATCAAGATCACATATCCTTCAGATATCCGTATGGCAGAATCTTTGTTAGGAGGAAAATAGGGTGTTAAATACAGTTTATCAGTTAGTCAGACCTCGCCAGTTTGAAGTTGTTTTTAAAGATATTACCATGGATGACAAACATGTGATTGTTCATCCAACCCATTTATCTATCTGCAATGCAGATCAGCGTTATTATCAGGGACTTCGTGCGGAAGCTGTTCTAAAGAAAAAGCTGCCGATGGCTTTGATCCATGAAGGCATCGGCCGGGTAATCTATGACCCGACAGGCCATTTTGAACAGGGAACACTGGTAGTCATGATTCCAAATACACCGGTAGAGCAGGACGAGATCATCGCTGAGAATTATCTGCGCAGCAGTAAGTTCAGAGCCAGTGGCTTTGACGGTTTTATGCAGGAATATGTGAGCATGGAACCGGATCGGCTGGTTGTTTTGCCGGAAGATATCAACCTTTCAGTTGCGGCGTTTACAGAGATTGTCAGTGTCAGCTATCATGCTATCCAGAGATTTCTTCGCTTTTCTCATGAAAGAAGAAATGTCATTGGTGTATGGGGCGATGGCAATCTGGGTTATATTACCTCTTTATTATTGAAGAAACTTTTACCGGATACAAAGGTTTGCGTATTTGGGGTCAATGAGTATAAACTGAACGATTTCTCCTTTGTGGATGATACTTACCTTGTCACGGATATACCGGAAGATCTTCATTTGGATCATGCCTTTGAGTGTGTCGGTGGGGCAGCTGCATCTAAGGCGATTAATCAGATCATTGATTATATCGATCCGGAAGGCACAATCTCTATTATGGGTGTTTCTGAGGATCTTGCACCGATTAATACACGAATGGTCCTTGAGAAGGGACTGCGGATTTTCGGCAGCAGCCGAAGCGGACGTGCAGATTTCCAGGGGTTGATCAATTTGTACAAGGAACATCCGGAGGTTGTCAATCATCTGGAAAAGATTGTGGGTGCAGAGATCAAAGTCAGAAGTATTGCAGATATGACAAGGGCATTTGAATCGGATATTCATAAGATTATGGGTAAAACTGTTATGATATGGGATAATTAGCAATGAAGAAGGTATTGAAGAAGATTTATGATGTTTTGCCAAATGGCATAAAAAAACTTTACTGGCAGACCAGGAAAAAGGTCGGTCAGATACTGATGTTTCGTATTGTATTTCCGTTGGGATACAAACACTACATTAAAGGGAAGAAGATTAAAAGGAAAAAAGCAGTTTTTGTGGAAGTTCGTTTTGATGAGATTACAGACAGTTTCCGGCTTGTCTATGATCGCATGAAGGCGGATGGTTTTGATATTCATGAGCAGTTTATTGAGAATATTAAACCGGGAAAGTGGGGATATATTAAGCGGTGTCTGAGAATGCTTGAAGACATTTCCGATGCTCATTATGTATTCCTGAATGACGCATGCAATGTGACCAGTTGTATTCCGCTGCGCAAAGGAACAAAAATTTATCAGTTGTGGCATGCCTGCGGTGCATTTAAGAAATTCGGCATGAGTACGGCAGAGCTTATTTTTGGTGACAACAGAAAGTCTCTGGAGAAATATCCAAATTACGGCAATCTGTCTTACGTGACAGTCAGCAGTCCGGAAGTGATTTGGGCTTATGAGGAGGCCATGAATCTGAAGGACACAAAGACACAGGTTGTGGCAACAGGTGTCAGCCGTACGGATGTTTTTTATGATCAGCATTTTATTGAACAGTCTAAAGCGGCTGTCTATTCGGTATGCCCGGCTGCGGAGAATAAGAAGATCATTCTTTATGCACCGACATTCAGAGGCCGGGTAGCTAAGGCTGAGAGCCCGGATTGTTTGGATATTCCTGCAATGAAGCGTGCATTGGGAGATGAATATGTATTATTGATCAAGCATCATCCGTTTGTCAAACAGCCGCCGGTTGTACCGGAGGATTGTGCGGATTTTGCCATGGATGTGACAAAGAGCCTGGAGATTGATCAGCTATTATGCGCCAGTGATGTATGCGTTTCAGACTACTCATCGTTGATTTTTGAATATTCATTATTTGAAAGGCCGATGATTTTCTTTGCGTACGATTTGGATGATTATTTTGACTGGCGCGGCTTTTATTATAATTATGATGAATTGACACCGGGGCCGGTTGTGCAAGAGACAGAAGAAATCATTGACTATATCAGACATTTGGATGCACGATTTGATCAGGCTCAGGTTCATGCTTTTAAAGAAAAATTTATGTCATCATGTGATGGCCATGCAACAGATCGAATTATGGCGTTAGTATATGCAGAAACAAAGAATAAAAGGAAGTGAAATTATAGATGGCAGAAACAGAAGTAAAGAGAAATAAAAAGATTTGGGTTTTTAATGCAGGAGATGCTTTTTCAGGAAACCCTAAATGGCTTTTTTTATATATCGTTAATCACAGGAAAGATATTACACCGTATTGGCTTTGTTACAAAGAAAACATGGTTTCATATATGAAAGAAAGGGGATACAAAGCGTATCTTTTTAATTCACCGGAAGGAAAAGCAATTGAACGTCAGGCTGGGATATATGTTGTTAATCAGGTAAAGGAAGTTATTCAGGATGAATTAAAGGGTGTAACAATATTAAATCTTTGGCATGGTGTAGGTTGTAAGTCCATTGAGCGAAAGGTTAATTTTGGATTTTTGAATGAACGAATTGCCAAGAAATATATTAAAAATAACTACTACTATAAAAATTATCAATTGTTTCTGGTAACATCCCCATTGATGGAAAGTCATTTCAAAGAGCAATGCGGTATAGATGATGATAAGGTTATCAGAGCTGGTTATCCGTGTTGTATTCATAACGAAGCGGCGAATAGTTTTGACCACAATATTTTAAAGCGGCAGGGACTTTCGGAGAACACGAAAATTGTTGTTTACAGTCCGACTTACAGAGATGCTTCAGCTACAGAATTTTTTGGAAAAGCAATTCAGGACATGGATCGACTTGTTGAGGTTTTGGAAAAGAATGGAATGCTCCTTATCTTTAAGATGCATCCGCAGATGATGAAAGACCGAAAATACAATGAGGCTATGGAAAGATATAAAGCTTGCAATAGATTGATGTTTTGGGATAATCAAGACGATATTTATGAGGTTTTTGATCAGATAGATATTGCAATTATTGATTATTCATCAATCTTCTATGATATGCTGGCGGGTGGTGTTAAGCATTTTATCAGATATATGTTTGATATTGATGATAAAAATAATTTGCGAGATTTCGTGTTTGATGTGAAAGAAATGACCTGTGGTTATGATTGTAATAATTTTGATGAATTACTTGATGCATTAGACCATAGTGATGTTTGTTTGCAGGAAGATGAAGACCGTAAGAGAGAGATTTATGATCTTTTTTGGGAGTATGCAAAATCAGCTGGAAATGAAGAGATTGTTGAAGCAGCATTGGATTTCGAACCAAATCCTGTTGATTTGCCGAACGTGTACAGCTTCGATATTTTTGATACACTGATTAAGAGAAAAGCTCTGAAACCAGCCAGTGTGTTCTATTATGTTCAGGACATGCTGGCACAGGATGAAATCAGATTTCCGAATTTGCTGTTAAATGATTATGCAAGAATACGAATGCAATGTGAGGCAAATGTGCGTGAATGGTATAAGAAAACCCTGTTTATGCGTGAGGGAGATCGCCTGGAAATTACTCTGGATGAAATTTACGAGCGAATGCAGAACGTATATTTATTATCAGATGAACAGATTGCAAGAATGAAAGAATTGGAGCAGCAGACTGAAATCGAACAGTGTATTCCGTATCCTGAGCATATAGATGTATTAAAACAACATTTGGCAAATGGAGAAAAGGTTCTTTTGATTAGTGATATGTATTTGCCAAAAGAAACGATTATAAAGATGCTTGAGAAAGCAGATCCTATTTTGACGACTGTACCACTGTATTTGTCAAGTGAGTATGGTGTGCAAAAGACAACCAAAAAGTTATTTCTTGAAGCTTATAAGGATATGGATTATATTTATGGTGAGTGGATTCATTATGGGGATAGTCCGGTTGCAGATTGTAAGAAACCATCAGAATTGGGAATAGCAACGATTAATCACACAGTACCTGCCTTGAATGAATATGAACAATTATTAGTGGATCAGCTTCAGTCTTACGATGCATATTTGGCGGCAGCTGCTATGGCGCGATATAGAGAGGAATATAAAGACGAAATAGAGGATGAAGAGGGACCGAAAATCTTTGCCTATGCTTATGCTTCGCTTTATTTTGTTCCATATATTAACTGGGCCATTAAAGATGCTGTTCGAAGAGGGACCAAATGTCTATACTTTATATCAAGAGATGGTTACCATTTAAAAAGAATTGCGGATGCGCTCATTGAGGTTAAAGGGTATCCGATCAAGACAAAATATATTTATGGCTCAAGAAAAGCATGGCGCATACCTTCTTTTGTCAATGAAATTGACGATGAGTTTTTCTCAGAATTTGGCAATTTTGCGAATATTAAAAAGTATGACAGTTTGTTAAAGGCAATGGATATTACAGAAGAGGACTTTATAAGAATTTTTCCAGAATTGGAGTATTTGAAATCTTCAGGAAGAATATCCAAAGGATTGCTCAAACAGTTGAGATTGAAGTTTTCTGAATCAGATGAGTATAGACATTATATTATTGAGAAAGCGGCGGAAGAACGAAAACTGGTTAGAGCATATCTTCAGCAGGAGATTAATTTTAATGAATCCTTTGCTTTTGTGGAATATTGGGGACGAGGATATACTCAAGATTGTTTGACAAGACTTTTAGATGATGCAGCGGGACATGAAGTACCGGATCCATGTTATTATGCAAGAAGCATTTATGGAACGGACGGACGATCTATCAGATATAACTATACAACGAATACAGGATCACTAATTTTTATAGAGGCCTTGTTTGCCAATTTGGATTACAGAAGTGTTCCGGGATATGTAGAAAAAAATGGACGAATTGAGCCAATTATCTTGCCTTGTGATAATGATATGGTTATGCAGAAGGCATTTGAAGAAAATTTTGTCCGTTTTGCAAAAGACTTTTATGGACAGCCGCTTCAAGATGAAGATCGGTTTGAGCGTGAAATCTTTAATTTTGCAATGGATTACTATCGGGATTATGCTGATACACCAATTATGGTAAAGAACATAGCTCATTTAAAGGATTCTGTAGAACAATATGGAGCTGCCGCTGAATTCGCACCTCAGATTACTTTTGGTAGAGTTGTGGGAAGATTCTTTAAAAAGGATTATTTTTATACGAAATCAAGAAAAATGTCTTTGGCAAGATCAAATCCAATTTACCAGAAAGGGTATATATGGTATAAGGATACGTTTAAAAAGACTAATACATTTAAAAATATAAGAAAACTGATGAAAAAAAGGAAGTAAATAAAATGAAAAAAATATCAGTGGTCGTGTCCGTATATAATGAGGAATTATCGCTGAATAAATTCTACCAGGTAACTGAAAAGATTCTTGAAAGTTGTGCTTGGGATTATGAAATGATTTTTGTCAATGATGGGAGTGTTGACAGGAGTATAGAAATTTTAAAAGAATTTGCAGCAATAAATTCAAAGGTGAAAGTTGTTAATTTTTCACGTAATTTTGGACATGAAGCAGCTATGATTGCCGGTATTGATTATTCGACGGGGGATGGCATTGTATGTATGGATGCTGATTTACAGCATCCTCCACAGTGCATTCCAGATATTATCCAAAAGTTTGAGGATGGGTATGAGGTTGTTTCTATGATACGAACTCAAAATGAGGATGCAGGTTTTATTAAGAGATTTACGTCAGCTGCATTTTATAAGGTGTTGAATATGTTGTCACCTGTCAAATTCGAAGATAATTCATCTGATTTTTTTGCTTTGAGCAATTCTGTTGCAGAAGTACTGAGAAATGATTATCGAGAAAAGATTCGCTATTTAAGAGGATATGTTCAAAGTGTTGGATTTGAGAAGACGACACTTGAATTTTCAGCAGGTAAAAGAACTGCTGGTGAAAGTAAATACAATATAAAAAAATTGATTAAGTTTTCCATTAATGCCTTATGTAGCTTTTCTGATTTACCATTGAAGCTGGGAATATATTCAGGCTGTGGGGTTGCTTTCTTAGGTTTTATTCTGATGGTTTATACAATTATCAATAAATTTATTAATCATGTACCGGCAGGCTATTCAACAATTATAGTCGTTTTATGTTTTATGTTTGCTGTGACATTAATAGTGATTGGGATTATTGGGGAATATATTGCGATATTGTTTGCCGAGGTAAAAGACCGTCCTATTTATATTGTACGAGAAGTTATAAATGATAATAAAGATAATTAAAGAAGGAGGGAAAGAAGCAATGGTGAAAAAAGAATTAAAAAAATTCGTGGTATTGTTGCTGGTATTGGGAATGATGTTGTCTGGAACTCAGACAGTGTGGGCTACAGAGGTGACTAATTCAAATGAGAATAATAAAACTCCAGTAGTTGCAGCAAAGATAGAAACAGAGACAGAAACAGAGACAGAAACTGAGACAGAAACAGAAACAGAAACTGAGACAGAAACAGAAACAGAGACAGAAACAGAGACAGAAACTGAGACAGAAACTGAAACAGAGACAGAGACAGAAACTGAGACAGAAACTGAAACAGAGACAGAGACAGAAACAGAACAAAAAAATGGCTGGTTCGAAAATGAAAAAGGTGAAAAAAGCTATTATATTGATGATAAGCCAGTTGTAGGAAGAAAAACAATTAAGGCTGAGGATGGTAAGGCATACGAGTATTATTTTGATAAAAATGGCGTTATGCAAACTGGTCTTCAGAAAATTGAAGACAATAATGGCGAGACACAGGTATATTGCTATGATGTTGATGGTAAAAAGATTTTTGGTGAATATAAATGCATTCTAAATGATAAAAAGTGGCATTACTTTGATGTGAAAACAGGTATTATGGTAACCGGCTTTGCGACAATCCCAGTAAAAAGTGGTGGAACAAAACGAGTCTATTATGATAATAGTGGAGCAATGGTGTATGGGGAGTATAAGTGCAATGATAATAAATGGCATTACTTTAATACAGCATCAGGTAGGATGGTAACAGGTTTTGCAACAATACCGGTAAAGAGTGGCGGTAAGAAGAAAGTCTATTATGATAATAACGGAGCAATGGTGTATGGGGAGTATAAGTGCAATGATAATAAATGGCATTACTTTAATACAGCGTCAGGTAAGATGGTAACAGGTTTCGCAACAATACCGATAAAGAGCGGCGGCAAGAAGAAAGTTTATTACGATAATAATGGAGCGATGGTATATGGGTGGGTAAGTACTGGTGGAACTAATTATTATTGTGATTTAAAGTCTGGTGCGCTCAAGTATACGTTTAAAAAACAAAATGGATATTATTTGGCATATAATAATCGCGGTGAATTAGTAAAAGATTTACGTTCTGATTTTGGTAATCAGTCTAGTTATGTAATAAAAGTCAATACATCAACCAATACGATTACTGTTTATGCTAAATTTAAAGATGGTACATATACAATGCCATTGGTTGCATTTATTTGTTCCTGTGGTGCACCTAGTACACCGACTCCGCTGGGAACATATTATACATCTGATAGATGGAGATGGTTAAGAATGATGGGACCAAGTTGGGGGCAATGGGTAACTCAGATAAAAGGAGATTATTTATTCCATTCTGTATATTATAATTCAAAAAATAATAATAATAATTTGAGTGTAAAGGCATACAATAAATTGGGAACAGCGTGCTCACATGGCTGTGTGCGTCTTAAAGCAGGAGATGCAAAATGGATTTATGATAATTGTAAATTACAGACGAAAATAGTAATTTATAAAGGCGCATCATCTACAGATCCATTGGGTAAACCAACTGCGTACAAATTATCGTCTAGTCATACATGGGATCCGACAGACCCTAATATGGCTTATAAATGTAAACAACATGGGTGTCATTAGTTGTTTTATGCGAGACTGGTTGTAAGGCCGGTCTCGCTTACGTTATTCTATAAGGAGCAGTACTATAAATGATAGAGAAAACTATAAAAAAAAATAATGTTTCTACACAAAGATACTATAGTATATATACGGTGCTGTTTGCTATATTGGCTATCCTGGTATACAGTTATTATATTATAAACGGCAAATCTTTTGTATATTGTGATGTAAATCAGGGAGGCGATGGTTTAGTTCAGCATTTTAACGCTTTTGTGTATTATGGTAAATATTTACGCGGAATAGTAAAAAATCTGTTGTTTGAGCATCAACTTGAAATACCTATGTGGGATTTAAGTATTGGTTATGGGCAGGATATAATTTCAACATTAAGTTATTATGTTATTGGAGATCCGTTCGCTTTTCTTTCAATTTTTTTCCCTGTAGCTAAAGCAGAATATGGATATTCTTTTTTGATTCTCCTGAGAATATATTTTGCAGGTATAGCTTTTTCGGTTTATTGTCGTTATAGAAAAAAGGATTCCTTGTATACATTAGTAGGAGCCTTTATTTATGCATTTTCATATTATACGTTGTGTATTGCAGTTCTGCACCCATATTTTATGCTGCCGGCAGTTTATTTGCCATTGTTGTTGATGGGAGCAGACAAGGTACTGCGTAAAGAAGGAGATTGCTTTTTTATAGCAATGGTTGCTCTTGCAGGAATTTCAAATTTTTACTTTTTCTTTATGTTGTGTATTATGTTGGTCATTTATGTTGTATTTAACTATTTTAATTTGTTCGGGAAAATTCGAATAAGGGAATTTGGTTATTGGTTTGTTCGATTTTTTATAGATGCGATTTTAGGCGTTGGTATGGCAGCTGTGTTATTACTTCCATCAATTATTAATATTTTATCTTCGTCAAGAATATCGGTGAAAAATTATATTCCAGTAATTTATGAATTGAAATATTATTTAAATCTGATGCCATCTTTTGTTAGTGGTGGTGGTGATTATTATGTACATATGGGATATACAGCACTGAGTTTTATAGCAGTGCTTATACTTTTTATGCACCGCAAAGAAAAGAAAGAATATAAGTATTTATGTGCAGGGTTCCTTTTATTAGTATTATTTTTAATATTTCCGTTTTTTGGACACTTATTTAATGGGCTTTCTTATGTTACGAATCGATGGATATGGGCACTGGCTTTTTGCGTTTCTTATATTACAGTGACAGTTTTGCCGTTGATGGGAAGAATAAATCGCAAAGAATGGCTGATTTTGTTTTGTGCGGCAATTATTATGGGTGGCTTTGTTATAGGGGTAGATGTGGTTCGGACAAAGAAGAACATGTGGGCTGTTTATGGAATAATTGCTGTGTTGGTGATTTTGTATGGAATGGCATACTGCGGCAAACAAAAGTTTTTAGCAGATACATGTGTGGCAATTGTAATGGTATCTGTAAGTATAAATGCACTTTATTTGTATTCACCGACAGAAGGCAATTATTTGGAAAATTTTTCCAACAGAGGAGGGGCGTATCGTCAATTAACCCAAAAGGCACCAGAATATTTACTGAAGGAGTTAAATGATACAGAATTATATAGATTTGATACATTAGGCTTTGACACTGGGAAAATTAAGAGAAATTCAGCGATGCAGTTAAATATGTATGGTACTGCATATTATTTTAGTGCTACGAACGGAACAATTTCGAAGTTTATATCAGATTTGTATATTAATACACCTTTGGAAAATAGTTATAATAATTTAAATGGACGCAGTTGGCTGGATGCCATAACTGCTGTTAAATATTTTATTATACCAAAAGAGAAACAGAATTTATTGTCATATGGATATAATCATAAAGTTATAGAAAATAAAGAAAATGCAGTTTATACATCTAAAAATAGTCTGCCATTTGGTTTTACGTCTTCCGTGATTATGAGTCAGGATGAGTTTGAAAAAATGGATGTTTTGGAGAAGCAGCAGGCACTGCTACAGGGGATTGTTCTTGATGGGGATAATATCAGCGATTCAGATGCAGCATTGGAATTCAGCGATGTATCAGTGACTCCTCAAATTGTCAGTGCGGATGGTGTTGAGTGGAAAGATGGAAAGTTCATAGTTAACAAGAAAAATGGAGCAGTTACGGTATCCTTTAATGGCATGAGCAATTCGGAACTGTATGTTGTCTGGGAGAGATTGAATTATAAAGGTATTAATCCGTATAGTTTGTATGATGAAGATAAGTTGAATGGGATGTCTGTTTATGTCAGAAATAATTTGAAAAGGAAATATCAGTACTGGAAAGAACCAAGTACGGCTAATGTTACAGCAAGTGCGAAGGAAAGGGAATCAAAGACAACTATTTATACAGATAAGAATCTGTATTATTGCGGACATCATAATTTTATCTGTAATTTAGGGTATTCAAAAGACATAAGAAATACGCTTACGTTAACTTTTGATAAAATCGGTGTTTACTCATATGATGATATGAAAGTTGTTAATCAGCCGATGGATCATTTTGATTTATATTGCAGCCAATTAAAAGAAAATGTACTGGAAGATATTGAATTGGAAACGAATTCAATTAGTGGACAGATATCTTTGGACGAGAGTAAAGCATTATGTATTGCAATACCTTATAGTAGTGGATGGTCCGCTAAAATTGATGGCAAAGACACACAAATACTCTGTGCGGATGATATGTTTATTGGATTGATGTTATCACCTGGAAAACATCAGATTGAGTTGAGATATATGAGTCCGTATTTAAGAGAGGGAGTTGTGTTATCTTGTATAAGTTGTGTAGTATTCATCTTTTTGCTCGTAAGACACAGGAAAAAATATAAAGACAGAAATTAAAATCTTATGACATTTCAGAATGAAAACGTTGTATAATTGTAAGAAATTGAGGAGTATTTAAGAGGAGGGTAAAAGATGAAACAGCAAAATATAATAAAAAAAGCAATGGCTTTTCTGCTTGTATTCTGTTTAGTGGCAGTGGAATATGGTAGTTGTGCTTATGCAGAAACCATAAGTGAAACCAATGAGTTCGCTGAAAAGCAGCAGGAAAATACAAATGAGAAATCATCAACAGACGAAGTAGCAACGACGGAAGAGGAGAGTACAGAAAAGAGCATAGCAGTAGAATCGAATTCTGAAACAGAAACAATGGTACAAACAGAAGAGACAGTTAGTAAAAAACATGAAATTACCGGCTTTGTTTCATTAGATGATTCAGAACGGACAATAACATGTTCATATAGCGATAAGCCAGCAGAAACGGAGTTGTTGGATGAATTGCCATCTACGTTAAAGGTTTATTTGGATTACGGAACTGAGATTCAGGAAATCCCTGTTACTTGGCGATGTGCAGGTGATTTTGATAGTACTGCTTTTTTCTATTATGAATATGATCCTATTTGGGATAATGAAAAATATGAATTATCTACAAATGAAAGTATGCCATATATTGGAGTTCAACTTTATACAATATCAACTTTGAGTATTACCAATAATGACAATGAGACAATTATCTATGATTATCTTGTGAATAACATGAGGCTTAATACAGCAGCAGCAGCAGGAATATTAGCAAATATTTACTGTGAATCCAGTTTTAATCCTAATATATATAGCAGTGATGGAACAAGTTATGGTATTTGTCAGTGGCGTGATGCTTCGGATGTGAAGCGGTTTACTGCACTAAAAAATTATACTGAAAATTGGCAGACATTAGAAGGACAGTTGGAGTATTTACATTATGAATTGACAACAGATTATCCAGGCTTGATGAATAGACTAAGAAGGGTAAATAATAATGCAGAGGGCGCTTATCAGGCGGCATATGATTGGTGCTATAATTTTGAAGTGCCGGCAAATACGAAAAATGTTGCAGTCTCAAGAGGAAATTTAGCTCGGGATACTTATTGGCCATATTATTCTGGATTTAACGATATAGAGAAGGATGATATATCTATTTCAGGAGCAACGGTACCACATCAGATGAAGAAAGGGACTTCTTTTGATGTCAGAGGTTCTATTACATCTAAGTACATATTAACTTCAGTGACAGTTGGTGTTTATGATTGTGATGATGTGATGCAAATAGGCCAGACTGTAGAACCTAATTCAACAAATTATGATTTGAGAAGAATAGATACAAGTCTTAAATTTGGAAGTCTGGAATCAGGTGGATATCGTTATAGGGTAGTAGCACGGACGGGCAGGAGTGTAACAACGCTTGTAGATAGCGCATTTATGGTACTGAGTAATGGAAGAACGGTAGCAGACGGAACATACTA
>ERZ1673737.1113-NODE-1113-length-28308-cov-38.713269_pt1 | contig 28308 bp, 28 predicted proteins | sample MGYA00580211_ERZ1673737 | MGnify/ENA primary metagenome ERZ1673737 (study PRJEB41218, sample SAMN15661789) | gut metagenome | host: Homo sapiens | place: Canada: London | collected 2015-08-20/2019-03-30 | study: EMG produced TPA metagenomics assembly of... | reverse complement strand
CACGTACGGTTTGATAAGGGACTAGCCTAGTGATAGGTTAGTCTACTTTCTTTTATGTATATTCAATTTCTTCACTACCTACAATATTATGTTTTAAGTTAGTTTTACCATTTATTGGAAATACATTATTATTCATCTATTTCTTTAAAGATGAAATTAAAAACCTATTGTTTTAATAATATATGCTTTTCATCCAGTGCTTCTTTAATACGTTCTAATGTTTCTTCATCAGGTGCTGTAATTGTATGCAAGTGAACACCATCTGTTAATAGAGAAAGAGGTGTGACATCACGATCCTTTACTGCAGACATGAACTTAGAGACATCATAACGTGAATATATATGAAGATTTCCTTTGATTTCTCCATAAAGAGGATGTTCTACTATCACATCTTCAACTTTACCACCTAAATCCACAATAGTATTTAATTCTTCTTCTAATTGATCATTATTATGCTTTACTGCAATCGTATAATGATTACTTCTATTTGTTTCTAATATATATCCTCTAGGTGTTGCAGTAATATCTTCTCCCGATGCTCTTAGTAAAGCCACATCTCCTACAATAATCTGTCTAGAAACACCTAATTCTTTCGCGATTTTACTTGCTGAAACAGGTTTATCACTACTACTTATTATTTCCATTATTCTTGTTTTTCTATCCATATACATCACCTTTTTGACCATTATAAAAGAATTTTTCAGGGAACTCAATGGTCTTTTCTTTCCATATCCTATATAATAAATGATATGGAAAATATCGCAAAAAAATCAAATACAGAATTTATATTAAATACATTTAACTTAAAGCCTTCTAAGAAATATGGACAAAACTTCTTAGTAGATCCAGGTATTATTCAAAGTATCGCAGATCATGCTTCGCTGGATAAGGAGACAGCAGTTATTGAAATAGGACCTGGTATAGGCGCTCTTACAGAACAGCTCTCTAATAAAGCTGGTAAAGTATTATGCTTTGAAATAGATGAACGTCTAAAGGAAGTATTATCCTTCTCTTTAGAAGGACATGATAATGTAGAAATCATTTTTCAGGACTTTATGAAAGCTGATTTAGAAGAAGCATGTAAGAAGTTAAAGGACTATAAGGATATCTGTGTTGTCACAAATCTTCCCTATTATATTACATCTAAAATCATCACAAAGATTGTGTCTTCTTCTACACCTATTAATCGTTTAGTCGCTATGGTACAAAAGGAAGTTGCACTAAAGCTCTGTTCTGAAGAAAAGAGTCCTTTAAAGATGATGATTGATTATGTAGGAGATGTTCAATATGAATTGAATGTGCCTAGACATGTATTCATGCCAGCACCTCATGTAGATAGTGCTGTTATTTCTATTCATAAAGAACGTGTTATATCACAGGAATTGATTGATCTGATTGAAGCAAGTTATACTGCAAAAAGAAAAACACTCTATAATAACTTAAAGCCTTTATATCATGATCAAACAAAAGAAGTATTAGAATCATGTGGTATTCCTGCCAATAAACGTGCTGAGGAATTAAACATTGATGACTATATAAGAATACTAGAAAGGAGTCATACACTATGAAGATTCGTGCTTATGCGAAAATAAACCTTGCATTAGATGTAGTAAGTGAAAGAGAAGATGGATATCATGAATTAAATATGATTATGGCCCCTATTGGTCTTCATGACTTAATTCTTATTGATCCTATTGAAAAAGGTATAGAAATTACTACAAACACTTACCGTGTACCTACTGATGAACGTAACATCATGTATAAGGTGGCTGATGCATTAATCAAGAAGTTTGATATCCAAAGTGGTGTAAGAATCCACTGTTATAAGCATATTCCTTCACAAGCTGGAATGGGTGGAGGAAGTGCCGATGGTGCAGCTATCTTCCGTGCAATGAACAGTTTATTCCATTTACGTATGTCTTATCAGGATATGTGTGAAATGGGTAAAGAGATTGGTGCAGATATTCCATTTTGTGTATGGAATCGTATTGCGGTTGTAGGTGGTATTGGTGAAAATCTACATTTTATTGATCGTTCACGTTTTAATTGTCATTTATTGATTGTAAAACCTAAGAAAGGTGTTTCTACAAAGAAATGTTTTGATGATTTAGATATCGAAACAGCTGTTCATCCAGATATTGACTTAATGAAGCATGCAATTGAAAAGAATGATTATCAGGGTGTTGTAGATTGTTTAGGTAATACTTTAGAAGCGCCTTCTATTAAGATGGTACAGGATATCCAGTCTATTAAGGATGATATGATGAACTTTGGTTTTGATGGTGCTCTTATGTCAGGTAGTGGTTCATCTGTTTTTGGTATGACTCAAGATCCTGAATTAATTGATAAAGTGCTTCCATATTTTAAAAAGAAATATAGTTTTGCAGTAAAAACACAGATTTACTATCCAGAGAAAAGGAAAAAGGGATAACTTGCGCCTTTTCTCTTTTATTTTGAATTGAATTTTGCTAGAATGTAGGGGAAAAAAAGGAGATATGTCGATGAAAGTTTATGCAGTTGTCTTAGCAGCGGGTAAAGGTACTCGTATGAAATCAGATGCACCTAAGGTTGTTCATGAAGTTTTATATAAACCAATGATCAATCATGTGGTGGATGAATTAAAGAAGTTAGATATCGCAGAAACAGTCGTTGTTGTTGGACATGGGGCTGACCAGGTCAAGGCTTTGTTAGATAACGACGTCACTACTGTCTTACAGGAAGAGCAGAAAGGCTCTGGACATGCTGTCATGATGGCAGAAAGTGTTCTAGGAGATAAAGAAGGTATGACTCTTGTATTAAATGGAGATGCACCTTTAATTACTGCGGAAACATTACAGGGACTTATTGATTATCATATGAATGGTAAGAATAGTGGTACTGTAATGACTTGTGATTGTGACTTGTCACTTCCATTTGGTCGTATTATTAAGGAAAATGGACAGGTAACAGGAATTGTAGAATTCAAAGATTTACAGGAATCTCAGATGGATATCACTGAGATGAATGTAGGTGAATATTGTTTTGATAACAAATCAATGTTTGAAGCTTTAAAGAAAGTAACAAACAACAATGCTCAGGGTGAGTATTATATTACAGATTTAATTGGAATCATGAATGAAGAAGGCAAGAAGGTTGATGGCTATAAGATTCAGGATTTCAGTGAAGTAGGTGGCATTAATGACCGTGTTCAGCTTGCTGAAGCAACTAAGTTACTTCAGAAGAGAGTAAATAAGAACTGGTTATTAAATGGTGTAACTATTGTAGATACTGATAATACTTATATTGGTACTGATGTTGTAATCGGTAAGGATACAATCATTGAACCAGGTTGTATTATTAAGGGTCATACTACTATAGGAGCACATTGTCATATTGGTCCTTATTGTGAATTTACAGATGTAGATATTAAGGATAATGTGGAAATCAAGTTCTCAGTATTAAGCGATTCTGTTGTAGAAAGCGGTACTGATATTGGTCCTTATGCAAGACTAAGAACTAATTGTCATATTAGAGAGAATGTACACATTGGTAACTTTGTGGAAATGAAGAAAGCTGATTTTGGTAAGGGAAGCAAGTCTGCTCATCTTACTTATATCGGTGATGCTAAAGTAGGCGATGGCGTTAATATTGGTTGTGGTACTATCACAAGCAATTATGACGGTAAGAATAAGTCAATGACTGTTATTGGAAACAATGCATTTATTGGATGTAATTCAAATTTAGTTGCACCAGTGACTGTTGGTGAAGGCGCATTTGTTGCGGCTGGATCTACTGTAACAGAAACTGTAGAAGATGGCGCAATGTCTATCGCACGTGCTAGACAGGTGAACAAACCTGGCTATGCAAAGGTTTTAGAAGAAAAACGTATGAAGATTTATAACGAAAGAAACAAGAAATAAAAAAAGGGGACACATATGAAAAACAAAATTACAGTATTTTCTTTATCTTCAAGCAAGAAATTAGCTCAGGATATCGCAAGCATTTTAGGTACTAAGGTTGGAGACTGCAAAGTTCATCACTTCGCAGATGGTGAAATCTTATGTGAAATTGGTGAATCTGTTCGTGGTAAGGACGTATTCATTGTTCAGTCTACTTCTAATCCAGTAACTGAAAACTTAATGGAAATCTTAGTATTAACTGATGCTTTAAAACGTGCTTCTGCTCGTGAAATTACTGCAGTTATTCCATATTTCGGATATGCTAGACAGGATCGTAAAGCTAAACCTAGACAGCCAATCACTTCTAAGTTAGTTGCAGACTTATTAACTACAGCTGGTGTTAACCGTGTTGTAACTGTTGACTTACATGCAGCTCAGATCCAGGGATTCTTTGATATTCCAGTAGATGAAATGCAGGCTTTACCACTATTAATCAAATACTTCCGTAAAAAGAAGGTTCAGGATTTATGTGTTGTATCTCCTGACCACGGAGGAGCTACTAGAGCTCGTAAGATGTCTGAAGCATTTGACTGCCCTATCGCTATCATCGATAAGAGAAGACCTAAACCAAACGTTGCTGAAGTTATGGGTATCATCGGTAATGTTGAAGGTAAGAACTGTATCTTAATTGATGATATGATCGATACAGCTGGTACTATTACAGCTGGTGTTGATATGTTAAAACAGAAAGGTGCTAAGGATGTATATATTGCATGTACTCATGGTGTACTTTCTGGACCTGCTATTGAAAGATTATCTACTTGTGCTGCAAAAGAAGTTGTTATTACTAACACTATCGAAATTCCACAAGAAAAGAAATTTGATAAACTTGTTTCTGTATCTGTTGCAGGATTACTTGCACATACAATTGAAAACATTGAAAACGATTTACCAGTTAGTGACGTATTCACTCAGTATGATTGTTAATGTAGAGGACTCATCACGAGTCCTTTTTTAGACCAAATATAAGATTGTATATATGAAGTGAAATAAGGAAACTGCTCCTGTGGTTTCTATGCAGTAACGACTTGACTATGAAGTGGTTAAGTGTTAGACTTCAAATGAATTCAGAAATCAAAATGCATCAAACGAAAAGGTAAGGATCCACCAATCCTTACCTTTTCTAATTTTTAGAGTGGGTTAACACTAGGCTAGTTATCGTTTAAAGAATTCGTCTAATCATTTGCAGATGTAATATGTTAGAACACCTGCCATGACGGTTATGATAAACTCAAAAAAATGTATCACCCCCCCTTTCAAGGAGGACGATATCAAACTAGATCTGAGACAAGTAGTGAATTGGGAAAAGTGCATTAAAAACATAGTACGTAAAAATATCCTCCTGGTTACTACCTAGAGGATATCTTTATTTCTAATTTCTGTATTTTTTATACCGTAATGACTGTATTTTTTATATCATGACGACTTGACTATGAAGTGGTTAAGTGTTAAACTTCAATTGAATTCAAAAAACAAATTGCATCAAACGAAAAGGTAAGGATCTGCCAATCCTTACCTTTTCTAACTTTTAGAGTGGGTTAACACTAGGCTAGTTATCGTTTGAAAAATTCGTCTAACCATTTGCAGATGTAGTATGTGAGAACACCAGCCATGACGGTTATGATAAACTCAAAAAACAAACTGCATCACCCCCTTTCAAGGAGGACGATAACAAAGATATTATATCAAACTAGATCTGAAACAAGTAGTGAATTGGAAAAAGTGCATTAAAAACATAGTACGTAAAAATATCCTCCTGGTTACTACCTAGAGGATATTTTCATTTCTACTTAAGTGCTTTTTTATTTAGTGTCCTTAACACGGGGTCCACATTAATATACTCTTTTTCTTAATACTCTATAGAGGATGATTGAAAGGATAGGAATCATTAAATATATACCAACAAGGATAGCCATATTAAAGAGTATAATCCAGACTCTCTCTTCCATATATAAGCTTATTGATGTGACAACAGTGCTATAGTGCAGTACAGATATTGCGATTACTTCTACAACTATGAGAAGGTAGAAAAACTTTGGCATTTTAGCTTTAACTAATAAGAATGTAAGTAACAGCGATACAACTAATAATGGTAGAACCTTGAGCAATAAAGCGCTATAAAAAGCCAGTAAGAAATGCATCATTTTATTCACCTCGATGTATTAAATCATTTTCCTATTATGTCACATCTTTAAATTTTGAGTATTCCATCCTCTTCTACTACTTAAATAATATATTATTATTATTAAATAGTCTATATTTTGTGCATATGAGACACATTTTCCTGCATAAAAGACATACGCTCTTTACAACTCATAGAAAAGTCTATTAATTCCTCACTTTTTCTAGAAAGCGTATACATAATTATTCATAACATGATAAAATATATTAAGTAATAGGTATGAATTATCTATGTTTCCGAAGATGAGGTGAATAAATGTGATAGAAGTAATAGAAAAAATTGGAAATATTGAAAATTTATTATTAAAGAATGAAGAGATGGAAGTTGTTGTCTCAACATTTGGCTGTACTATTATTAAGATGATTGTTGAAGATAAGAATGGAGTAAAAGGTGATGTTGTATTAGGTTATGATGACTTTAATCAATATCAGACTCTAGATGCTTATCTAGGTGCATTAGTAGGTAGAGTTGCGAATAGAATAGGAAAAGGAACATTTGAATTAAATGGTGAAACATATCATTTACCTATTAATAATGGTCCTAATAGCTTACATGGTGGTATTAAAGGATTTAGTTATCAGATCTTTGATTATGAAATCTTAGATGATTATACTATTAAGTTTACTTATCATGCAAAGGATGGAGAAGAAGGTTATCCAGGTAATATGGATTTTAGTGCTACTTATCATCTAGAGGGTACTACATTGACTATTTCTTATCATGCTACGAGTGATAAGGATACTTTAATTAATATTACTAACCATTCATATTTCAACTTATCAGGACATAAACATAATATCTATAATCACACTTTAAAGATTGATGCTGATTATTATGAACATGTAGATGCAGATGGTCTTGCTACAGGTGAAAAGGAAGCTGTAGAAGGTACTCCATTTGACTTTAGAATACCTGCAAAGATTGGTGAACGTGTAGAAGTAGATCATCCACAATTAAAACTTGGTAATGGTTTTGACCATCATTTCTTCTTTACTACAGATAAGAACCAGGTTGTATTAGAAGATGAAGAAAGTGGTAGAAGATTAACAGTATCCACTACTTTACCAGGAGCACAGATCTATACCGCAAACTATCTAGATGGACGTATTGGTAAGAATGGTGAACCTTATAATGCGAGAGATGCAGTATGTATTGAAACACAGAACTTACCAGACGCTATTCATATTGAAAAGAATCCAAGTACTATTTTAAGAAAGGGAGAAACATTTGATGCACAGACATCTTATTGTTTAGAGGTAATTAAATAATGAAACTTGCAACACAGATTATTGAAGATATTAGAAATGGTCAGGCAGATGCTTTATTAACTGATATTTATGTAGATGAGTCTTTATTAGATACTCAGAAAGAAAGATATATTGCAGCTATTGAAAAGTTCATCTCACTTTATGGTGATAAGGAAGTAGAAGTATTCTCAGCACCAGGTAGAAGTGAAGTATCTGGTAACCATACAGACCACCAGCATGGTGAAGTATTAGCTGCTGCAATTAACTTAGATATTATTGCGATTACAGCTCCTAGAGATGGTGAAATTAAGGTATTATCTGATGATTATGACTTAAAGGCTGTAGCTTTAGATGACTTAGAAAAGAAAGCTGAAGAAGGTACTTCAGAAGGATTAATTAGAGGTACTCTTGCACGCTTTAAGGAATTAGGTCTTCATATTGGTGGTTTTGAAGCTTATATGACAAGTGAAGTATTACAGGGTTCTGGTCTTTCTTCATCAGCAGCATTTGAAGTCATGATTGGTACTGTATTATCAGGTTTATATAATGATATGACAGTGAGTCCAGTATTGATTGCACAGATTGGTCAGTATACAGAAAACGTATATTTTGGTAAACCATGTGGATTAATGGATCAATGTGCAAGTTCAGTAGGTGCTCTTATTCATATTGACTTTAAAGACAATGATCATCCTGTTGTAGAAAAAGTAGATGTTGATTTCTCTTCATTCCATCATAGTTTATGTATTGTAGATGTTCATGCATCTCATGCAGATTTAACTGATGATTATGCAGCCATTCCTACAGAAATGAAGGAAGTAGCACACTTCTTTGGAAAAGAATTCTTAAGAGAAGTATCAGAAGAAGAATTTAAAGCACATATTCCTGAATTACGTGAAAAGATGAGTGACCGCTGTGTCATCCGTGCATTACACTTCTTTAAGGAAGATGCAAGAGTAGAAAAAGCAGTATCTGCCTTAAAGAACAATGACTTTGATACATTCAAGTCAGTCATCAAATCATCAGGAGACAGTTCTTATAAATACCTACAGAATATCTATTCTAACCATGATGAAACAAACCAGGCAGTTTCTATTGCCTTAGGCTTATCTGAAGATATCCTAGGTGATAAAGGTGTATGTAGAGTACATGGTGGTGGATTTGCAGGTACGATTCAGGCCTTTGTAGAAGATGATTATGTAGAAACATATAAGAATGAAATTGAAAAGTATTTTGGTGAAGGTTCTTGTCATATTCTTAAAGTAAGAAAGTATGGCGGTAAGAAAGTAGAATTATAAGCATTAGAAAACCTCTTTGATATGAGAATCAAAGAGGTTTTCTTTACTATAGAATTGATTTTTTCCATGTGATGTTCTGCTTATCAAAAAATGCATGTAATCTCTCAATGTCTTCAATGCTGGCATTTTTCTTTTCAAAAAAGATTTTAAAGCCTGCATTACTTGTGAATAATACGACATCTTTAGTTTCTATTATGTTTTTTATATTCGTATATTTTATGGACGCTCTATTTTCTACTGAGTCTACCACTGTAGTTAGTTTATCTTCATAAAAGACCAAGTCATAGATATATTCATCTGTCTGGAGTGACTTATTGCGATTTTTTATGATTATTTTTGATAGCATTCTTGGTTGAGAACATATAAGTATTAAATTAATAACACTTATTACACTGTAAATAACATGTCCTGCAGATAGATTCATAAACAAAGTAATCCATGAAAGACAGAATGCAACTATTAGGAATAATGTAAAGAATGTGGGAAAGAAGTGAAAGATGACTTTTTTGAGAGTTGGATAATCCAATTTATTATTTTTGACAGTTAATATTTCCATTTTCGATACCTCGCTATTCATAATATATTAATTTTAACACGTACCAATATCCGTTGCATTAAATATCGATGGTATATATTACAAATTCGGGCAAATTATGATTTCCTCTTTCGATTGATTATTTATTCTGATAAGAAAATCATTTCATGATCTTAGCTGTGCTTGTATACAGAATAGCTTTTTACATCCAATGGTGTATCAACTCGAACTTATATTTTACGGAAGTATTAAATCTAAATTCTATTTTGATTAACTGTCTGGATAATATGTTTAAATATACAGAACTAATAGTTGTGATAAACAGGAACAATTAATTTGAACTATTATAATAATCATAAAAGCACAATTGTGTCGATTAAATATAATATAATACATTTGTAAAACGTTTTACAATTTATAAGAAGAGGAGTAAGTAGGCAATGGTTTATTCTAATGAAGAAATTGAACTTACTCTAAACTTCTACTCTATTGCTAAAGTACATTTGGATAATTTAAATCAAGCAATACAGTTTAAAGAGTTGAATGATCACGAAAAGAATGAATATATGTTCTACTCACATATTGTATCTAAAGTTAATTATTGGTTAAAAGCACTATTACCAGATGAACTTGAAATTATTGCTTTGCGTAATTTTGAGAATAAAACATTTGATCTTATTTCTATTCATGTGGGTTATGCTAATCATAGTTCTATTGTAAGAAAATATAAGAGTATTATTAACAAAGTGAGAAAACTGAATAATGAACAATTTTGTTAAGAATATAGATGAAGTTTGTTCTATTGTATTATCTATTCTTACAATTGCTATGGATAAACATTGGATTTTATTTATGGTGCTATTACTGTTAAATATTCTTGATACATTAACAGGATGGATAAAATCAAGAATAAATAATAAAGAAAATTCAATGGCAGGATTGAAAGGAATTGCAAAGAAAGTAGCTCAATGGATATTAGTTTTATTGTCTTTTATAATTCCAGTATGTTTTGAAGAATTAGGAAATATAATTCACATCGATTTGGCAATATTAACGTTTTTAGGCTGGTATGTTTTAATTTCGTTAATCATTAATGAGTATCGTAGTATTTTAGAAAATCTTGTAGAAGCTGGATTTGATGTGCCACAGATTCTTGTTAAAGGTTTAGAAGTAGCTTCTCAAAACATAGAAAGCATGGTAGAAAACAATGAGTAATTATATTATAGATATTTCATATCATAACGGGAAAGTAGATTTAAGCAAAGCAAAGGAATCTATTTCTGGTGTTGTAGCTAGATGCTCTTATGGATGGAGTTCTAGAAATATTGACAAGCAGTGGAACAATAATGCGAAACAAGCAAATGAGTTAGGCATTCCATTATTTGCTTATCATTTTTGCTATGCTAGAAACGAATATGAAGCTAAAAGAGAAGCATATTTAGCTTTGCAGGCATGCAGTAAATATCAGGTATGTGTTATTTATTATGATATTGAGTATTCTGATTATCAGGGCAGTTTGAGTAATGACATGTATTATAAGATTGCTAAAGCATTTTGTGATGTTATTGAAGGAGCAGGTTATTCTGCTGGAATATATGCCAATCAGGACTGGTTTAAAAACAAGCTTACAAATAATGGCTTTTCTGCATGGACGTTATGGATTGCTAATTATGGGCTTAACAATGGGTATAATAATTGGGACAATAAGATTCAATACAATCCTTTTGGAAATGTATTATTGCATCAGTTCACTTCGAATGCCAGAAAAGGTGTTTTAAGAAATATAAAAGGAATAGATTCAAAGTTTTTGGACTGTAGTTATGATCATGGTCTGATTAATACTTTTTATAAGGTAAAAAACAAAGCTAGTAATTTAAACGTTGGAGATAGTGTGCGTGTTAAGGCTGGTTCAAAGTGGTATGATGGTCAGTCAATCGCAAATTGTGTATTTAAAAATCAATATGAAGTAATTCAAATCAAAGGTGATAGAGTAGTAATTGGGGTAAACGGTAAAGTAACAGGAGCAATTTCATTAGATAGTTTATATTAATGAGATGCGAAAGGCACAATGGTGCTTCTGAATGAATGTATGATAAAAATGTAGAAAGAATACCGGTATGAATTCTACGTAAAGTAGTTATCAAAATAGGAGGATAGTAATAATGGCAGATGAAAATGTTAGAAAGGCACAGAAATATTTAAACAGTATGTATGGTCATCGTTCCGAATGGGTAAAGCTGGATGAGGACGGTATGACTGGTACAGGTACATGTAAGGGGATTATCAGAGCCTTTCAGATTGAAAATGGAATCTCTCCAGTAACAGGAACAGTAGGAAATATCACTTTAAATAAAATGAGATCTTTAAATGATATTTCAAAAATGAATGCTAATGATCCAGGAAATCCAAATGTATGCATTCTGCAGTGCGCATTGTTTGTAAAGGGGTATAATGCTGGAGGAATTACAGGAGTTTATTATACGACTGGAGTGAATGCTGTAAAGCAGTACCAGAGTGATGCAGGACTTCCAGTAACAGGCATCATTGACTGGAAAGTTTGGATGGGACTAGTATCAATCAACTGGTTTAAAAAGACAAATGATGGAGACAAGATGATTGTAAAAATCCAGCAGCAGTTGAATGCAGACTGGTCTGATATCATTGGTGTAGGTCCATGTGATGGTATTGTCTCAAGATTTACTTCTTATGCATTAATTGCAGCACTACAGGCTGCTGAAGGTATTTATACAAGCTTTATTGGCAGTATTGACAAAAGAAATTTTGGTGATCAGACAGTGGCAAAATTTCCTGCTGTATTAAAACAGGGAAAGAATGGAAGTTATGTAAAGTATAATAAGCTTGTTCAATACGGCTTGTACTTGAATGGATATGATGCTGGAAGATTTGATGGTAACTTTGACAGTAGCACTAAGTCCAAGGTTGAAGCATTCCAGGAGTTCTATGCATTAACTGGAATTGGACTAGTGACATCTGGAGAAGTAAACTGTGCAACAATGAAATCACTTTTAACAAGTAAAGGTGATACAGGAAGAAAAGCAAAGGCATGTGACTGCTCAACAGTATTAAATAAGCAGCAGGCACTAGATATTAAGAATGCGGGATATCAGGTGGTAGGTAGATATCTGACAGGAACAGCAAATAGAAAGAGAAAGTTCATCACATTTGAAGAAATCAAAAACCTTGAAAGTGCTGGATTAAGAGTATTCCCTATCTATCAGGATGGTGGATATAAAGTACAGTATTTTCAGAATCTGAGTCAGGGAATTGAAGATGCACATACAGCAATTACAGCAGCTAAGAGAATCGGTGTTCCTAAAGGAACAACCATCTATTTTGCAGTAGACTTTGACTGCTATGATTATCAGATGAAATCATTTATTGTCCCATACTTCGAGAAACTGAATTATGTATTTAAGAGTGAAACAAATAATAAAAAATATAAAGTCGGAATTTATGCACCAAGATATATCTGCTCTTATATCAGTAATAAAGGCTTAGCGGAATACTCATTTGTAGCTGATATGTCAAGCGGATACAGTTGCAATTTAGGTTATCGTATTCCGGAGAATTGGGCATTTGATCAGTTCTTTGAATTTAATGAGAGAACAGGTGGGCAATTCCCTTCAAGTCCTTCATTTGATTTAGATAAGGTAGGCTATTCGGGTAGTGATAAGGGTATTACAACATTTGATAAAGTGGATTATATGTCACCGGATGAACTGGCAGAGAAAAACTCAGATCAGATGATAGAAGAACAAAAAGATCAATTCGTTAGTAATATTCTAGAAAAATTAGGATATTTAAATAAAGTTGTTAAGTCAAACATTGTATACGAGAAAGAGTCTACAGTTGCTGCAATTCCTACAGATGGATGTACAATTTTTGTATCTTATAAAAGTTCCCATACTTTTACACCTGATAATGAATTTAGTAAAAAACCTATTTATATTGAAATGGATAATACCGGATTGTTAACTACAACATGTGATAACCAAATTAAGGATTTGACTGCTGGCTTGGAGATTCAGGGAAAGGATATCGTAAGAATACTAGATGGTACAGTAGATAGCCTAAGGGAAGTGGCAATCTCTATGAAGGCTGGAAAAATTGGTATGAAGGTTGGAGTAAAGGATAATTGTCCTGTATATACAATTCTCTTCACAACAAAAGATATTCTTCCTGATCGAGATACAGTAGATTATGAAATGACAACTGAAATTAATTTTAAAATCATGCCTAGTATTTCAGGTGATGGGAAGCAGCCAAAATACGAAATTGATTGGGAAAAGGTAAAACAATTAGCAATCATAATCGCGTTGGTAGGATGTATAGTAGCTGGTGGTAATGCTCTTCCACTGTTAGGCGAAACACTTATTGCTCAGGGAATATTGAAACTTAGTGAGGTGATGGCCTGAGTCAATAATACTGTATATAAGGTTATAAGCGTATAGAATGATTTAACTTATTTAAAAATTGCTTTTTGATGATAAAAAATAATTGAGTTATGACATCATGACCTCCCAGTAGTCAGTGTAAATAATTAAAAGCACTGTTTGCTAAGGAGGTTTTTCTTATGGGAAGAAAAAGTAAGTTTTCTCAAGAACAAAAAGTTGAAATATACAGAAGATATTTAGACATCAATAGTAAAATGAAACTGGAATTAAGGAATTGGGATAAAGGGGGATGCCCCTTTTATTTCATTATTATATTGGCTTTTGTAATTACTTTATCCATATCATCTATAAAATTGATTTTCTCCATGTGATATTCTGCTTATCAAAAAATGCATGTAATCTCTCAATATCTTCAATGCTGACATTTTTCTTTTCAAAATAGATTTTAAAGCCTGCATTACTTGTGAAAAATACAATATCATTTGTTTCGTTAATTTTCTTTAAATCTTTGTATTTTATAGGAGCTTTATTCGTTGATGAGTCTACCTTGGAGTAAAGTTCATCTTCTTCAAAGACTAAATCAAAATATATTACATCTTTGTTGAATCGTTCTATTTGCTGTTTCATTAATTGTTTTAATACAGTTCTTGATAAAGCAAGATGAAATATAACTAAAAACAATAATATAATGGCAAGAGTTATGCAAAAAGAAAAATCTCTCATAAATAGACCTATCAATAAAAATATCAAATCAAAACTGGATGTGGCTACAAATAAGATTTTAGATTTAGTAGGAAAGAATAGAATGATGATTTTTTTGAAAGTTGAATAATCCATTTTATTATTTTTGACGGTTAATATTTCCATTATTTGATACCTCGCTATTCATAATATATTAATTTTAACATGGATAAGTAACAATTGCACTAAATATCGATGATATAGGTAAATCATGAAAATTTACAAGGTATCTTATCAAAAATATTTATAACATGATTATGATTTGCTAGTATAAAAATTCGATATACCTGTATTAAAATATGATATGCTATAATGCATATGAGGGGGGATAAGTATGGAGATTACAATAAAAAATAATAAGTTAAATTATGAGATATTAAAGAAGAATGGCCAATATTTTTTCCCATCGAGTTTTGTATTAATTTTTAAACTGGTTTCATTATATTATATTGTATTGATATTAATAAGCATTTTTAGGAATCGATTTAAGCTATGGACAATATTTATTGTACCGTTAGCAATTATCATTGTTAAAATACTAATCAATTATTTTGCTAGAAAATTAATAGATATTTACAAGGAATTATTTAATAAAGAAGAAACCTCTTTTGATTTAGTGTTTTTAGATAACGGCATAGATGTAGTAGAAGAAACACAGCATTATTTAACGGAATATAAAAGCATAAAAGAAGTAATAGATGCAGGAACACTTATTGTGATTCAAGTTAAAGAAGATGCACCTATTTATTTTGAAAAGAAGAACGCTACAAAAGATCAATATGAGGAAATAAGGAATATCTTCGAAAAGAATAATATACTTTGTAATATGAAAGAACTCTAAATGATCAATCTATTTTTATTTGATAGCGAGTGACTTAGAAGATAGTAATACTTTTTCTTTTCATAAATAGAATAATAGTACATGGGAAGCTACCAAAGAATATAATAAAGTGGTAGCTTTTTTGTTGAACAAAGCAACAAGATTTAATTGATAGTATATAATTATTATTTATTATGTTAGAATATCTATAGTTGTAAATATTCTTGGTTTGTGAGGTTAGATAGAATGGAACTATTAACTGTTAAAAATAACATAATAAATTATTCAAATTTAAAAAAAGTAAGATTCTTCTTTTTTCATTTTATATACAAATTATTTGTTCTATGCGGAGCAGTCTTAGCATTATTAGCCGCATTGATGAGCGTATTTAATGGTGATATGTTTGATTTTATTAAATCTTCTTTAGTATTAGTTATTGTGTGTATATTACCTTTTGTTCAATCAGAAGTTATGTTGAAAAGATTCATAAAACTTCAAAAAGAAAAATATGGATCAGATCAGGTAAGTATCGATTTAATATTTGATAATGATGGAATTATTTCAGTTGAACAATCTACTCAAAATAAGAGTAAAATCATGTATAAGGATATTAAACAAGTTATAGAAACAAAAGAAATTATATTAATTATAAGTAAAGCTGGATATACAACATTTTTTGAAAGAAAAAATGTGGAATCAAATGATCTCGAAAAATTAAAACAATTCTTTGATAAACAGAATATTCTATGGGAAAAATCAATATGTAATATATTTTAAGCTTGATAAGTTAACTTCTGAAATAACTATAAGTAGGACAGTAAATGATGCAAGATGGGCTGTTCATTACGACAGCCCTTTACTAATAGGGGGTTTATTCCCCTGTTTTTTTTATGTATACTTGATAAAAAGCGAGGTAATAAGAAAAATGTTATTTAATACACATACACATTTAAATAGTGAACAATTATTTGAAAATCGTGATTTATATATTCAGAATGCAATAGATAGAGGTGTGAAGTACTTTACTGTTGTAGGTTATGATTTAGAGTCTTCACGTCTTGCAGTACAGATAGCGCATGAGTATGACTTTATTTATGCTGCAGTAGGTATTAGTCCTAATGATTGTAAAGAGACAACAGATGAGGATTTAGAGGCAATAGAAGTACTTGCGAAAGATCCTAAGGTTGTTGCTGTAGGTGAAATAGGATTAGATTACTATTGGGATGAAGCATCTAAAGAAAAACAGATTGACTGTTTTAAGAAACAGTTAGAAATAGCCAAGAGATTATCTTTACCTGTTACTATTCATGCCAGAGATGCTTATGAAGATACATTTGATATACTTTCTAAGTCAGGTGTAAAAGGTATTATGCATTGTTATAGCGGAAGTTATGAGATGGCTTTAAGATTCATTAAGATTGGTTATTATATTTCTTTGGCAGGTCCTGTTACTTTTAAGAATGCGAAGGTTCCTAAAAGAGTCGCTGAAGGCGTAGATTTAAACTATCTACTTGTAGAAACAGATGACCCTTATCTCACACCAGCACCTTATAGAGGAAAACAGAATGAACCAGGTAATGTCTATTTTGTTGCACAAAAGATTGCTGAACTAAAAGGATTAAGCTACGAAGAAGTCGCAAAACAGACAACAGAGAATGCACTTAAAGTTTTCCAGTTAAAGAAATAGTAATTAAAATAGAGTATAATATAGTCTATCAGGAGGCTTTTTATGAACATTTATGATAAGCTCGAACAATTATCACTTACAGAAAGTGAAAAAACACTTATAGATTATGTTATAGAACACTCAGAAGATATTATGAATATGTCTGCATCAGACATTTCTAAGAACAGTTATGTATCTGTATCTACTATTTATCGTATTATTGATAAACTAGAACTTTCAGGTTTACAGGCATTTAAATCTCATATTCACTTTGATCGTGAAAGATACCAGAAAGAACTTGTTTCGGTAGACTATAATTATCCTTTCAGGATCAATAACACAAACCATGAAATCATGACTAAAATGTTGAATCTCTATGACCAGACACTTCACTCTACATTAAACCTAGTGAATCTAGATGAATTTGGTAAAATTGTCCAGAAGATGTATGATGCGAATGTTATCGCATTATTTCCGTCTATTGGTAATTTCTTCATGGCTGAGTGTTTTAGACAGAACATGTTAGAAATAGGTAAGGATGTCATAGTAGAAAAACAGATCTTTTATCAAACAAAGGCGGCTGAAACATTAAAAAAAGGAGACCTCGCAATTGTGATCTCCTATGCCAATAGAACACCTCATGTAGAAGATTTCATCCGTGTGATGAATAAGAACCAGGTGACAACTGTTCTTATCTCTTCTACTAAAGAGAGTGAATTATCTAAACTTGTTGATTATCATCTCTATTTTGCATCTTATGAAGATTCAGAAGAAAAGATTGCATCTTTTTCTTCAAGAGCTTCATTACAGTTCTTATTAGACTGTTTGTATGCATGTTATTTTAATAGAGATTATGAAAAGAATATAAACTATCGTATTGAACACTATATAGAACTCTCATAGTTCTGTGTTGTACTTAATATCATAGTCCCAAGAAGAATATATTCCTGCATGTTATCTACTTTGGTAATAGGCGGAATATATTTTTTTGGTATAAGAGTAGCCATTTCTTCATATAAAGGAAGTACATGGGGAATAAAGTCACAATAAAGAACAAGTTCTTCTGGACTTAATAAACTGATAATAGAAACAAGAGTACGTGATACAACCTCAATACATCCTTCAGGAGACATGCTGAGTGTCATTTTATCTTCTGTTAAATCTAAAGGAAGAAATTGTACTTCTCCTACTAAATTATGCATACCATGAAGCAGACAGTTATCCACAATAATACCTGCACCACTTCCTGCATGTATAGGCTGGAATAAGAAAGCCAATGAACTTACCTTATCTTGAGAAGAATAATAGCCTACTGCAGCTGCATTCACATCATTACATATACATATAGGCAAATGATAACGTTCAGTGAGGACATCTTCTAATCTTTCTGGTGTTTCCCATCCGACTAAACTTGTAGAAGACACATAACCATCATCAATAATACCTGGAGTCGCAATACCTATATAACGAATACGTGGATAATGAAGACGAGCAATATCAATAATGTCACAAATATCCTGAAGATTCACTGTAGGTTTAATCACTTCATTATTTAACAGTATTTCTTGATTCTTATCATAGACACGATAAGCAACATGGATGGATTGTTTATTTCGGAAAATAGAGAGAGCTAATGTCTTATGTTTAATTTCTACATCCAACATAACAGGTAAAGGAATCTTCTGGTCTGATTGGTTCTTTTTTATCTCTAAAGAATCTTTCACAAGTGTAAAGATAGCTTTTACATCATATTTCGCAAATACTTCAGGTGGTACATTTAAGACAATTTTATCTTTAAGAATATCACATGCTTTAGCATGTAAATAAGAAATCTGTGGTGCCAAGAGAACTACATTATAATCCTGTGCTACATAATATAAATTATTATAACCACTTGCTTCTGTCACATAAGGAAGACTCATTAATTTAGATGCTTCATTCATCTTCATCGCAAAATAACTTGTCGTTAATCCACCACTGCAGCACAACAATATCTTAACAGTAGGTGTATCACCAATATGCTTCATATAATGAGTGAGTTCTCTAAATAACTTTATTGCATGATTCAATGTTTTCATCTGGAAATGTAGATAATATTCAATCTCACCTGATTGTGTATTGGTTGCTTTAAACTCTATGATATTCAATGGATTAAAGACAATTTCAATATCGGCATGCTTATTATAGAAATGAATCTCTGTATAGTCTTCATTCACTTTTGTTTCAAAGTCAGGCACTTCCTGCAATAGAATCCATTTCGCAAAGAGTAATGTATAAATATCACTTAAGAAATCATCCATGAATATCACCTCCATGTTCATATTTTAACATACTCACAATCTTTAAATACAGTAACTCTTGAAATATGGAAAATATATATCATATAAGCTAAATTAAAGCTGATAGAAATGAAAAGAACCTTGTGAATGCAAGGTTCTAGATATCCATCTCAAAGATGAATTTAGTATTAGTGATATTATTTCCTGATAGACCACTATAATGGTCTTTTTCTTGTAACTTCTTAATTGTCGTAATATCAGTGATCTTTTGAATACCTTCTTGATCAAATAGACGCATTCCTTCAGATAAGCTTTTTGCGCCAGTTGTAAGAGTTTGATATTGTTGAGAAAGTTCATTTCCAGCTTGACTCAACTCTGATAAGCTAGAAGATAATGTCTCTAGTTGTCTTGATACAGGACTTTGAGAAAGCAATTGTGAGAGTTGTTCAAGACTCTTCTTATTTGACATTAAGCTTTCCTGAACACCTTCACTAATCGCTCTGTTTACTGCAGCACGCTGTTCATCAGTGAGATCAATGTTATTTATTTTAGATTGAATCAGTTCTGTAGGATCCTTCATAGAAGATATTAAGTTTTTAATCAGTGCCTGAGTAGACGCATCATATTGTTTAGAACCCTTTAATAATGCATTGGCTCCATCACTTACTTTAGACACATTTGACATATATGTATTAAGATATTGTCCATACGTTGTACATCCTGCCAGTAATTGTGCTGAACCCTCTACAAGTTTCTGTGATGATTGATTTAATTGATCTGTTGTCTTGGTTAGATCACTTAAATCTAAATCTTTAAATACACCATCAGTAAATACAGTACTCATATAGTCACATTGGAAGTTGTTGATTTTCATTGTCACTTCCATAGAATCCTTAAATGGTTCATAACCAGGACAACCTAATCCGACAATGGCTTGATAATCATCCATCAACATACTCTTCCCATTCTTCACTTCAATATCACTGACTGACTCTTGAGGAAGAAGCATAATAGTAGTCGCTACAAAAGGTGTTTCAGTGCTATTCTTATATTTAAATACAGCCTTTAATGTCCCTGTTTTACCTTTGATATCTGTCACTTTCTGTCCATCCAAATAATAAGTCACATCTACACCAACAGGAAGTGTGGCATCTAAAGTACCTTCATACTGAATACTATTCTTATTATTCTCTATCAATAATTGATGATTATTCAAAGTTATATTCTCATCACCCTTATTACTGATATCCTTTAATACAGTTGTATCTTGAATAAGATCACCTTCACTTATAGAAGGAATAGTTACTTCGGCTTTAGTACTTTTTATTTCACCAGATGCTTTTGTCTTTACAGTAATTGTTTCACTCTTATTCACTGCTTCCTTTACATCATGTCCTTTAGTTGTAAGTACAACAGGTGTTTCTTCTTTAATAGTCTTTGTTTTATTCGTCTTAGTCTGTGTTGTACATCCTGTAAGCATGATACAACATAGTATCGCTATTAACTTCTTATTCATGCAAGTACCTCCTATTCCACATTCTTCAATGCATCCTGCATTGGAATCTTCTTAATCTTCTTATACTCAATCAACATCACTATAAAATAACTTATAAAACCAATAACGATTGTCTTTAAGAAAGTAAGGTTACTTACCGTTAGAGGCATCCATCCTGCCATCTCTTCTTTCATCATTGCCTCAAATATTGGCTTTAATATCGCGTAATCGAGTGGTACAGTGAGAAGAATAAACAGAGATACAATAATAGATGTCGATACAATATAAATAGAACTTACTTCATGATTGGTATAACCAAGAATCTTTGTCATAGAAATAGATTGTGCATTCTTTTCAATAATTGTTTTTGTAAGAAGATAAATAAGCACAATAAACATGATGACAGCCATTCCACAAAGTAAATAAGCCATACCTCCCATTGATACATTCAATTGTCGAGACACTTTACTTAATGAATCATAATCAATAGTTGTGCCTATATACTTTTCATTCATATCAGTAATAGGTTTCTTTGAGAAATATCCAGAAAAATAATCATCATCTAAATCAAATAACTGATTCATTTTTTTCTGATTCATGAATATCGCAATCGCACCTGGATAGTTATATTCTCCACTGACCTTTAATGTATATTTCTTATCTGTATATTCTGTCTTTAAGTGAAGCACGTCACCCTTATGGATCTGATATTTATCTGCATAAGCACTTGATACATAAACACCATCATTAATAGAAATATAACGACTGTTCTTCTTTACACCATATACAGTCACTGTATCTAAAGTATTGTCTTCCATTTTTAAACTATAAGCACTAAACTTCTCAGCTGTCTTTTCTTCTGTTTCTATTCCTTTTGTGAAAGTATAAGCTTCTATCATATTAGAAAAGCTCTTTTCACTAGACTGCAGGCTTGCTGGTACTTTAAGAATATATTGATAATCCGCAAACATATTCTGTTTAATATTGGTTCCATAGGAATTAATAATATCTGGCATCGCAAGTCCAAATAATAAGATCATATTCGCAAACATTAATCCAATAAACATGACAAGATAATGGGCTTTATTTTGAAGAATTATACGTGTTCTAAAACGTGTAATAAAAGGAATGTGTGATGACAAAGGAATGACATGTGACTGTTTATGTCTCTTTAAATCTCTTCTTAAGAATTTAAGAGGAGATAGAGACAACTGTCTATTTAATATAAAGAAATTAATAATAAACATGAGTATAACAGGTATAATTGTTGTCTGAATAAAAGCACTTGCACTCCATACTGTTTGATAAGTCGTTAAACTATAACTGGCATAATATAAATTCGCCATAGTCGTTCTAAAATAGGTATAACCTAGAATATTACCTATCAAGGCACTCACAAGTGTTACAATAATAGGAAGTGTCATATAGTGACTGATTAATTCTTTCTTTGTATAACCAGATGCAAGTAATGTCCCAATCACATTGGATTCTTTCTGGATTGTATTGGTCATAGTGACCGCAAATACAAATGCGATAATCACAATCATGATATATAGAAGCATTTTGACCATCACACTATCACTACCCATATCATCACCAGTAAAATGAATGGCTTGATTCTCATATTGAGGAATATATTCTTCTAGATGTACTTCTTTATTTAATAACTTTAAGAATGATTCAGACTTCTTTTCTTCATTCTTTGGCTTATTTGTATAAAGCCATGAATAGCTATAGGTCATATGTGCTGTATCCCATTGATTAAATAAAGAAGGTTGTACAACAGCCACACCAAACTTGATGGCATCAAACATCGTATCACTATTATTCTCAAATAAGGCAGAATAATCAGGTAAAGCCACTAAACCACATATCTTTAATGAATGATTTTTACTTTTAATAGTATCCCCAATAGATAGTTTATTATTGACAGCATACATACGATCTATCGCAATTTCTTTATTATTTTGAGGAAGTCTTCCTTCCATGACACATACTTTATTCACACTTTGAGGTGTCGCAAAGATACGTAATTTATTCCCATTGATCAATGTTTCTTCTACATAGGAATGGTCATAAAGATGCACACCCGCTTTAGAAATATTGATCAAAGACTGATTATTCAGCTTCTTATCTACATTAAAGTGACCATCTTCAATCGTATACTTCTCAAAACTTTCATTATAAGCTTTAATCATACTCTCATCAGCCACAATAAAACCAGATACAAGACCAATCATACCTGTCATCAATAAGAAGATGACAAGATACTTACTCCAGTCTTCTTTTAATTCACGTAGAAAACGTTTATTTAATGGGTTCTTCATATTACCAATCCACCTCATTCACTCGTTTACGTTCTGTATTGATATAATCATCTTTAATTCTTCCATCATGTAATACAAATATATGATGTGCAATATACTTAATAGATTCATTATGTGTGACCATGATGATTGTATTTCCAAATTTTTTGTTAATATCACAGATCAACTGTAATATGTCCTGTGAAGTACGATAATCGAGTGCGCCTGTCGGTTCATCACAAAGAAGTATATCTGGATTCTTTATGACTGCACGTCCAATTGCAGTGCGCTGCTGCTGTCCACCTGATAATTGATTAGGTAATTTATTTTGATGCTCATATAAACCAAGAGTATGTAATAAATCATCAATATCTAAAGGCTTCTTACTTAAATAAGCACCGACTTCAATATTTTCTCTGACTGTTAAGTTAGGAATCAAATTATACATCTGGAATATATAACCTAAATGATCACGTCTATATTGACTTAGTTCCTTCTCCTTCATTGTCTTTAAATGATGTTTATTAATAATAAGTTCTCCCTCATCTAAACTATCAATACCCCCAATAATATTAAGTAGTGTAGATTTACCAGAACCAGAAGGACCAAGCAATACACAGAATTCTCCTTTATTAATAGTCATATCAATCCCCTTTAATACATCAATATGACTCTCTCCCTGTCCAAAGGATTTCTTTAAACCCTTAATCTCTAAAAAATTCATAACATCTCCTCCTGTGTTAGTTTTATCTAACTATATTATACTCTTGAAGTTAGTTCGTGCAAACTAAAAACTATGTTATAATGAAGAAAAAATGAGGTACATATATGAATTATACAGAAGAAGAATTATGCACATTAGTAGATCAATTACCGGATATTCAATATAACTTACAAATGCCTGTAACTTCTATTAATCTATTAGGTTTAACACCTGATTTATTTGATGAAGAAGTCTATGAAATATTAAAGGATTACTTTACTGAACAGAAATACAATGTCCTTACAACTTTCTTATATCATGATACATCACTTGATATGGCCGGTTATGCAGATGTAAATATTGTAGTATCAGTCAAAGGGTTAAAGATTGCAGAATTATTAAAAGAGAAGTATGGCACGCCTTATGTCGTAGGCTTTCCTTATGGGAAGTTCTCTTCTTATTTCTTTATGGCTGTTGAACAGGCATTAGAAACTGGCATTGACCAGATTCCTTATCAGAACTTCTTTAGATTACAGACAGAGCAGATGATTCAATTACATGGTGATCCTGTCATTATGAGTTCTATTGGTTTCTCTTTATCCCAGCAATTTGATTTTGGTTATCAAGTGATATCAGATAGAAAAGAAACATTAGGTACAGTAGATTTGAAAGATACTAAAAAAGATGATATCCAAGTCGATATCACCTTCCCATTACATGAATCTATATTTGATTTAACCATTCATGACCTGTAATACACAATTCTCTATTGTTTCTATTCCTTGATCATGAAAAGCATGAAGTAAATCTTCATCATAAGTTCCTGGCTGCATCCAGGCATACTTAATACCAAGTTCTCTCATATCTCTTATATAAGTCATACCAATTGTTTTATTAACGACAAAAACTACAACATCTACAGGATACTCTATATCCATGAGAGATGTATACATCTTATCATTGTCTATTGTGTCATACTTAGGAGATATACCATAAACATGCTTACCTGCATTCTTTAAGCACTGATATATTTGATAACTGTACTTACTAGGATCAGGACTCATCCCAATGATACAATAATTATTATAGATCTTTAAAATATCTCTTTCTTTCATTGTTCATCACCGTTTTCATTATATCATACCACCAACATTTTTGATTGAATTTTACACCATAATAATGCATTTGTGGTATAATGACAAACGCGAATTGATGTGTTAATATAGACACGTATTAAATAAGAAAGGAAGGTCGTTTATAGTGTACGATATTATAGTTGTAGGTGCTGGCCATGCAGGTATTGAAGCATGTCTTGCTGGTGCAAGAACAGGAAATAAAACATTACTTATTACAAGCAACTTCTCTAATGCAGGAAGCATGCCTTGTAATACATCCATTGGAGGACCTGCAAAGGGCATTATTGTAAGAGAAATAGATGCACTTGGTGGACAGATGGGTAAAACTACAGATGCGACTTACCTTCAGATGAAGATGTTGAATACTGCAAAGGGTCCAGGTGTTCAGTCTCTTCGTGCACAGGCAGATAAGAAAGCTTATCCACGCTATATGCAGAAAGTATTAAAGGAACAAGAAAATCTTGATATTGTAGAAGCAATGGTAGAGGATTTGATTGTAGAAGGTGATGAGTGTAAGGGTGTTATCCTTGCGGATGGTACTCGCTATGAATCTCATACTACAATTCTTACTACAGGAACTTATTTAAAGGCTGAAGTCCTTGTAGGTCATTCTAAGACTCCTAGTGGACCAGATAAACAGAAGGAAAGCTTATATTTATCAAGTAAGTTAAAGGATTATGGATTTAGAATTCAAAGATTAAAGACAGGTACACCACCTCGTGTAGAAATCAATTCTATTGATTATTCAAAAACAACAGTACAGCCTGGTACAGATGCGAAACTTTCATTCTCATATGAAACAACACATTTCACACCAGTAGAAGATCAGACTGTATGTTACTTAACATATACAACGGCCCAAACACATAAACTCATTAGAGATAATCTAGATAAATGCGCGATGTTTTCAGGACTTATTAAAGGTATTGGACCACGTTATTGTCCATCTATTGAAGATAAGGTTGTTAAGTTTGCGGATAAGGAAAGACATCAGATCTTCCTAGAACCAGAATCTAAGGAAATGAATACAATCTATGTACAGGGATTCTCTACATCAATGCCTCATGATATTCAGGAAAAGATGGTACATTCATTGCCAGGACTTGAAAACTGTACTATTTTAAAATATGCGTATGCGATTGAATATGATGCGATTGATCCATTACAGTTATGGCCTAGTCTAGAAACAAAGGTATTAAAGAATCTCTTTACTGCAGGTCAGATCAATGGTACTTCAGGTTATGAAGAAGCAGCAGGTCAGGGTCTTATTGCCGGTATTAATGCGTCTAAGAAGGTAAAGGGTAATAAACCTTTAATCTTGAAACGTGATGAAGCTTATATTGGTGTATTGATTGATGACTTAGTGACTAAAGGTACTAAAGAACCATATCGTATGTTAACAAGTCGTGCTGAATATAGATTATTATTAAGACATGATAATGCGGATGAAAGATTAAGAAAATATGGCCATGATGCAGGTCTTGTAAATGATGAAGTCTATTCACGTTATTTAGATAAAATGAATCGTATCCATGCTGAAATAGAACGTCTAGATACCATTCATTTCTCACCTAAGAGTGAAATCAATGACCTCTTAGAAGAGAAGGGCTCAACACGTTTAAAAGAAGGTGTGACTGCCCGTGCTATTCTTCAAAGACCAGAATTAGTTTATGAAGACTTATTACCTTATATTGAACATGTTGACTTAACTGAAGAAGAAATGAGAAGAGTCACTATTCTTATTAAATATAAGGGATATATTGAAAAAACATTAAGACAAGTAGAAAAAGTAAAGAATATGGAAGAAAAGCAGATTCCTGCTGACTTAGACTATGATGATGTATTAAACTTATCATTAGAAGCAAGACAGAAACTAAAGAAGGTCAGACCTGTGACTATTGGTCAGGCAACACGTATTTCTGGTATTAATCCTGCAGATATTTCTGTTTTACTTATTCACTTAAAAACACAATACGGAGATTAATATGACACAACAAGAATTTATTGTGAGCTTAGAAGAAAAAGGCATTGTGCTTTCAGAGAAACAGATTGAACAGTTTGAAAAGTATTATGAAATACTAGTAGAATGGAATGAAAAGATGAATTTAACTGCTATTACAGATAGAGAAGGTGTTTATTTAAAACACTTCTATGATTCTCTTACAATTGCGTTTGATTTCCCATTCTCTAATCAAACAATCTGTGATGTAGGTGCAGGTGCTGGATTCCCTTCAGTTCCACTTAAAATCGTTTATCCAGAATTAAATGTCACTATTGTAGATTCTTTGAATAAGAGAATTACATTCTTGAATCATTTATTTAAAGAATTAGAATTAGATCATATTAAAGCAGTTGCATCACGTGCTGAAGATTTCTGTAAAGATCATCGTGAATCATTTGATATTGTCATGGCACGTGCAGTTGCAAGATTAAATATCTTAGATGAACTTTGTCTCCCATTAGTGAAGAAAGATGGTTACTTCCTTTCATTAAAAGGACTCAAAGCCCCTGAAGAATTAAAAGATGCGAAGGGAGGCATAAAGGTACTTGGAGGAGAAGTGATGGATGATTTTACTTTTACTTTAAGTGATCAGAATGATCATCGTCATAACATTGTGATCAAGAAAGTGAAATCAACACCTGCAAAGTACCCAAGAAACTATGGACAAATTAAGAAGAAGCCTTTATAGAAAGAAAAAAAACGTTATTAAAGATGCTTATTGTTTCTTAGACATCAATGATATTGTTGCGAATAAGGAACAGCCAAGAACTCATTTTGAAGATGAGAAGATCCAGGAACTCGCTGAATCTATTATGCAGAATGGTCTTTTACAGCCTATTGTAGTTAGAGAATATGAAGGTAAATATCAGATTGTTGTAGGGGAAAGAAGATACCGTGCCTGCAAACTAGCAGGTATTACAGAAGTGCCATGTATCATTCAGGAACTTGATGACAATCAGACAGCCAATGCTGCATTAGTAGAAAATATTCAAAGAGAAAATCTTTCAGCAATAGAAGAAGCCTTAGCTTACCAGCAGATTCTAGATACACAGGGTTTAACACAAGCCCAGTTAGCTGAAAAGGTAGGTAAGAAACAATCTACAGTAGCTAACAAACTTAGACTCTTAAAGCTTCCTATCACTGTACAGGAATCAGTTAAGAAAAAAGAAATCTCTGAAAGACATGCCCGTGCTTTATTAAAACTAGAAGATACAGCACAACAAAATAATATGTTGAAGGAGATTCTTGAACAGAATTTGACTGTCGATGAAACAGAAAAAAGAATTGCGAAACTATTAACACCTAAAAAAGAAAAACCACGTGTACGTAAATTCTCTCGAAGTGTTAAAATCGCACTTAATACAATCAATCAGGCAGTAAAGATGGTCACTGATGCAGGAACTGATGTAGAAGAAAACATCGATGAAACAGATGACGAAGTCATCATCACTCTAAAAGTAAAGAAGTAGGTCCTAATTATGAGGACCTACTTCTTTGTGCGACAGGCAGTCGCTTATATGTCATGTCAACAGGGGCATGACATTT